>SDBT01020447.1_pt1 | contig 10351 bp, 9 predicted proteins | sample 2277101 | NCBI WGS metagenome assembly SDBT01 (sample SAMN10404973, study PRJNA504765) | marine sediment metagenome | isolation source: marine sediment core GS10_PC15, 103 cmbsf | place: Arctic Ocean: Southern Knipovich Ridge | collected 2010
CCTTTTCTCCCATCAAATCGGCAAATGTATTTATTGCAGAAGGACTAAAAAACGTGATACAATCAATCATATTGTCGTTAAGTTTCTGATAGATCATTTCCTTTTGTGAATTTCGAAAGGGAACATTTTTATAGACCTCAATTCGTTCCACAAAGGCGCCATGTGCTTCTATACCCGCCTGCAAATCTTTGCCGGCTATATTAGAAGCCGGCAGCAGAACACGTTTTCCCCGGATATCATATTTTAAAATTGCCTTTAACAGATCGCGACTCGTATATATATTGGGAATCAACACCGGCGTAAGATTATACCTTTCAAGTGCTTCTGTAGTTTTTTTACCTATACAGGCAATTTTTATCTTCTGTACATCCCTGTGTTCTTTACTCTTAAATTTAAAAAAAAATCGCACCGCATTGGTACTGGTAAAAATAATCCACTCAAAAGTACTGATATCTGCTAAATTTGTGCGGATTAGATCTGGATCATCAGGACCTGATATTTTAATTGTAGGGAATAGTAAAATCTCTGCACCCAAGTTTTTTAGTCTTTCAATAAAAGGGATTGCCTGGTTTAAATCTCTTGTTATCACGATTGTTTTGCCGGATAATGACATCCCCATCAATCCTCTTTCAACAAGGCACGGGCACCCTGGATTATCAACTTTTCAGCCAGGGCAATTCCAATTTGTTGAGCACTAGTATCATCACCACTTAATGTATCCTTCAAGATTGTCTGTCCATCCATGCTTGCAACCAGCCCGCTTAAAATTAGCTTTTTTTCAACTATTTCTGCATTGGCTGCAACCGGAAACTGGCATCCACTATCCAATTTGTGTAAAAAAGCTCGTTCAGCCGATACACATACGAATGTATCAAAATCATTTAACTTATCAAGTATCGTTTCCAGATATTGATCACTTTTTCTCGTCTGTATTCCTATCGCGCCCTGACCGACAGCCGGTAACATTTCAGCAGATGTAAAACGGTAATAATCTATATCATTCAAATTTAATCTGGTCAGTGCTGCCTCAGCCATAACAATTCCGTCATACTGATTTTGTTCCAGCTTTCTCAGTCGGGTCTCAATATTCCCTCGTAGATCGACTAAATTCAAATCCGGTCTCGCAAATAATAATTGGGCACGACGACGAATACTTCCACTCGCAATAGTCGCGCCTTTAGGTAATTTATAAAAATCAGATTGTTTAAAACCGATAAATACATCAGAGACAGGTCCTCTTTCAGGAACAGCGCCCAGGACAAGCTGGTCTGGCATATTGGTGGATAGATCTTTCAGGCTATGAACAGCTAAATCGATATTATTTTCAATCAAAGCCTGTTCGAGGGCTTTTGTAAAGATACCCTGCCCTCCAACCTTTGCTAGTGATGAAACCTGGTCATAGTCACCCCGGGTTTGTATATGCTTCAAAGTTACCTGAATCGAGGAGAAATTCTTTTCGATCTTTTTTTTTACAAAGTTCGCTTGCCAGAGAGCGAGATTACTTTTTCGAGTTCCGATTCTAATTCTTTTTATCATTCTCTTGTTGCAGATCATTTAACTGGTAAATTTCACCCATTAAATCAATATGTTGTTTCAATCGAAATGGATCCCCATTGCTCCTACGCAGGGTCATGATATGATGATGTAATAATTTTTTCATCAAACTTTTACTCAGATATTCAGCATCGCCCAGGCTGTTCTCCGGGAAGCGGCTCTTGAGGCGCTCAAATTCCCGCTCACGAATATCTTCAAAATATTTACTTAGCTGGGTTATTGTCTTCACCATTGGTAAAGTGTTGTACCATTTCAGATATTTAAAAACATGATCTTCGACAATCTTTTCAGCTTTTGGTATCTCTGCCTCACGCTGTTCAATATTGTTTTGTACAATTTCTTGTAAGGCGTCTAGATTATATAAAAAAACACCATCTATATCCTTAACATCCGGATTTACATCTCTTGGAATCGCCAGATCAATCAGAACGATAGGCTTATAATCACGTTGCTTAGCTACTTTTTCTAAATCCTGCTTGTCCACAATAAAGTGATCACTGGAAGTTGCAGTTATAACGATATCAGCTTGTTCAATTGCTTGCAGCAAATTTTTCAGTTGTATAGCTTCACCCTGGAATTCAGCAGCTAAATGACGTGCTTTTTTGAAGGTTCGATTTACAACAATAATGTTTGAAACATCTCGTTTAAAAAAGTGCAAAGCTGCCAATTCAGCGGTCTCACCGGCACCGATTAATAACACCGTCGTGTTTTGCAAATTGCCAAATATCTTACGCGCCAACTCCACTGCAGCAAAACTTATTGAAACCGCACCGTCTGCTAAATATGTTTTAGATCGAACCAGTTTTTCAACCTGCATTCCAAAATTATACATCTTGTTGATGAAGATATCAGTATGTTTTAGCAGATGTGATCTCTCATAAGCATTTTTTACCTGTCCAGTAATTTGCGGTTCTCCTATAATCTGTGAGTCCAGGCTCGAGATTACTCGAAAAAAATGGTGTATAGCATCTCTACCTTTAAAAATATATACTAAATCTTGGTCACAAAAGATATGTTCCTTTTTAAAGTTATCTAACCATGCACAGATATCTCCCATATATTTTATTGCTTTTCGACCACACACATATATCTCAATGCGGTTGCAAGTAGACAGCACGAAGATTCCACGCGTACGATATAACTTCGAGAGCCGATGCATGATTGTTACTTGTTGCTTATCGCTAAAAACAGCTTTTTCGCGAATATCTACATTCGCCGTTCGGTGATTGATACCTACCACTGCTATCGGAATATTCTCTTTAGGTGATTCTTTACTTTTCATACGATAAAGTGCTCACTTGAATTGATGGAAAGTGCTATCAATAAAAATAATCATAATATTTGTAAAAATTAAAATACCAAATCCAGCCATCGCAAGATAGGCCATCCATCGTCCCCGCCATTTATATATTTGGGCAATTACAAATCCGATAAAGTAGCCAAACCAAATAATATTATTATATATTACCTTTGCATCTATCGGCCAATAAGTCCCAAGCACATCCCATGCATGCAGATGCCCCACTAAGATTCCCAGACCAAGGGTAATGATACCAATTTGCACTGAACGTATACTCATTCGCTCTAATAGCCGGAGTGGCGGTAACTTTTCATAAATTAATCCTAATCGATGATATTTTATATTATGGTTAAGCATTATATACAAGAGAGCATATAGCGCTGAAACAGAAATGGCAGAATAGCCCAATACAGTCAATACAACGTGAACAGCATATAATGGATTATTTAGCAGTGGATGCGGTGTTAAATTCCAGCTATAAAATATTGAAGAAATTGTTTGGATAATAAAAGATAACAGAACTGCAAAAAATACTATGGCTTTATTTTCACTTGATAATTCGATAATCAGGATTAAGATAATAATTGCGAAAGCAAAAAATGAAAGAGCATCAAATTTTGTTGATAGAGGAAGCATTTCAATGGCCATGCCGCGCAGAATTAAATGCGCGGAATGAATGGCGAGAAGTAAAATAAGCATTAATGGTATTCTAACCTCTAGCTTCTTATTTCTTCCAAAGAAGATATGGACGTTAAGAAAAACGACCAATAAATAGATCGCAGGTAATAGCACACTGAGTAATTGACTGATTGTTTTCATGATTTATTTAGCCTGATCTAATCATAGCGCAGCACAGGGCTGCAAACAAAAAAAACTTATCCACGAATTATCACGAATTTTGACGAATTTCACGAATTAAAAATATACTATTAAAAATTATTTCTTTGCGCCTTTGTGTCTTTGCGAGAAAAACATTATCTCGTTCAGTAAAATCTTTGACTATAATAGCATAACGCAGCACTATGCTGCAATCAAAAAATTTATTTCTGACCCTCCCCCAATCCCTCCCTGCAAGCTCTTGCCCGCCTCAGGCGGGTGCGGAGGGGTGTCGATCCCGCACCTGCGGGAGAGACAGGTGGGTCATTCATCTATATCCACTGATCTTTAATCAACATTAAAACGGCAATTTACATTATAATTAACTAAAGCGCATTCATCGTGTATTTTTCCATTACATCTTAAGCAGATTAAGTCAATATCCTTTTTCTGAGATAAATAGTGGTTCACATATTTGCCAAGCAACTCGGATAATTGCCGTTGTTCCTTTTTGCTAAATGTAACCAGAGCAATACGCTGTTTTTTATCTATATTTCCTTCATAATCTTCAACAATTTTTTCACCATCCTTTAAAATCGAGATCCTCGCCTTTCGCCGATCTCTGGATATGATCTTCCGACTTATAAGTTTTAGATTAACCAGAGTATTTATATTTTTGCTTGCAGCAGCACAGCTAAACTGCATAAGTTCAGCAATCTTATTCACCAGAATGGGTCCAGTTATGTTAAGTATTTTAAGGATAGCGTATTGATTTTTGGTGAGCGGTACCGAGGTGACTCTGGAGGTGTTATTATTCTCATTTAAATCGTTAAATAAGAGGATCAGGATTCTATTATATTCGATAATAGATCTTGCTGAATGATTTTGTGCCATATCAGTAATCGCATCTTAAAAATATTTTATCATGTTAACTATTTCTTACCTTAATTAGTACATAAAAAATTTCGCAAAGTCAATAATAAAATACTTTTTTCACAAGAAACTTTATCAAATCAGTTCTCTAAAGTCGCAAAAGCTCCTACCATCAAACAATGATAGTAATGATATCAATATGGGATTTAATCTTGTAATTAATTATATCAGGATATCCTCTTGCCATCCTGAACGGATCAAATCAATTTTGTTCGGATCAGCGACGCCCAGATGATGACGGGTCTCAGCCAGAAAGATATGCCTTGGTGGTGGATTAATCGGCTTCTCCTCCCCAAAATATTCGTGGCGTTTGGCCTGAATAATACGGACACCAGTTGCGTCCACCGCTACCGGATCCAGACCAACGATCAATCCGTTATAAGGCCAGATATAAGCCGGGTTATAATGGTGAGGTCCCGCGCCGTGGAAAAGCGGAGTCAACATGACAAGAATATTTATCCTGGTTTTGCCCTCTGTTAGCGGCAGTTTCCATAGTGTGGCCAAATCGGCACAGGAATCGCCATGATAATCAGCCGGGTTGTTTACAAACATAATGTAGTTTTTGATCAGACTACCTACACCGGACCAGTCATGTGTACGCATCGGACGAACATTGATCAGGGCACTTGCCTTGAGAAAAACATCATCAGATAGAATTCTCCGATCCCCGATACTTAGATTTTTCTCTGACACACCACAACCCAACACCCGGCTTCTTACTGCATTTTCTAATTCAGGTGGTGTTGCCAAACGACTCCATTCATTACTTTTTATCCCAACAATATCATCCGGTTTGATCAATTGTTGCCAGGCCCTTACAGGATCATCGACATCAAGCAGTTTGCTGACCGCTCTATCTAGCATATTCTCGAGTAAATCCGCCCTTGGTTTCCAGCGATTATCAAGTATGTCTTTCTCACGGATAAGTACCACTTTTGTTTTGGAATCATCCGCTTTTAAACTTTTGACTGGTGCCCCAATATATATTGCCCCCGCACAAGCTGCTACGGAGGAATTTCGCAAAAACTCTCTGCGGGTGATTAATTTTTTGGACATTTTACTCCCCTAACGATTTTATCTGCTGATAATTTTTTTCCACCTCTTCTAATAAATTTGTGCAGGTTCGCTCATTCTGTCCCTGAAATACAACCGAAAACAGACGATTCTCTTGTTTCCAACCAACCCATAAGCCATCTTCGGTTTGTAACACCTCAACAGCCTCAGAATCGTCCAGATAATTCTCTTTAAATGATTTTTCAGCTTTTTTGGCACTTTCGTTATCAGGGTACAACAATAAAAGTAAAATAGCACTTTTGCTTTCTCCCTTATATTTCGCCAATACCACTTCCGTATCATCTGTGATCATAAAAATGTTGGTATCGGCAATAAAATAATGAGAATTAATCCAGATATAATGCCGGAAATACCGTATGCTCTCTTCCTTCAGATTACTCTCAGGTAACAGGGATATGATCTCGGGTAAGGATCCTTCTTTATCAATCGCTTGATCTATAAGTTCAGCTAAATCTCTGATTACCTTTTTCCCTGCCGGCGTTTCAGGGCTGATCAGTAAAGAGATCAAATACCTGTCTTTCCAGAATAACAAAAGCCCTTTTGTATATTGAGATCCCTGACCGAAATCTGATTGTATAAATTCTCTTGTATGCGAAAAAACACCAAAAGCATTTTTTGAGTTTCCCATATCAAAGATATCAAGATACATCGCCGGTTCAGTTTCTGATTCATACACACGACTCAGGACACTTCGGAAACCATATGAGAGATAAAGTTCTGCTCCCCCATTGATAAACTCATGTAAATTTTGTCGATTATAAATATTTTCTTCAACTACGCGCCAGGAGGATATTTCCTTTGGTATCGTTCCAGATAAATTATCTATTGAATGGGATGATGGCATGGTGTATTGAATAATAGTGGTAAATATTACCTGAGCTAAAAATAATATATTAAAAATTATCATTTTATTTAAGCGTTTGTGTTTGCTTAAATCAAAATCTACAGCAGAGTGGGCATAAATTACTGTTGTTGGGAGTGTGATTCACTGAATACTACACCAATTCAGAAGATGATTCCCAGTTCATTCCGCCTTATACAAACTATCTTGATCTGCTATAACCAATATCAATGAAAAAGAAGACCTTAAGAGATTAAAAATATATAGATCTTTTATATATACACTATATCATAGATTTTAAAGTAACGATTGTTTCAATCAGCTCTCCTCCAGAGATACCTCTTGTGCCTGTAAGCCCTTATCAGTTTCACTTACGATAAATGAAACCTGTTGACCTTCTTCAAGTTTTCTGAAATCATCTCCCTGAATTGAGCTGTAATGTACAAATACATCACTTCCTTCTTCTCTCTTGATGAAGCCAAATCCTTTTTTTACGTCAAACCATTTGACAACGCCATTTTCGCGTTCAGCCATTGTAAAACTCCTCCTACTTTACAAATTAAAAATAAAAAGATGATCGTTAGAACTTCGGATCATCTGGTGTAAATTAAATATATGCATTAGAATAAACCAAACACTAAAATCATACCTCAATTACGACAGAATCCGGAAGATGTCCCTCACAAAAATTAAGAATAATCTGGGCATATTTCCCTTCCTCAAACACAACCCGCATTGCAGCATTATATGGTTTTAAAGCTTCATCAAGATTATCACTGAGAGGAGGGAGTTGTTCATGATTTGTGGAAACAATAAAACAGAGGAGACAGCCATTTGATTGCGTTTTCAGGGAAACGTTGATAGTATCATCGGTTATCTGGCTTAGATAATTAATCAGATAGTTAATGATTTTCACAAGAGGCTTAGGATCCTCTGCATTGACCTTGCACTCCGGACCAATATTAACCGTTGTGTTTACCTTTTTCTGGTCAATAATAAAACTAAGCAGATTTCCTAAATCTATTGTTGAATCTGTCATCCGATAAATCTCCTGATTAGAATTGACCATCTCAGAAGAATAACAAGATAACTATGTCCATACATAGCTCCGTATAGGGACCGTTCACCTAAATCCAAAAAGCCTCAACCTGGCTTCCATTTGTATGAATATACTTGAAAGAGCCCTATTTCGCAACAAGGAATTTAATTATCCGCAGAATTCTTACTTTTATTGAATTTTTCCCTAACCGCCAAGCCGCAAAGATCTTTGCGGCTTGGCGGTTAAAATTAAATATCGGCCGGGGCCAGATCTTCAACACGTTTTGGCAGGTGCTTCACGATCCACTGATCATAATCACCATTATATCCGGTCTTATGCTGCAAAGAACGCACACGTTCTAAAATTATTTCGATCTGATCAGCCGGTAAAGTTTTCCGTGATTTCAGGCGCTCACCTATACGTTCTGCTTTCTTGTCGGCATCGGTAACTGCCTGATTAAATAACTGTTCATAGTCTTCCACCTGCCAGGCAAGGAATTCCTCCATTACCTGTTCGGAAACACGCCGTCCATGTAATTGCGATTCTTTTATATTACCACGACCGGTAACAGCATTACCCAATGCAAAAACATTTTTGTATCCCTTTAACTGCCCTGTATCAATATCTACAACTTCAAAAGAATCGCCAGTATACGGTAATCCCCGGATGGGTTCAGGTAAACTTCCTATGGCAGATAAAATCAGCGGACTTTTCACCTCATATTCACTCCCTTTAATTTTAACCAGTCTGCCCTCTTCGACTTTCGTTTTCTGAAAAACAATCCCCGTCAAACGATTTGAATCGGTGATCTTATCCACCGGTTGGTAACTCTCTTTAAAACGAAATAAATATTTGTTTTGAGCAAGTTCCATAATTTTATTGCGGACACGATAAGCTATTTCATGGTCCTTGCCAGTAGGATTTTCCGGCAGGCTGCTCAGAGGCATGTCGATTAATCGTCTTCTGTAATAAAGTGTGCATCCTTTAATGTTCAGGTCCTCAAATGACATTCCGAGCCCGGATAACAGGTTTGGGATACCCTCTTTTTCAAGTGAAATTACATCAACATGATGTCCTTTTTCTTTCAATGTTAGCCGGACATTTTCAATCATAAGAATTTTTGCCACATCAATGGATGCTAATCCTCCCCCAATGAGAATAGCATCGTCAGGGACTTGATATCGCGGATCAGCATAAGCCGGATCGTGATTTTTATTAAACCAGGCAACAAAAGGATTCTGGTAAGTTAGACCCCTGTTTACAAAAGCATCGATTCCATCGATTGGCAATGGCCGGTCTTTCCAGGCACCAGTAGCTAAAAGTACAGCGCTGAAATTCCAATTTTTAACAACATCGTTAAAATCGATATCCTCACCAAGCATCACCGATGGAATAAACTCTACCAGGGGTCGCTTTAACTTTTCATCTATCTTTGCTTCTTCCTTGTTACGCAACTTAACATGCCATTTGGGTAAACCGCTCTCAATTTTGCCATAGGGTAGTGGATTCTGTTCGAATACCACGCAGCGGATCCCTCTTTCCGTAAGTTTATTTGCCGCCTCTGAGCCGGCCACCGCTCCACCAAAAATAGCGACAATATGTCCTGATTCTACCATTCAACGCCTCAATTTTTTATACTGTAATTAGAGTTCTTATTATTATTTCCCATTCATCAAATATTTTTAACCACGAAGGACACGAAGTATAATTTTTATTATGAGATTCTAAATAATATGAAAAAAAAATTAAATAATCTTTTCTTAGTGTACTTCGTGGTTCAATAATTTTATCATTCTTCCAAATAATGATTTATTACCTGATTAATTGCGTCTTCACAAACCTTACAAAATGGTATATTTCCAATTGAGAACATAATACAATTGATCATTGGACGATATAAACCGGTTGCGGAATAACCTGCTCCTTCGAAAGCACCTACTTTATTTAAGGATGAATCCTTCTGTAAAATAGCAGTCATTCTCTCTGTGGCCTCTATGTTTCTTTTGTCATATTCCGCTTCCGCTGCAGATATCTCCCCAACCGATGCTCCTGTCCGCTTATGATCAGAAATTTTTTTATTCAGTTTTTTTCTCAATCCCTGCCAGATAAAGTTGGTTTTGTCATATTCTTCTTTATTCCAGGTAGTAGGAATTTCAATTCCTTCACTAAGAAATTTTTTCCACTTTATATTTTTTGGATCTGATAATGCCGTAATATTGGGTTCAAGCGGTTCTACTCCCTGTGGTATCAAATCATTGTAAGCAACCGGTGATCCATAATATTCATCGGCCAGACCAGCAAAAGAATGGCCAAATTCATGGACGAACAAGTACTCCAGAAATTGATTATCAGCTGTAAACGTACAAAAAAGATTATAGATGCCCCCTCCACCATAGCGATGATGATTTACCATAATATATATCGCATCATAGGGAACGTGGGCGGCAATATCACGCATCGTTTTATTCTCCTCAGTCAATACATAGCGTTCCGAATTGAGCGAATTAAAAGTTACACCTAGTGTCGTTTGTTTATAAATTCCCGCCAGTGGTTCATCAATGCCACTCTCAGCTGAAGCCTTAAAAACCGCATAAAAATTAAAATTTGATACATTGGTTTTAAATGGTTCCTGGTTAAAAAATGCCCTTGTAACACGATCTGTATCCGATTTAAACTTTTCCTTATCTGCACTGGTATAGCCCTCTGCAAGAATTACCACATCAACTTTTCTATGAGGATTACCATTCACTTTTACCTTATATACTTCCACAGCCGGATCCAGAAATTCATGCCG
>SDBT01020449.1_pt1 | contig 10350 bp, 12 predicted proteins | sample 2277101 | NCBI WGS metagenome assembly SDBT01 (sample SAMN10404973, study PRJNA504765) | marine sediment metagenome | isolation source: marine sediment core GS10_PC15, 103 cmbsf | place: Arctic Ocean: Southern Knipovich Ridge | collected 2010
CCTTGTGATTTTTTCGCTCTCTGCTTCTCCCACCCTCATCGGCAGCTCCTCCACTTCCAGCTTGTCGTGATGGACGTGAAAGTACTCCCCCGGACGAAGAGACAGCACAAACTCCAGAAATGATTGGCGACTCCTCGTACTCTTTGGTTGGCTCTTGGTCATGACCACCTCTTTTCCCCCTTCTGTTAAAGTGTAGCTTATTCTGCAATATTTACATTATAATACCACATTTCTGTGGGTTGTGTCAATATGAGCTGCAAATGGAACGTTGTTCCAACCGGATTATTATTGCCTATCTTGCTTCCGTCTCTGGATTAGTGCGTTTTAGAGTAGTTTTATAGTAAATAAAAAACCTCACACTGGAAACGTGAGGCTTTGTGTTGTCTATGTCTTTGGGAAAATAGTTTCTCCGTTCCAGGGACAATTGGGACATTCTTTTTCATGCAGTGCAATAATTGCGGGCATGTTGTTGTTTAGTGCTTTATCCCAGGCTCGCCATGCTTTTTCACAGACTTGCCATGCTTTATAACGAGCTTGCGATGCTATATCACGAGCTTGCCATGCTTTGTCATAGGCTTGCGATGCTATATCATAGGCTTGCCCTGCTTTATCATAGGCTTGCCATGCTTTATCATAGACTTGCCGTGCTTTATCACAGACTTGCCCTGCTTTATCACGAGCTTGCGATGCTTCATCATAGACTTGCCATGCTTTATTATAGACTTGCCATGCTTCAACTACTGCTTGAGGCAGACTACCTTTAACTGGTTTGAATAGATGAAATCGGGTCTCTTGTTCATGTGCTGGTTTATCTGTGCGGATGAATGATGCACGTTCTTCATAGCCATAGCAGAACTCTATTAGTTTGCCGTGATGTACATGCCAGTAGAATCCTCTCTGTACGTTACCCATGGTTGGTCTCCTTTTCAAAAAACAATAAACACAATGTACCACATCTCTGTGGTATTTGTCAATTGGAGCGGGTAACGAGATTCGAACTCGTGTATCCACCTTGGAAGGGTGGCGTAATAGCCACTATACGATACCCGCATTACAATATGTATTTTACCACAAAAACGCCTCCTTTGGAAGGGTATTCAGATCAATCCTAATAGCGACATAACTTCGCCGTTTTCCAATAAAAAATATATGATGTCAACCATGATAAATTTCGCGAGATCTTTTATTTGTCGGGCTGCCGGGATTCGAACCCGAACTAAATCCTCCCAAAGGACTCGTGCTACCGTTACACTACAGCCCGTAGTCTTAGTATTATACACTATTTTTTGCTAAATATCAAGGAATAAAATAGTCGTCCGTGAAGACGACTAGAAATAGCTAAGGAGACCGGCAGGGCTAGTACCCAGACTCAGCTCCATAGCCGCTACGCCCACAAGAGAAGCGTGTATTAATATTAAACCAATGTACTCTGTCGTTGATATTGCAATTTCTCGCCAGTTCATTCTCCTTATGGACAATAGCTCAAATGACAATAAGACCTCGTTCTTCAGCCACTCCTCCAAATTTTCTTCATCCGGATATTTCTCCCTTATTTTCTCTAAATTTTCCGAAGGTATACTCAGCTCTATATGCTCGCCAGTCTTTTCTACTTTCACTAAACTAATATTTCGCTTGGCTCGCCAATATCCAATCTCTTCTCTGTAGCCAAAATATGCGATAACAAAGACTACAATGTATGCCCCGTTTAAGGCCAAAAGGACTAGCGCAAAGCCAAAAATAACTACAGGTAAGAATCTAAGTTGGGGATGGATAGAGAACAATATCGCCCTATAACATCTTCCGCCATCCAGAGGGATAACAGGCAAAAGGTTAAAGAGGTTTATAAGTCCTACCAAAAAGGCGCTTGCATACCACATCTTATTAGAAGTAATATTGCCCAATATGATAAAGATGCCTCCAGGGATAAAGCCATAGAAAGGACCCGCTAATGCTATACGGGCTTCGGCAGCATACGAAGGCCAAAAATCTTTTGCAATAGCCACGGCGCCAAGGGGTGGAACCATCACCATATCTCGATTCTTTATACCTTCTCGGCCCATTCGTATATAATGTCCAGTTTCGTGAATAAGGATCGATAGAACCAATATTACAGCGAAAGGGAAACTTCCGTAAAGAAACCACCAAACTATGATTGATAGAACAATACTTATCGCCAATCGACCACGATTTAGTCCACCAGAATCTTTCATAGGACTCCTTTCAAAATACTGAGCCTAAGATACTGTGTTTTTGTTGTATTGTCAACTCGAATACTTTACTCAAACCATTTTTTATGCTATACTTATAAAGTTGAAATGCCCCTGTAGTTCAACGGATAGAACACTAGCCTTCTAAGCTGGGAATGCGGGTTCGATTCCTGCCAGGGGTACAAGCAGTTAACTTTTCACATTTAATGTGCCACACTATTTCTTAAAAGGAGACGATGATAACGGATACGAATGTGTTATGTCTGGTGTTGGTGTTTCTTGTTTGTTTTTTAGTTGGTGGTTGTGCTAGCCATACGGTTACTAAACACCTAAGCAAAATTAGGAAAGCTTTGAAAAAAAGTAAGAGGAGTGAACCCATATACGGTTAGTCTTGGAGGCCTTAGGGCCTTCTTTTTTTATTTCAAAATAATTCCCGTTATCTATGCATTACAGCTTATAATTTTCTAATCTCTAAAGCTTTCCCAAAATTCCCCCATTTCATAAGATCTTTTACTAAAGGTTTCCGATACTGTATAATTAGGGGTACAAGTAAGGAATTTGCAAACGGTTTGGTGTCGCCTCGCTTGGCGACCAAATCGTAGGGAGTTTTGGGCGAAAAAATCAATTGGCGGTTTTGTAAAATGTGGTTCGAGCCAAGACAATCCTTTTTGTTCAAAATCATTAATTTTTGCATTAAATTTCTCTTAGTCGGGAGAAATTACTCTATAACTTAAAATTTAAAAAACTAAAACCATGCAAAATCTTAAAAACAAAGTGGCACTAATAACCGGCGCAAGGCAGGGTATGGGGAAATCTCATGCTATTGCTTTAGCTAAACAAGGAGTAAAAGTTGTTGTTACTGATATTGATCAAGCTGACTGCCAAAAAGTTGTTGATGAAATTAAGAACTTTAATGGCGAGGCGATTGCTTTTAAGCTTGACGTTTCAGACAAATCAGAAGTTGATTCAGTTGTAGCTGAAATCGTTAAAAAATTCGGGCAGCTTGATATTTTAGTAAACAATGCTGGGATATGTCAGTTCAAGCCATTTTTAGAATTATCAGAAGAAGATTGGGACAGGACAATCGACATTAATCTTAAAGGAGAATTTTTATGCGCCCAAGCTGCGGCAAAGGTTATGAAAGAAAAGAAAGGGGGAGCAATAGTTAATATTGCTTCTGTGGCTATGGGCCAACAAGGAATTGGTATGCCGAATATTGCCCATTACTGCGCTTCTAAGGGAGGTGTAGCTGCGATGACTGAAGCTTTAGCTACGGAGTTAGCGCCTTTTAACATTCGTGTTAATGCCATTGCTCCTGGGATGATAGAAACTCCAATGATCGATGTAGTTAAATCAGATCCTAAGATGCTGGAAGCGATGCTTCAAAGAGTACCCCTTAAAAGAGTTGGTCGGCCAGAAGAAATTTCAGAATTGGTTGTTTTTCTCGCTTCAGACTCTTCGAGTTATATGACTGGAGCAGTAGTGGTTATTGACGGCGGATGGCTGGCGACCTAAATTTCCTATTTAACTCTTTTTATAAAAAGAGTTAAAAGAATTTGCCGCCAAAAAAACTTGAAATTGTTAAAGAACGCGGCGAAGCCGTTCCGAATTTTTGGGGGGTTCATCGCCGCCTGCGGCGGTGAAATGCGTTCGAACTATCTTTAGAATACAGCGCTAAAGCATTTAATAACGAATCAGAAAAGCAAAGCAATGGTGGGCAATAAGACTATAATTGTTCAATTAAGCTCCTTACAAGGAAAGGGTGGTTTTTGCATGTAAAAAGATAGGTACAGGTCAAAAGATAGGATATTTTGAAGGCGTTAAGGTACGTCATAAAACTCGCCATTCGCTCTCTACCAACGGTCAATACATAGAGCCTACAGGACCTCTTCGCTACCTTAACCACTCTTGTTCTCCTAATGCCCGATTTCAAGAACGTTGGGTGGTGACTCTCAAGGATATACCAAAAGGTGAAGAGGTAACTGTTGACTATGTTAAAACCGAGAAAGGGGTATCAAATCATTTTGTCTGTAAATGTGGCTCAAAAAAATGTAGTGGGAAATTATAAGTACTAAGCCTGCTAAGGACTAACTAAACGCCCAATTACTACTCATTTCTACCTCTTTCCCAAAATTCCCCCATTTCATAAGATCCTTTACTAAAGGTTTCCAATACTGTATAATTAGGGGTACTGGGTATGAAATATATATTGAAATTGTCACAAGTGTTTTTAGTAGGATGGCTGCTGAATCTTCTATGGGAGAATCTTCACGTTTTTCTCTATGAGCACTCTCGTGACACACTCTTTACCCAAATTGATCAGCTCGAAAGATTCATTATTCTTTTACGGGCATCGATCTTTGACGCAACTTTCATAGTTGTCGTCACGGCTATAGCAGTAAGCATTCCTTTCCTAAAAAAATATCGTACTTGGTTTATATCAATCGCCGGTGTGATATTCGCAATATGGTTAGAAATGCACGCTTTAGGCACGGGAAGATGGGCATATAATAGTTTGATGCCTGTTATCCCAATATTGAATGTCGGAATTTCTCCTACGATCCAATTGGGATTAACGGGGTATCTGGCATACAAATCAACATGGTGGGCGTAGTTTAACGGTTAGAACTCTGGGTTGTGATCCCAGAAATACCGGTTCAATTCCGGTCGCTCACCCACTTACAATAAAAAAGGCCCGCAAGAAATTGCGAGTCTTTTATTTTAACAACTTCTCGAGATCAAGACTTGAGTAATAAAAAATAACGATACGGTCGGAGTTGGGGATGCCTACCAACTTGAAATCATCAGGCCCTATCTCAACACCAGCTTTGTTCAGAAAATCCACTACCCGGGGTCGACTCATTGGCCTGGTGTACCTCCACTTACAATCCCCGTTCTCATCGGTCATCTCTACCAAAGCTTCTCGATTCATCTCATCAAACTTCTTTTAAATCTCTTCAACGGGTATCTTGTGGTATTCGGCCAAGATACGAATTGCCTCTTCGGCTCCATTTATGACAATCGACAAATCTGATTTCGGCACTGGAGCTATCATTATCTTATCCTTTCAAAATACTATCCACAAAATAGCACTCTCAATACCTTTGTCAACGAGCCTAGATGATATAAAATAAAAAGAGTGAAAATAAAGAATTTCGATCAGCTGGCTATTACTGATTTGAGAAAAAAAGCTCTAGAGATAACCGAGGTAGGTCTCCAGGCTATAGACACGAGAAAAGCCATCAAAGATAGCGTCGTCTCTAGAGATCATATAATAGCCGTAAACGAACATATCTACTCCCTAGAAGACGTAGATAATGTTTTGGTTGTCGGAATAGGAAAAAGTGCCTTTGAGGCAGCAAGGGCATTGGAAGATGTTTTGGGTGACAAAATTGATGGAGGAATTGTATTGGATATCAAGGGCGGAGAATTAGATAGAATAGAATCGTTAGTTGGTGACCACCCACTACCCACCGACAAGAATATAGAGCATACAAAAAAGATAGTTGATTTACTCAAAGGCACTACTGAAAGAGATCTTGTCATCTTTATAGTCTCCGGAGGAGGCTCTACACTGCTTTGTCAGCCGGATAAAATGACATGCCAAAGAGAAGCTGATCTTGCGGAAGATCTTTTTGAAAAGGGTGCATCAATTTATGAAATCAATACCATCAGAAAGCATCTCTCCTTAGCCCGAGGAGGAAACCTAGCCAAATATGCCTACCCCGCAAAAGTAATCTCCCTTTTGTTCTCCGATGTTCCCGGAGACGATCTAGAATTTGTTGCTTCGGGGCCAACATACAGAGATACGACGACGATAGAAGAAGCGGAGGATGTCTTCAAAAAATACAATCTTGATTCCAGCGGATTTAACTTGATTGAGACCCCCAAAGAAGATAAATATTTTGACAAAGTAAGTAATACTCTTTTGGTCTCAAACAATAAAGCCATTAAGGCGATGATAAAAAAAGCAAAAGAGCTTAATTATCCCGTAGAATACAATCCGCATTTATGCTATTCCTGCTTGAGCGGCGAAGCTAGAGTTCTGGGAAGGCAACTATCTCAAGCAATGGCCAACAACAAAGGCCCAGTTGTAATGATATACGGAGGAGAAACAATAGTTAATATCACAGGAAAAGGCCGAGGCGGAAGAAATCAAGAACTGGTATTGGCAGCATTAAAAGATATCTGCCAAGACTGTGTAATTATCTCCATAGCATCAGATGGCAGAGACAATTGCAATCATGCAGGCGCCATAGGAGATGACAAAACAAAACAAAAAGCCCAGCAGTTGGGCTTGGATATAGATGAATATCTGAAGGATAACGATTCTTGCGGTTTCTTTGGGCAAGTAAAAGACCAGATACTTACCGAAATTACCGGCTCAAACGTCTCTGATCTAATAATTGCTATTAAAGATTAGCTACTTACTTACCAGAACCTGCACCATAATCTCTCCGGCAATTATCAAAAGTATTTTCCCAATTCTGGCACTGGAGGCGATGGCTGTACTGGTAGAGCGATGGGAGTTTCCGGTGCCGGTAGAGGTGTTGGAGCCGGACATACACTAGGAGCCAACGGTTCATTTGGATCTTCCATATATTTAAATTATATCACTTTCCCAAACAAAAATCCGCCTCAACGTTTCAAGCGGATTTTTGCTAAAATTATTTAATAGCTTCCTTCAAAACTTTACCTGGAGTAAACCTTGGCTTTTTGGAAGCTGCAATGTGAATCTTTTCACCTGTTCTTGGGTTTATACCCTCTCTTGCCTTTCTGTCAGCAACTTTGAAGATACCAAAACCGGTAATGTTCACTTTATCACCATCTTGCAAAATCTTGGTGATTTCTTCTACGAAAGCTTCAACGAAAGTAGCACCTTCTTTTTTGGTGACTCCCATTCTTTCTGCTATTCGTTCTGCTAATTGGCTTTTTTTAACTGGCATTTTACACCCCCTTTCTATTTTTATTTTCGTTTTATTCCCCCAATTATTATCTGGCATACTCTAGGGCTCTTGTCTCTCTAATAACGTTAACTTTGATTTCACCAGGATATTTCATTTCAGTCTCGATCTTTCTGGCGATATCTTTGGCTAATTTGGCTGCTCCTAGGTCATCGATCTTTGTCGGTGTAACAAATATCCTCAATTCACGTCCAGCTTGAACAGCATATGATTTCTCTACACCTTCCTGTTCTCCTGCGATTCTCTCAAGATCTTCCAGTCTCTTTAGGTAGATTTCCACGGTATCTCTTCTTGCTCCCGGTCTGGCTGCAGATATCGCATCAGCTGCCTGAACAATCCTGGCCTCAATTGAAGCATATGGATATTCTTCATGGTGAGCTTCCATCCCTTGAATGACTTTTTCGTCGGTGTTGAACTTTTGAAGGATTTTTCGGCCGATCTCTACATGAGTACCTTGTACTTCATGGTCTACGGCTTTCCCTATATCATGGAATAAAGCGGCTTTTTTTGCAATACTCACATTTGCACCAAGCTCCTGAGCGAGCATTGCGGAGATATGGGCCATTTCAATTGAGTGAAGTAACACGTTCTGACCAAAGCTGGTTCTGAAAGCCAAACGCCCAAGTAAAAACGTAAGTTTCTGGTCAACTACACCAACACCAGTCTCATATAATGCGGCTTCACCGGCTTCCTGAACCTTTTGATTAATTTCAGCTTTGGCCTTCTCAACCATTTCTTCAACCTTTGCAGGATGAATTCTTCCATCAGCTATCAATTTATCAATGGTTAATTTAGCTGTTTGCCTTCTTACCGGGTCAAAACCAGAAACAATAAGTGCCTCGGGTGTATCGTCGATTATGACATCAACTCCGGTTAAACGCTCTATAGTCTTGATATTTCTACCTTCTTTACCAATAATCTTTCCCTTTACTTCGTCGGAAGGCAGGTGAACTACCGTAGTAGTCGCATCGGCAATCTGAGATGATGCATATCTTTGAATCGCTGTAGTCATTATCTCTCTTGCCTTTACGTCCAATCTATCTTGGTTTCCTCTTTCGAGTTTTTGCAGTTTTCGATACAAATCCTCTTCACATTCTTTTTCCAGTCTTTGGAATAGAACCTTTGTAGCTTCGGCCCTATCGAGTTTAGTTATTCTCTCCAATTCCTGGATCTGCTGCTCTCTTCCGGTTTCAAGTTCGGTTTTGATCTTTATGACTTCTTCAGCCTTTTTCTTAAGGCTTTCCTTCTCGGCAATAACTTCTACAGATCTTGTCTCTAATTCCGTTTCTCTTTTGGCCATTAAATTCTCTAAACGGGAGAATTGATCCATTCTTACCATCTCGTCTTTCTTCGCATCTTCAAGAATTTTGATGGATTTATTCTTTGAATCCAAAAGCAAATCCTGAGCCTTTCCTTTAGCCTCGTTTGTTATAGCGATTGCTTTAGATTCTGCAGACGCAATTCGTCTACCTGCTAAGACCTGTCTTAAAAAGTAACCGGCTACTGAACCGATTAATAGCGCAAATGCTCCGATTATAACCGGACTCAATTCTAATAGATCCATTGTGAGTAAGTATATTTATCATTGTGATTTACCCATTTATTTGGGTTAAGTTCCAATTAATAAACTGCTAATTAACTAAATTTATATGGTTATAGTATCAAATTTACTGAATAATGTAAAGTCCGGGGTAAATATAGATAAAAGGCTAAAAAAAATAGGCCGCCTTTCAAAGGTGGCCTTTTAGCTATAGGTTAGAGCGCAAATCCGATCCCAACACCCCCATAAAATCGCGACGCGCGGACTGGGATATTAAACTCCCCGAAAGGAACAGATCCGCTCATGGAGGAGATGTCCGTAGATCCGAACACGTACCGGAGACTGAAGGTCGTCGTGAGTCGAGTTGAATCACCGTATTTGTGTTGTTTCTCGCGTGTCTTTCCAAACATCACAAGGTCAACTCCAACCAGAAGTTGGTGTCGGTGATTCCAAGAAACGGCCGATGACTCGTTTACGGCAAGCTCTGTCCTGAGCGCTGAAAAGCCATCTGGTTCGCCGGCGACGACAAACTCTGGGGCCAGCAAGTTATACCGATAATCCGTCAAGAACGTTTTGTGTCCGTTGCGAGCAAAGAGCCATCGCCATCCGATGACCGGCGCGATGGTAAAATCACGAAAATTCGTGACATCGTACTTCACGAGAGTCGACAGACCATGGCTTCGGATGCGATACTCATCCCTCTGGATCTGCAAATGCCGGTTGGTCTGAACAATAAGGTTCGGCCGAATCTTCAAAATATCATCGATACGAAGGTAATCGCGAGTTGAAGTCATATCGATGGCAGAGCCCTGATACACGTTTAACGCTCCCTCGACCCAGAGTTTCCCGATCAGTCTGGTTTCGACGCCCAGATCGAACGTAAGGTTGTCTCCTGTCCTAATGTCAGCAACGGTTCGCTGCGCGTACAAAAGCTTCTCTGCGCCCAAACGCGGCCGGCGGTTGACGGGAAGTATGGCAAGTCCATCCAGTGCCAATGGATACCCGGACAGTTGCTCCATCCGGAAGCGCCAGAGATGATCTGTGATGGGAAAGCCACGGTTTGTGCTGGCGTACAGATCCTGAGCCCTAAAACCAGGGATGCTATGAAGAAACCCCGCCATGCCGAATCGTACACGAACGCGGTAAAACGTCAGTTGCTCCTCTTCTTGCACCGTCTTTTGTTTCAGCTGATCTGCTATCAGTGGAACGGTCATGAACATTCCGATACACATAAATGCCGCAATCCATTTCGTCATCTCAAACTCCTTTTAAGCTGTTGGTTGTCTAAGAACCCCAACATTTAATCACAGTTTAGCTTATTCGTCAAATAAGGGGTTATTTTCCAAAACAGTTTGATGTATAATGTATTTATATGGCAAAACCACCATTTTTGTTAATAATTCTCGATGGCTATGGATACAGCGAAGGAACCGTTGGGAATGCCATCAGAGCGGCCCAAAAACCGACTTTAGACATCATAGACAGGTATTTCCCCCTAACGATGCTTCAAGCCTCAGGCGAGGCCGCTGGCATGCTCTGGGGCGAACCCGGAAATTCCGAGGTTGGACACTTAAATATGGGTGCCGGGAGGCCCGTCTATCAGTATTCGTACCGAGTCGCTAAGTCTATACAAGACGGC
>SDBT01020450.1_pt1 | contig 10350 bp, 7 predicted proteins | sample 2277101 | NCBI WGS metagenome assembly SDBT01 (sample SAMN10404973, study PRJNA504765) | marine sediment metagenome | isolation source: marine sediment core GS10_PC15, 103 cmbsf | place: Arctic Ocean: Southern Knipovich Ridge | collected 2010
ATCAACAGGTTAGGGGTTGGAATAAAGATAATATGGACATCACCCTCTTCTACGGCTAAAGAGACTGATATCACCCTGCAACTGGATACCGAAGATGCCACCACGGTCGTCAAAGAATTGGCGAAATTGGGTTATGAAGCTGTTGTGAGACGGCGCTAGATCGGGTTCTTTTCTCAGGCTAAAATATGCCAGCGTAGCTCAGTGGTAGAGCAGCGGTTTCGTAATCTCGAGCCCAATGTACCGTTCCATCGTGTCCCATATCGTTTGGTACAGTCCCATGACCCCTAAAATCACGATCGGTGGGGTTGTACGTATGACGCAGTGATGGAATTTCAACGTCAAAACCGACGTCAAAAGACCTTGTCGACCGTTCTCTGTATCTCTGAAAATAGTTCCTTATTAACTTTTTCAACCGATGGATGTTTCCCGGCAACGTCATACCCTTTGTTACGGAGATAAAGAGCCAAAGCACTTTCTAATGGTGCGACGATGTCACGTATTTTCCGATGTTCCTCGAGGTTGGGTTGTTCTTTGTAGAGAGGACCAATGGCGAACATCTCAAACGAACACTTGATTGGATCAAAGCCACGTTGTTTGATGTGCCGCATAAGCATATTAGCAGTAGCATTATCCCTGACGTCAAGATGCTGGCTTAGCCTTGCAAAAGGTGAAGCTGCATATCGTGAAGAGCTATCACCCGTACGTCCCACATAAACAAACTCGGTATTCCTGTGTTTTATGCGCCAGACGTAGAGCCAAAAGCCCCGTTCTAATATTGCTCCAGAAAAGTTAATTTTATGGGATTTCATATAACCTCCTATCAAGAAAGTCAAAGTCCACCTGAGACGCTGTTTAATTGGCTGCCTCGTTTACCTTTTGATCACTCTTTTCAAGGCCATTAAGTCAATAAAGCCAATCCTCATGGGCGACAGGTAGCCGGTTCAATTGGTCACGATGGAACTGCCAGTTTGGTATGAATCGATCTATCAGCGCGACGAAGCGATCGTTATGCGTCGGCTCCAGCAAGTGAGTCATTTCGTGGACAACAACGTATTCTAGGTATTCACCTGGCTTTTTGGCCAAATAGCTATTGAGGCGAATGCTACGTGCCCGGTAATTACAGCTTCCCCATTTGGTCTTCATCCGCTGAACAAAGAACCGTTCTACCTTCACACCCATCAACATCTCCCACTTGGTGATGATTGGAGGTACCGCTTGCTTCATCTGCTTGCGATACCATTCCTCAACTATGCTTCGCTTCTTTAATTCATCTGTTCCCGAACGCACCCGTAGTATCATCTGGTTATGCTTTAATTCGACGGATGGGGCTTTATCGCTTTCGGAGACCGTGAGCAGATAACGCTTTCCCCACACGTTGTGGCTTTCACGGTCTAGATACTCTCGCGGCGTTTCGCGTTCTTGTTCCTGGAGCTTTTGCTGTTGCTGCTTGATCCAGCCCAGCTTGGATACGGCGAAGACTCGGATGGTTTCTAGGTTCATTTGTGATGGAGCTGAAATCCGAACCCTACCCGTCGGAGGATATACACTGAGATGGACGTTTTTAATATCCTTCAGCACCACGTCCACTAAAATGTCACCTAGCTTAACCTGTGTGACCATTTAATACTCCTCCTGCGCTTTGATGATGAGGAAAATACGCTCCACCTCAGCTACATCCTGTAATACACTATATAGTGCGGACTTGATCACTTGTTCACGGGCCTGGACGCCGCGCCAGCTGTCGGGCCGTATAAACCTGACTGCTTCGTCAATCTTCAAAGCTACCTCTTCATTCTGGTTCAGGTTATTATACAAAGCGCGTTTCCCACGCGTGTCCAGTTTTTTTGGCGTATCTTCTGACTGCCCGGTCTCGACCTTCTTCGCCAGCTCAGCGATACGCTTCAAATATCCCTCATACTCCAAAGCCTTTACTTTCCGTGCAGCTATGATCTCGTCAAGCAACGCCGACATATTTTCATAATAGACTGGATCGTTGAGGTGCTCCTTGATGATCTTGCTGCGGACATTGTTCTCAATGGTTTCTGCCACAGCGTTCTTGTTGTCTTTCAGTTCACCGAGATGAGTCCTAATGGCACTGGCAATGCCAGTCTTCACGATCAACTCCAGCAGGGAAAGATTGTCAAAAGGTGAAATCTTTCTCGGCTCATCAGCCTCGATATAGGTGTCAATGAGGTGACGCATATCAGCCTCGTAGGCTTTCATGTCGAGGCTCTCGTTGCTTGCCTTGCGGATGATTTCACGGACATTGAGATTTTGTTTAAGCTGTTGCTTGATGCGGGTGATGTCGCCCCCGCCATATCCAGCAGGTTCCAGTTCGTCTGCGATATTAGCATAAGCCCGCATAAGAGCCACAGTAGCCTTATAGAGGGCACTACGCTGAGGTTCCCGTTCCTGCAGGTCGGATGGAATCTCCGTGTTGCCGCAGAAGTAATGGATGTGCTCTAACTCGCCCTTCGGCGGCTCCACCGGTTCGCACAAGAGGACGATAACCTCCAAAGCACGATCGAGGCGTTCCTTGCCTTTTTTAAGACGATCGTTCAATAGCACTTCAGGATCTGCTCCACCCGAACTATGATCAAGTTCAGAGGTGTAAACAGCGATAGCATTCTCGAGCTTCTTGAACAGATCCTTGTAGTCCACGACGTAACCAAAGTCCTTATCCTCGCCGTCTAGCCGGTTGGTGCGACAGATCGCTTGGAATAGGCCGTGGTCTTGCATGGACTTGTCGATATAAAGAAAAGTACAGGGCGGTGCGTCAAATCCGGTGAGAAGTTTATCTACAACCACAAGCAGCTTCATGTTAGCTGGCTCCTTGGTGAATAACGCTTTCGCCCGCTCCTCGTAGGTCTCCGTTTTGGTCATGTTCGGCCTATCTTCGACGTCCTTGAGGATTTCGATATAGGTGTTGTAAATGAACTGCTTGTCGGTCTCGGTGTTGGCGCCTATTTCCTCTTTGGTCACGTCCTGCGCATGTGGATTGTAAGAAGTCACCACAGCGCACCTACCTTTTAACGGCGTCTTCTGGAACAAACTGAAATACTTGCACGCTTCGTAGATGCTTGACGCCACGAGGATGGCGTTACCGCGTTCGCTGGAAAGACGAGGCTTCACACTGAAGTCAAAGACGATGTCGCTTACCACCCGATCCACGCGGGACTTGGAGCTGAGCACATTCTGCATCGTCCCCCACTGTTTCTTCAATTCATCCTTCTGCCAGTCATTGAGAACCTTGGTCTTGGCCTCGAACCACTCATCGATCTTATCCTTTGAACCAAGACGCTGATCGATGTCCCGAGCCTCATAGATGAGGTCAAGCACAACTCCGTCTTCCACTCCCTCGCTAAATTTATAGATGTGGATATAACCACCAAAGACCTCGAGGCTTGTTTGCTTATCTTGCATAAGCAAGGGAGTCCCGGTAAAGCCGATGAACACTGCGCTGGGTAGTATCGCCTTCATTACGCGGTGCAGTTTTCCGCTCTGTGTGCGGTGGCATTCGTCCACAAAGACGAAGATCTCGCCCACTGTCTGGCTGGGCTGAGCCTCCAGCTCCTTGATAAAGGTGTCGAAGTCATCCACATCCTTCTGGCCAAACTTGTGGACCAGCGAGCAGAGCATACGCGGCTTCGCTTGGGAGAGCTGCTTCATCAGATCCCGGCCGCTGTTGGTGCGTTTTATGGTCTCGCCCGCTTCAGTGAAGACCCTCTCAATCTGTTTGTCAAGCTCATCGCGGTCGGTAATGATGGCCACACGAGCTTGAGGGTTGTTTTCGAGGATCCACTTTGCCAACATTACCATCACAATGCTCTTGCCACTGCCCTGGGTGTGCCAGATAATTCCACTCTTGCGCTCGATTACATGGCGCTGCGCCGCCTTTATACCGAAATATTGGTGCACTCTTGGAAGTTTTTTTATGCCACCGTCGAAGAGTACGAAGTCATACATCAGCTCAATCAACCGCTCTTTGGCGCAGATCTTGAGTAAATACTTGTCCAGTTTGAAGCGGCTGTCGTCCTGCTCGTCCTCCTTCCACTTGAGGAAATACTTCTCAGGCGTGCCGATGGTTCCATATTGCAGACCCTCGGAGTCATTACCAGCGAAGATCAACTGGATCGTGCTGAAAAACCATTCGTTGAATTCAGGCTTCTGATTGGAGAGGTTCTGCCGAATGCCGTCGCCGATACTGACGCGGCTGTTTTTCAGTTCCAGCACGCCAATAGCAATCCCGTTGACGTACAGCACTATGTCGGGCCGACGCTCATGGTCACCGAGCAGGGTGACTTCTTCTGCAATGACAAAGTCGTTCTTCTCTGGCTCTATCCAGTTAATGAGGTGGACGATTTCTGTAACTTTGCCTACCTCAATCTTTACAGGCACACCGTATCGTAACAAGCTGTAAACGGCCTGGTTATTTCCGTAGAGGCCGCGGTTGTGGTTTGTTGCCTCGGTACGAAGTAAGTATATAGCGGCGCTAATCTGTGTAGGAGTGTATCCAACTTTGGTTAGGTAGGTGGTGATAAGCCCTTCCTCGATATTGCTATTGCCGTCACGGTCGGTCCAATCACCGAGATACTGGTAACCTAACTCATCGCGGAATAGGGTTATAACCCGGTTTTGTGTAGCGCGTTCTGGTTTACCGATGTAGTTCATCTGAGCCAAATCCCCCATCTAGGAGTTCCTGCATGATCCCAAGCTTGAGAAGACGCGTTTTAGTTAGCCTGGCTTCCAACGAAACAATCTCTGTGTCTAAGTCGAAAAGAACGTTGGAGATAGCTAGCTGCTCTTTATATTTGGGAACCATAAGCTTTAGTTTCTGATATTCGGAAATGTAATATCGTTTATGGTCTCCGATTGGAAAATTAATTAGCTGAATTAAGCCAAAAACAAATCGCAAATCTACCATATTATGCTTTGTCCTCAATATCTTTATTGCAGATGACTTCACCTTAAATGGGAAGTTCACATATTTGCTATCTGTGGTAAAGTCGTCAAATATAATAACAGGAAGGTTTCTACAAATACCAAAGTTCTCAACGGTGTAACCAAGTATAAACGTTTTATTGGCCGTTAATACCGGGATTTCTCCCCATTCGATATAGTTTGTGTCTCCTACGATATACTGATCGGGTCTTTCATATGATAAAAGGTCTCTCAGTTGAACAGGCTCCCACTCCCCGCTGAAGCCTGGTAGTCGCTTCTTTCCGGTGAGTAAATCCTGCATGGAGCATTCTTTGAGTGAGAAACCCATCTTTTCGAAGTGGTTTTTCACCTTCTCTGTAATGCTGACCAGGTGGCTGTCGATCCGTGGTAATGGTACCTCGTAGCGTTCCCCCAACTCCTGCACACGTTGGGTGAGAGCCCGGCTGATGCGTTCCATCTGGTCTTGGATGGTGGACTCTAGTGTGGTGAGCCATTTATCATCGACAACAAGTGATTGAACCTCGCTTTCGGTGAGCTGTGGGTATTTTGCATAGACCATGGTATCTAGCTTAGTCTCAGCCTCTTTCAGGCATCTCTTAACATAGGCTTGTTCGCTGGCCAGTTTTAGCCAGTCGTTAAGCGTAGCGGCTTCGTCCTTCGCTTCTAAATCACTTTTGATTTCTTTAAGACGAGTAATAACATAGGTCTTGCTCACCCTTTCGATTTCGAAGAAGGCGCCTTCCTCACCGCCGTTTTCCTCCTCTAATTCGGTCATACGGGCGGTTACATTCTCCAGCTTGGCCTTGAGTTGGATGATTGGAACCTCCTCTTTAGCGAAGAAACGACCGACGATGATGGCTTTGGGCACGAGGTCGCAAGTCCAACCCCTGTCCTTCTCCTTCCCTTTTTTGTCCTCTTCAATGATTCGGTAGGTCTCAGCCTTCCAACCATTCTCAGCAATGAGATAGCAGTCATCCTGCAAAGTCGCCTCCCAATAGTCCATGAGATGCTGATAGATATCATACTGGTCGAAAAGCGGTTTGTTGGTATAGTTGGCGAGTAAATCCTCGGAGAGAGAAGTAATGATTTCTTTCGGATGGCAGCCAATCTTCAATTGCCGTAGTACCTCTGCATTTTTTCTCCGCCAAGAAAGAAAGTGTACGTTCATGCTAGCGATAAAAGCTGCAAACTCCGGGTGATCGTAGATTGTTGATTTTATATCGGTCTTTGCAACACCAAGGTTGAGGTAGCCGGCGCGGCTCTCTTTGAACAAGGCTCCCTGGAGTGTTGGGAAAACGGTCCAGTAGCTTTGGAGGGCATCAACATCCTTGATCGGGATACCCCCATGCAGATGGCCTACGATGTCCTGAAAATCCTTGGCCTCTTGGTTGTCGATGTAGCGAGAGAGGGTGAGGGTGAATTCTTTTTTCTCGATCTCTTCGTAGGATACCATGCGAGAATATTTAGGGATTTCGTGACGTTTGTTAAAGACATCGATTATTTTATGGATGTCCTGAGCACGCAAGCGATTCTTTGGGCCGTCTTTAACGAAACCCGCACTAGCATCGATCATAAAGATACCTTTACGAGTTTGGGAATCATTCTTATCGATTACGACAATACAGGCAGGGATGCCGGTACCGTAGAAGAGGTTGAATGGCAAGCCGATGATGCCAATGATGTAACCCCTACGGACGAGGGCACGGCGGATATCAGCCTCGGCATTTGGTCGGGTCATAGCTCCGTGCGGTAGGATGCATGCTCCTTTACCGGTGTTCCTGAGTGAGCGTACGATGTGTAGGAGATATGCGTAGTCACCTTGCCTTGTAGGTGGTGTGCCGAAGGGTAGAAAGCGCTCATAGAGGTCGTGAAGGGGATCAATTCCTGTGCTCCAGCCCTTATCACTGAAGGGGGGATTAGCGATAACATAGTCGAACGTTTTAAGTGTTTCGCCATCTTTGAACTTGGGGGCAGCCAGCGTGTTTCCCTGCGCGATAAGAGCGGTAGGGTGGTTATGGAGGATCATATTCATTCGAGCAAGGCCGCTTGTGGCAGCGTCCCTTTCCTGCCCATAGAGAGTAACGGGTGTACCTGCCTCGTCACCCACCTTTATCAGCAACGAGCCCGAACCACAGGTAGGATCATAAACGGTAGTGGCGTTAGTGGTCTTTGCTTCACGGATGCCGATGATTTGGGCGATAACCCGGCTGACCTCGGCGGGAGTGTAAAACTGGCCTTTACTCTTACCGCTCTCGGTGGCGAAATGCCGCATCAAGTATTCGTAGGCGTCACCAATGAGGTCATCTCCTCCAGCACGATTTTTCGAGAAGTCGAGGGCAGGGTTCTCAAAGATCGCGATTAGGTTGGTGAGCCGTTCAACTTTTTCTTTTCCATCGCCAAGCTTGGCGGTGTCGTTGAAGTCAGGAAAGTCGGATAGCTTATTGGCATTGGCTAACGGATCGATGATCTTTTTGTTGATCTGGTCACCAATGTCTGGCTTGCCCTTGAGCGCAACCATATCCTTGAAGCTGGAACCATCAGGTATGGTGATCGGCGCATAGGGCAGGCCTGCATATTTATCACTAATATACTTGATGAAGAGCAGGACAAGGACATAATCCTTGTATTGGCTGGCATCCATACCGCCACGGAGCTCGTCGCAACTGTTCTTAAGAGAGCTGTAAAGTTCGGATTTCTTTAGAGCCATTTTTACCCCTAGGGAAAGTAGACTTTATAATTAGGTTGATTATAACCCTATTCTCAAAGGGCGACAAGATGGAGCCTGAATGAGTGTAGGTAAGACGCGAGGATATTTCTACTGGCTGAACCGACTCCTGGGGGACGTCCTTTTGATAGTCAGTACAGTTGCGCGTAGGTTTTGCGGTATCCCGCCTTGACAGTTATTTAAGAGTCCAACCCGGTGTAAAATTACCTTCAAGCCAACAAACAAACTGCCGAGCGTGACTCGAATATGTTTGCTGGGAGTCTTTTGTAAGCTTCGACGCCTCCACTTCTTTCTCAAAACGTTCTAATGCTGCTTTAACCTCCACTAGTGCTTGTGGCCCAATCTTTGCCATTTGTATTGACCTCCTATCCTTGCTGGAACCGGGGGGAAGCTACTATTAACAGCATTATACCACCATAGACAAGCCAAGAGGGTTTCTCTGCTGGCTGAACCGACTCCTTTACCTTTATACGATACGCTAGAATATTTCAATGTTTTCTGGTAGGGCAGTTGCGAGCATCGTGTTCGTAGCTATCGCACAAGCTACATCGTCGCGCATATGGACAAGACTGGGCATTATGACCTTCATTTCCACAAACTGAGCATTGCCTCCTTCTCGTACAATTCCGAGCGTCATGGTCTCCATTGCCGCATATTCTACAAACCATTTATGTTTCTCCTCTCTGACACGAAGCTAATCATATATTAATCATTTGTCTGAACATCCTCTAGCTCAACATTATCCATTCGAGACTCATCAAATCGCAGTTTTGAGTCCATCCAAGCCTGATAAGTTTGGCCAGTCTTCTGGATTTTCCAATTCGTACGACCATTTGCATTTCGTGCAAGAACCGATACTGCAGCTGCCGATGGACTGGCAAAAGCAACGTCCTCATTAAATTGATAAAGTTCAGGATCGACATCATCGATCAATTTCTGCTCTTTCACTAATTGCTCTCTCAATTCTCGGTAGGCCGTCCAAGACGGCATTCCTTCTTTACGTGCTTTAGAGCCCTTTAGAATAATGAATTCCGATTCGTTTGCCGTTGCGTTTGCCTTGATTTTTCCTTGCACCAAAGAAAAATGTTGTACGCCCGGTTCTTTAGAACTTAATTCTAAAGATTCTGATTTTTGTAAAAAAGAAAACCCTAAAACAGGAAGTACCAGTCCGATTTGCTCAAAAAAGAAATCCATATCAGATTTATCTGACTCTGGCAGCATCGGTAAGTCTGGAGAAGTATTGTTCGCTAGAATAGATTTGTTCGCTTTGTTCGCTTGCGTTATTATTCTGCTCTCCAAGTATCGAGCGTGCGCCTTAGTTAAATTTTGGTCTTTACTAGTTATTACTACAGTATTAATCCAAAAATCTTTCTTTTCATCTTTGTCATGTGATACAAGGCGACTCATTACGTTGTCAGCTTCGCCAATATATACACGATTTCGAAACATGTTTTCCGGATCTTGTCCAATAAGGAAGTAGACCCCGGTTTTGGTCACCTCATCTCTTTTGGCTAATTGAGATAATTTAGTACGTGGAGCTGATAAAACACTTCCGGTCCAGTTAATTATCTCTGCCGTAAGAATACCATTCGGATTTCCATCAACTAAATAAAGCCGTATCGTCTTACCCATCAAACTAACTCCAAATATCTAGCGTAATATTTATTTGTCTCAAGCTAAAGTCTGTTTATGTATAGCGATTATACACCCTGTTGTAATTACCAACAAACCTTACCCTTTGGGAGTGTACGACTACACAACATCCTAGCAGGTTGCATAAATGGGGGCATAAAATCATCAGCAAGCCAAGCAGATTCTCTACTGGCTGAACCGACTTCTAGGGGACGTCAGGCTAATAAGGCAGCCTAACTGCGCGTCAGCGGCTTAGTTAAACGTTAGGTGGTTTATATCTGGCCAGTTTCTTTGAGGGAATTTAGTACGTCAGCCAGTGCATTAAGACGGTCTTTTAGAAGTTCCAAGTGTTCAGAGAAGAAGGCGTTGTAACTGGACATTTCACCGTAACCGCGGATCTCAGGAGTAATTGATATCGCAGCGTCCTGATTTAGGAATGTTCCGCTAGGTATATCGACTCTACCATGTCGCTGGTCAAATACAACCTTAGCCAGGAATAAGGTTATATCAATTGCACGATGTAATGGCATCTCTTCAGCTTGTCGAGTCCATTTTACGCCGGTATGACGCATAGTTTTTACTGATACTTCGTCTGGATTCCATTGAGAAAGTCCAATTGAAAGAAAATATGTGTCTGTATCACCGGCATAGATTCCATCAAATTGCTCATAGGGCAGTGCATACACTGGCTTATGAGCCAAATGCTGAGGGAGTTCTTCTAATGGATTGTAATTAGTATTCGATGGTTCTGTCGTATAAGGCATTTTATGTCCTCCTACATCTTAGTAAATTTAGTAATCTTAGTAAATTTACTAAGATTTGTCAAGAGAAATCATAAGACATAAGTTTATAATGGAAAGTCAGCCAATTATTGGCCTGGAAAGATGTTGATGTTTATTTTTACTCTATTTTAAGATTACCACTGAACAAACATCGGGATGTTTGACAACTGATGCGTACTCGTGGGCGATACCGTTTTCAGTGTGTATATCAAGAGATAGATAGGCGAAAGTAACAATGCAAGCGATTGTTTGATAGATAGTTATGGCAAC
>SDBT01020451.1_pt1 | contig 10350 bp, 20 predicted proteins | sample 2277101 | NCBI WGS metagenome assembly SDBT01 (sample SAMN10404973, study PRJNA504765) | marine sediment metagenome | isolation source: marine sediment core GS10_PC15, 103 cmbsf | place: Arctic Ocean: Southern Knipovich Ridge | collected 2010
CGTTCCTTTCTCTTTCGAGGGGGGACGCCACTGAGAGATGGGCTTTAAATTGGCGGAGTCCAGGGCGTCCAATCACGCCTTCCTCTCCTGAGCCCAAATGCCCCCAGCAGGATTCGAACCTGCTACCCCGGATTTTCGGTATCGAGCCAACAGAAGCCGTCACTTCTGCATTGGGGGCAGAACTCCCAGTGTGCTCGGATACCGCGGTCACCATTAGACACACTGAGAGATGGGCAAGGATTTGAAGCGATCTCATCCTCTAACTACAGGCTGTTGCCTTTTTCGACTTAGCTAAAGCCGCCTTAAGGAATATAAATCCCAGTGTGCTGCACTCTTGGACTTACACACACTGAGAGATGGGCTGTATCGTCTAGTCTTTAAACCATCCAAGCATATCCCAATGCCCCCAGCAGGATTCGAACCTGCTACCCCGGATTTTCGGTATCGAGCCAACAGAAGCCGTCACTTCTGCATTGGGGGCTTAACTAAAAGCCTCCTGTGCTTGTTTAACTAATTGTATAGCATATCCCATTTGCATCACTTGCATATTTTGTTCTTTATTAACAATTGCACAAAATATCTCCACAGCTAAACCAACTGGGTCTTTAGGCATTGTTCTTACAAGGGGTCTTGTAGTATTTGGGTTGGGAACTGCACTTTGGGCAGGTTCTCCTGGCTTCTCAACTGGGACTGGCTGCCTATCATCATATTCTTGTTTCTTTATCGCCTTACAATCATCACAATACTTTCTTGGATAGCCTGGCTTTAGAACATAATCAAACTCTGATCCACATTCTGCACAAACTCCGTGTGTTTTATTTTCCATTTTATTTTATTTCTATAACTTGTGGAAATCTCTCTTTTAATTCATCATCTATTCTCTGTAATCTTGCAATCATGTTTGTATCATCTTCCCAATCAATTAATCTTATTTCCCATTGATACCCTTTAGACATCTTCGATAATTTAATGCTTTCTTTTTGATTTTGAATTATATTTTCATTTTCCATCTTCGTCTTTACCCCCTTTCAAGGTTTTTATCTCTTTCATAAGAGCATGAATTTGAATAGTATGTATCTTAGTCCTTTCATCTATTTTCTGCCATATAGAAAATATTTCTTTGATGTCTTTAGCTTCAATAAGTTCTATCATTTACAAAGTTCCTCCCGGAAAAGTTTATCTTTCTTTTCTTTTAACTTCTTTAAATTTAATTCTATTGCAAAATCTTCATATTGTCCTTTTAAAAGTTCTTTAATAAACTCTTTTGTAATTTCCCAATCATCCTTAATAAATTCTTTAACATCTTCTACAATGATAAACTTTCCTTCTTGTTGATGAATAGTATTTATTTTATCACTCAAAATCATATTAACACCAACCCTGCTACAACAAATCCAAGAATAAAACCAAATCCAACAAGTATTGCTATCTCTATATTTTCAATTTTCATTTGTTAATTTTACCTTTCCACATTCAAGGCAAATAAATTTATATTCATAATAAAATCCTTTTTCATCATTTGGATTATCATTATATATTTCCTTAATGAAATGCCAACGATGATGTTTACATATCATTTCAAAACCTCCAAATGTTTACTTAATCTATCAAAATAAGAAGCCATTGTTTCTTTAAGTAGAGCAGGGAAAGTGCTCCTAAACCTTTTATAGGTTTGTAGATTCATTCGTATTGTTACCGAGGCTGTTGGATTCACTTTAAATCCTCCTCTGTGATGTTGTGAATTTCCATGAGAACATCTGCTCTTGCATCTCTAAATTTATTCTTATATCCTCTTTCATCCTTAACCCACTTGATTGCTTCTTGTTTTAACATTTCTCTTAATCCACTTCTTGCAAACATAGATAATTTTGAACAAAATCTTGCATCAGTTCCAATATCATTCAAAGTTTTAAGTTTATCTTTCATGTTATAACAAGTTATAACACCTTTATAAATGTTTAGGTTCCACCAATTTGTATAGCACAAAAATCTATATCCTCGACGGTAACGGTTCTCGCAGTTCCTGAATCTGATGTGATCCAAAACTCTATTGTATCATTAACAGCCAAATCAACTATACCTGACATTGTTAAATTACCTACATCTGTACCAGTTCCTAATGTTCTGCCAGCATGAATATTATTGAAAACGACAGCCCCATCATTCTTATACATTTCTAAAGAAATAACATGAGCAGAACCTGAACTATTTTTAATTGATATGCTCGCATCTATTTTATACTTCCCTGCTTTTGTCACTATGATGTGGTCGTTTGTATGGTCAGGAGTCATGTTGTTAAACTCTCCATCTGTATCAAAGATTAGAATTTGTGCTTTAGTTGTGCTTGTTGATGTAGTCGCTGTGTTATCTCTGGCATATATCTCAGCAAAAGGCAAACCTGCTCCCCCAACAAAAACCATATTTCCAGTTCCGTCTATTGTTACGTAGTTTGTATTGTCATCTCCAGTTTTAAAATCTCCCACGATTTGAAGTTTAGTATCCGGACTCGTCGTTCCAATTCCTACACCCGTACTATCAATAGTCATCTTAGTGCTATTGTTAAGAGAGAATCTAACAGAATCCCCTGACTTATAGAAACCTGTATTGGTATCATTAAACTTTAAAGCAGGAGAAGCCTGAGTTCCATCACTTGTTATTTTTATTAAATTGGGTTCCAATCTTTTATTTGCAGCATCCCAGAATAAGTTGAAGTTGTCTTGAGAAAGATTAGTTCCATCACTAAACACAACACTCCCAGCAGTTAGTGAAGTGGGAAATGTTTCAACTAATTTATCGAACGGAGCAAAGGTTTCCCTCTCTTGTGAATGTAATTTCATCCCAGAATAATTTGGTAACTCCATGGGTTCTGAACCCATCTTAGCAATAGCTGTTCTCTTAGGAGTGAACTGCTTCATCACTTTCTTCATCTTTGCTTTATCTACCATGGTCATCTACTAGATAAGGAACTCCAGTCTGTTTAGTTGTTCCTGCAATCAGTCCTTCTTCTACAGGGTATCTCTTAGCAATTATACGAGTTCCAATTGTTCCGGGACCTTCACTAACAGTCCCTGTTTCACCTACTAGATTTCTGAATGATGGATAAGTTGTTCCTACTCCATCCTCATAAATTGTTGCTCTTTCATCTGAAGTTATAACTCTGTCCCATAGAATTAGTTCATCGAAAGAACAATCACTAGTTCTACCTCCAAGAATAGCCCCTCCTATTATAAAATCTTGGTCGACACAATTAGTTCCAGCGTTAGTATTTGTTCCTTCTTGTACATTGTTTACATAAATAGTTCCAACATTTCCTGTTCTTGTAATTATAATATTATTCCAACCAGTATTTAATAGGTCAGCTGTGTTTGTTATTGCAACACTTGCATTTCCCATAACAAAATTAATTTCCCCGGTATTATCAAAAAGACAAGCCCAACCAGTGGGAGCAGCCCATGCTGATAATTGACCTATGGCTACTGGGTCATCTGCTGAGTTTGTTAAGTTCACCCAGAATGATACAGTAAAATCCCCAGTGCCTATTCCACTAAAACCTGTATGTGTTGTAGATACTAAGTAGTCTACTTCTGTCGCGTCTGCGGCATTATTAAAAAGACCAGCAGAGTAAGGCATAGCAGAAATATTTGTTAGAGTGTGACCTCCTACTTCATCAGTTGCGTCTCCACTGCTTTCATCAAAATGATAAACAGAAATAATATTATCAATTATTGCCATAAAGTTATATAGAATTAAAGTTTAAAAAATTATGCAATTGTGTTTGAAGTTACTAAGATAGAACGTCCTTGATTAAAACTTGTTATAAGAATTGGTCCACTTAAACCAACAGCTGTTCTCGCTGCATCCATAGCCGTAATAACTTTAGCTGCTGTGATTGGTGCTTCAACAATTTGTGCGTCAGTGTCTACCATTTTAAGCTGATGTTATAATCTCCCATTTACTTCCTGTATTAAACCATAACTTAGGGCCTGATAAAATAACCTCTCCAATATCTCCTGCGTCAAAAGCTTTATTAGCATAGTCTCTTAGAATTAATTTATTAGATGAGACATCTTTCTCATTGTGACCACCCATTATTTCTTCTCCTTAGATTTAGTTTCCTTAATAGGAGTTTTAAAGTGGGAGTATCTTGGGATGTCTGAAATAGCTTTAGCCTTCTCAGTAAGTCCTAACTTCACAAAGTTATCATACATTTTCTTTTGATTTTGTTCTGTCATTTTACGCTGTGTTGATATCACTGATAAGAACGATTGCGTTAGGGTCTGTTCTGTATGCGATACCGCTTGCTTTAATTCTGATGTTTCTGCCAATCTGTTCATCTACTGATGTAGTAGCTGTTATCCCTTTACTCTCTGAATAAGTTACTGCTCTCTTTGGAACAATAACCAGAGCAAAGTCTGTTGTTACATTTGAAGAAACTTTGATATTCAATCCTAGTAAGTTAAGGACTATTCCACTTTTAATCTTATCACTAGAGAAGCCTGGAATACTTGAACCTTTACCAGATATTAACCATGTTACTAAACTCTTATATCCAAGAGTATCTAACAATAGTGTCGCTCCCTCTGGGTTATATCCTTGGTCTAATATTAATTTCTTAGCATGCATAAGGTCTACAATAGGGTCTGCTGCATAATTAGCTGCATCCCATTGGTCTCCACCTTGTGCAGTTGTAGCGAATGTTTGAATATTAGCTCCACTCTGTTCATCACTCATAATCTCCCACAAGTGAGCGTCTCTATCTCTAACAATAACTTCTGTTAAATCTCTAATAGTTGTAGCGAAAGTATCTATCTCTGCATCAGAAACATCTTCATCGTCTAAAAATCCTTCAACAAAGAATATCTTTTTATAAGAAGTATTACGTGTCCATGAAACTTCAAGAGTAGTTGGTCTTGCACCTGCTGCAACATTACTTGTAACCGATGGAGCAGTAGCACTTAAAGTTCCTGCAGTCTTTTGAAACCATCTTACTGAATCCCCTTTCATCTTCCTAACTTGGCATTCAGCTAAGAAAGTATACATCTGACTTCCGAAACCCTTTGCTAATTTATCAATGTCTAATCCAAATATATCCTGCATTCCTCTACTATCTGCCATTAGTCAAGTACCTCTTCTGGCTCTTTAGTTTCTTCTTCTTCAGGTTTGTTATCTTCTTCTTCCATTTTAATGTTTTAGTAAGACTTGATTTACTTCTAATGATAAAGCTGTCGATGCTTCCAATATTTTACCAACTACAGTTCCATCCTCACTGTCTCCAGTAGTAAATATTTTAAGAATGTTAGGTCCTGAAATTGTAACATCTGACCCTTGAGCTACTATTGAGCCTGTAAAAGTGCAATCAAAAACACCATCAATATGAACAGGTACTTGGGTTCTTCCATCAAATGCTATTTTTTCTCGATGTAGTATTCCAGCAAATGTGTCGTTATCAGCAGCACTTGGTTTAACTCCTCTTGGTCCTGAGAATGCAAGAATAGTTCCTTTTTCCATGCCCAAACCATCAACGCAAGCCATGTTAATCGGGTCATTTATTCTATCTCTTAAAGATGCTTCATTACTCATATAGTTATTCGGTATACCGACTATTTAAATGTTTTGTGACCCAGTAGAATCATTACTATTTGAAAGAACTTTAAAATAAAAGCCCCTGTGCCTAAGACACAGAGATAAAATAATAAATTAACTTCTTGTAAATCTAATATCATAAAGCTTCGTGGGTGATTCCTTTTTCAGTTATTTCAATATCTTCTCTAATTCCTAACCCAACTAATCTTATATTATTTCTTACCATGGCAAATTCTCCTTTAGTTATATCTGGCTTTGGAATCTTCTTCAACCTTAAACCCATTCTTAAAATGTCCGCAGTTCTACCTAAGATTTCTTTATGACCTTGTAGTGCATTAACACAATTATCAGGTTTTAAAGTATTGAGAACTATATCTAAACAATCTTTGGGGAATACATAAGTGTAAGCTCGTCTAGGTCTTAATGCTGCTGGGGCTTTTTCAGTAGTTACGCTTCCGTCTGAATGTTTCATAGGCATAGGAAAAACTCTTGTATGTAACCAGTGTTCCATCTCATCCAAATCAGGCCTCCATCCCTCAGCTATAAAATCAAAGTGCATGCTCTTCTTCAATTATTTTCTTGGATAACTTTAGCAATTCATTATCCACATCTGCAGCTTCTTTCTGTTGTTCTATTCTTTGGATAGCGGCATCTCTAACTTTCATATAAAGAGCCTCTCTCTTAGTAACAACTACCAAACCAATATCTTTAGGCTTTTCCATCTGGGTTATTTCCTTTCATTACTTCAGAAGCATAGTCAGAGTTGCTTATTTCTTCTTTCTTAGCTGGAGTTTGTCCTGCCTCAGTTACTCCTCCAACTGCTTTTCTTGCTGCAAGTGCTTCTTCTCTCGTGAGTAATGCTTCTCGTCTGTCGTTTTCCCTTTTCTGCCTTTCAGCAATAGAGTCTGCTCTGTCAAGTTCAGAAGTTGTTTCTTGCTGAATCCCCTCTCCAGTGTTATCTGATGTTGGTTCTTCTTTTGTCTTTTCATCAATTGTTTTTTTATCTTCTTCCATTTTACTTACCTCCTTTCACATAACTCCCTAGCTCTTGAATAGCGACGGTCAGCTTCTTTAAAGTTGTATTGTGGCTATACCACATTAATATAAATGCTCCTATTGGAAACCCTACATTTGAAATTATACTTGTTGCTTCGTCTATCATTTTTGGTCCTTCCCAGCAACTTGGGGAGCCACATTCTCTCTACCTGAATCCTTACCTTCATCTTTTGCCAAAGACTCCTGAATTGTTATTGATTGCGGAAGATTAATATCCAAATGTAATTGAGCTTTAACCTGAGACTCAAAGTCTCTCTGTTCTTTTTTAACAACTTTTTCCCAAGCGAAAGTTACCATCTTAGAACTTGCCTCTGAAACTCCAGCATCGATGGCCATGATAAGAGCAGGCACTCCTCCGCCTTTTATAACTTCTTCAGTCCACTTATTTCTCCAAACCATAGGGTCAACTCCGTTCTTCCCAGCCTCGACTAATTCAAAACTCACAGCTTTATCTGGCGTTATTAAATTGTCTCCTTTATTCCATGCTTCTTTTTCTTGAGTTTTAAAAGTTGCCATGGCAGATGGGTCATCAGTGTTTAACTTCCAAATTAATAAAGGCATTACATATCTGTGAAACATTACAGCCATATCTTCATCTAATTGTTTTATTTTATCTAAGAAAGTTGTTAAGGATTCAATATCTCCAGTACCATGGATCTCATCTGCTGTTCTGTTTAAAGTTAAATGAAATACTTGGTTTAATCTAAGAGGATTTTCTGAGCCGTCTGTGAGAACTTGTTTGTAACCCTCAAGCATTCCTTGAGAATTAATAAGATGAATTATACTTGCTGGATTAAGAGGTTTAAGATTAATCAGGTTGCTTCCATTTTCTTTTAATTCTTCTCCTAAAGGTGTTATAATTTCAGCATAAGAATCTCCGTTGATGTGTTCTATTCTTATTTGATTGTCAAAGACTCCAGCCGCAGTATCTTTTCCCCAACCAACTATTCTATCTAAAATCTTAATAGTTTTTTTATCTGCTTCAATTCCTTCTCCCATTGTCCAAAGACTTAATTTATTGATAACAGATTTAGTTGCAAGATGTTTTTTATAATAGCCGTTGTATGTTGGCCAGTTGTTCGACTGCCATCTTGTCTCTGCTCCTGCTCCTGCTCTATCCACATCTTCCGCAGAAGTTGTTTGAATTTTTAGAGATTGGTCTAGGCCTGAACTTGTTGTTGTTGATTTTATATTTCCTGTCATTTTATGCTATTATGTTTAAGTCGTCTAGGGTCAAGTTAGTTGTTCCCGTTGCTCCGTTTGGAAGTGTTCCTGTTCCTGCATCACTTATTTGTGCTGTTGTGTTTGCTCTGCATATGTTTCCAATTATTACGTTGCCGTCGCAATTTACTCCATCAATTCTTATTCCATATGCTCCGTTATCTTCGCTTACATTATTTGATATGATGTTTCGGTCTCCTCCATTTACTACGAATATTCCTGACCCAGTATTTATTGTTATTGTGTTTCCATCTATTGAATTAAATCTTGATGCTAGAGTTAAATTTATTGCTGTCCCCCCACATGATTGTATAGTGTTCCCATGCACTATATTATAGGCTGTTGCTATATCTATCCCTTGTTCGTCACATGTTGTCAAATAGTTATCTGTTATTTTAGAATAGCTTGCAGACCCACTTGTTCTTATTCCAACATCACATGCTGAGAAATTACAATTACTTACAGAATTTGCTTTTCCTCCAGCTAAAAGAACACCTATGTCTAAGTCTTTAAATGTGCATTTAAGAACTGTTGTGTTTTCAGTTATTGTTCTTACTGCAGTTCCTGAACCAGAACCCGCTCCAACAAATGCTAAATCTTGTATTGTTGAATCTGCAACATTTACTATGTTCACTATGTTTATAGTTGCGGTTGTTTGAATTATAGATGATGGTCCTGTACCTCTTAGTTTTATTGTTGCACTAGGTATTATTATTTCGGTTGTGATTATATGAATTCCTTCTTTTATGAAAACTTCTCCTCCTGTTGATGGTAAAATGTCAATTCCTTCTTGAATTGTTGCTGCGTCTCCAGTTCCATCTAAAGCAACAATTACTGTTGCTTGTCCTGGTCTGACATTTCCTCCCCCTTGTTCGTATTCTCTTGAATGAGGAAATATATTTTTAACTCCTGGTATTTGTAAGGCCATTATGAATTAACTCCTAAGAAGTCTTGAACTCCATCTTGTTCTAGTAATTTTACAATCTCACCCATTCTGAAAAGATGAACATTAATCATATCTTCTGCCTCAACTCTTGATGTGTATGTTGCTTTCATGTCATAAGAAATTGCCTCAACTGCCGCAGAACGCTCAACATATTCTGCGAACATATCATTATCTACAGAAGAGTGTTTTGTTAAGTTTAGAATAAATGCTCTTGCCTGAGCAATGAAACCATCCATTTCTCCACCTACACTAGCTGTCATTACTGAAGAAACACCTGCACCTGCTTTTATTAATGCTGGACCTGATAATCCGTTTACCATGTTCTATTTAGAATATATATGGTTTTAAACTTTTGTCTTTCAGACAATAAGCCAATCTTTTCAAAGCTTCAAAGATATGAGAGTAATTTCCATATATTTTCAAAACACCCTCGCTATAATCACATTGCATAGAGCGTAAACTCTGCCTAACTCGTGGGTCATCTAATAATATGATTTTGCCATTTTCTGCAAGATTTTTAAAAAATATCGACATATCTGTCCCAAAAAGTGTTTTTTTTCTCTCTTTTCCATCAATTTCGTATTCAATTATTCTTTTAGCATTATTCAATCCTGCAACTTTTCGCTTAGTTTGCTCGTGTTCCAGGAGAGGATCTAAAACCCCAACACCTAAACCACAATCATCCAAATATATCTTTTTGTGATTAATAGCTGTGTCTTTGTGCAAAATCAACCTGACCGTGTCGGTTAGAGTTTGTCCCTCTGGGATAGTTAAATCAAACTGGACAAGTCTTTCTCTGTTGATTCTATCTCCTGAAACTAAAACAGTTTCATCCCCACCGAGTCTTGCAATATCTATCCCCTGGAACTTATCCCCAATCGGTTTATATTGCTCATTTCCAGTGCAAATTATCTCGATTAAGTCATCTGGGATAAATCTCTGAATACCGCCAACAAATAAGCCAAGATATTCCTGCTGATATTGTAACTTAGTCATTCTGGCCTTTTCATCTTCCAAAAAGAGTAACATCTGTTTCCTCTGTGGCTCTTGCCTCTTATCTGCAACATCTTCTGTGTTTACGTGAATTCTTGCAAACTTCTTATCATGAAAGCAACGAAAGAAGTAGCCATCTGCCCCAAAAGGGGTTGAGAGCAGATTAATACTGCCTCCAGTCGTTGCGAGCATAGGTGTAACAGCAGCCCAAACATCTTCCTTTATGAAATGAGCTTCATCTGCATAGAGTTCGTCAATAGTATATCCTCTTATTCCATAACCAGAATCTCCTGTTGGGAGGCAATGAATAACAGAGCCATTCTTAAGTTTTATCGTGTGCTTGGTTGGCCTGTCCTTTCCTTTCTTAATCATAGCCTTGTTTGTGGTATAAATATGAGAAAGTATTTTTTCAAATAACAAGAGAGCCTGTCGTTCAACATGGGCTATAACCATTATAGTTTTTTTCTCCCTAATAGCAGACTCTCCTGCCTTTATCGCGATAACTGTGGACTTTCCAACTTGACGGCCAGAGCAAAGGCAGAGGTTTCCCC
>SDBT01020452.1_pt1 | contig 10350 bp, 7 predicted proteins | sample 2277101 | NCBI WGS metagenome assembly SDBT01 (sample SAMN10404973, study PRJNA504765) | marine sediment metagenome | isolation source: marine sediment core GS10_PC15, 103 cmbsf | place: Arctic Ocean: Southern Knipovich Ridge | collected 2010
ATGATATCCCGCTCATGGGCGACTATAATGTTGATATTGAATTAGTACCAATTACATGGAGAAACTTTTCAGGTGAATGGTCAATAATCAAAATTTATCAAATTGCTTATGGTTATATTGAAATTCCTAAAGGAGATATTGTATGGGATTTTGATCCAATTCATAAAGTTATTACGGTTACAATGAAAATGAAGTATAATAAAGAAGAAAACTTTGAATTTTCCGCCTTTTTGCTTCCCACCGGTACATATAATTACGATTTTTGTAGTTTATTAAATTACGGTGAAACTGCCTACTTAACATTATCAGGTGGTAAGAATTGTATAAATGGTGAAAGTTGTCTAAAAGGATGGTTATACGAAATATGTCAAGAGAATATGTTTCTGACAAGAATTCATTGTGGAAGTGGGCATGATCCAAACCATCACTTTACAAAAATGTAATTACCGAAAATGATGTATTTATATCTATCAATTGTATTTTTATTAACCGGTTGCACTCTGCAAAATAACGGACCTGAAACTACTACTGTAATTACCGGTAGAGTAACCAAAGCAGAATCGAAAGTGCCCATTGATAGTGTTGAGGTAATGCTCTATCGTTCATATGATAATGATCCTGCCGAGTTTACCGGAATAAGTTGTTACTCGGATAGTGCAGGAAAATACATTTTAGAGTTTGAAGCATCTTTTGATTATAATTACGAATTAAGGTTTGAAGATTTTCAATATGAAATTTATTATGGTCCGGATAATAGCAAATGTAAGGTTTTTGAATCTGAAATGAATAATATTTATGATATCCCGCTAATGGACGACTATAATATTGATATTGAATTAGTACCAATTACATGGAGAAACTTTTCAGGTGAATGGTCAATAATCAAAATTTATCAAATTGATTATGGTATTATTGAAATTCCTAAAGGAGATATTGTATGGGATTTTGATCCACTTCATAGAGTTATTACGGTTACAATGAAAATGAAGTATAATAAAGAAAACTTTGAAGTTTCCGCCGGTTTGCTTCCCACCGGTTCATATAATTATAATTTTTGTAGTTTATTAAATTACGGTGAAGTAGCCTACATCTCATTTTTAAATATATTAACTAATTATAAATAAAAAGGGCTCCAACCGGAACCCTTTTTATATATTAAGACTATAATTTGCAATAAAAATAATATTCTACTTGATAAGTTAATATTAGTATTTATAATTTCTATCCAAGGCAACCAAGTAAAAATCAAATAAACTAAGTGAGGCTATTATTATGAATAAGCTGTACAGTTTTTGCGTCATCTTAAGTATTATTCTGTCACCTCTTTATTCACTTTCCGAAGAAAATCCTCTTTTAAAAGAAACACCAACTAAGTATAAATCTCGAATTACAGTAACCGGCTCGGCGGCTATTACAGTTGTTAATAATAGTACCAGTAATTATGGTCCTACTGCAATGGAGATTGTTACTAAGGAAGGTGGAAAAATTAACCGAGTGATCAAGGGAAAGGATGGTTTATTGTCGGATACGCAAGCTAATGAATCAGATGAAATGCTATCCAAGGTTAGCACCATAGATTTACCTTCTGAATTTGTTATAGATAAAGCGTATCCTAATCCATTTAATCCGACAGTTAATATACGCTACGGATTACCTGAAGATGCAGCGGTTAAAATTATCATCCATGATATACAAGGAAGGTTAATAAATAAATTATCCTTGAATAAGCAATCAGCCGGCTGGCATGAATATCATTGGAATGGAAGAGACTTGAACGGACAATCCATTGGTACGGGAGTATATCTATTTACAATACAAGCCGGCAATCTACTTAAAAACCAAAAAATTACATTTTTAAAATAATTCATAATCAAATAAAGTGAGGTAAACATGAAACATTCAAACATTATATTCTCAATTGCTTTAATAATCACTGGCAATTTAGTATTCGGACAAGACATAATTAATGATATTGGTTCCGACGGCACATTCATTGTTAAAAATCCAACTGATACATTATTTACCATAGATGGAAGTACAGGGAATGTTGGGATTGGGACAACTGATCCTCAAGAGATTTTAGATGTAGCCGGTACTATTCGTACAACCGAAGGAATAGAGTTTCCAGACGGTACGGTACAAACAACAGCTGCAAGTGGAGAAGCCAGTGCACTCTGGACTGAATCCGGCGACGATGTTTATCGAAATAGTGGCAATGTTGGGATTGGTACCAACTCTCCTAATCAGTTGTTAGATGTAGCTGGAAATATAGCAGTTAGTGGCACAGTAGATGGAATTGATATTGCTACTGATGTAGCAGCCAATACTGCCAAGGTAACCGATGATGATGCCGGTGTGGCTGAGGTGTATGGAGCCGGTTGGGATGCTGATTCAGATGCACCTACGAAAGATGACGTTTATGATAAGATTGAAAGTTTATCTGCCGGTTCTGATGACCAAACGATAGACGACTTTTCCATATCCGGAAATAATATTCAGTTAAGTCTTGAAGATGACGGCGAAGATGTAATTACCGTTGATATTTCTATAACAACTGCTGTGGCAGCCAACACAGCCAAGGTAACCGATGATGATGCCGGTGTAGCCGAAACTTACGGAGCCGGTTGGGATGCTGATACAGATTCGCCTACAAAGAATGATGTATATGATAAAATTGAAGCACTCCCTGGTGGGCATTCTGCTATTACACTTAATGCAAGTGCAACTACTGGAGGTATGAGTTTATCATCGCAAGAAATTTCTAATAGAGTCGCTACTAATGCACAGACTGGATATATGACTGATATTTTAGTTCAGAACATCGAAACTAATAATGCTAAAACAGGTAGCCAATGGACTACATCGGGAAGCGATATTTATTATTATACCGGCAAAGTTGGTATAGGTACTGCAAGTCCAGAAGCAGGAATTGATATACTTAACTCATCAACTATAACTATGTTATTGAATAATGTAAAAACCGACAATTCTAATAAATTATTTAGAATTGGGATGTTAGGATATGATTCAGATGAAGAACCATCTGCTATAATATATGGCACAGTAGGTTCAACTTCTAATAATGTTAGAATTGGTGGTGGAACAAGTGCGATGAATGCTGCAACTAACATAAGAATTTTCACTGCTGCAAATAATACAACTTCTTCTGGAACTGAAAGGATAGAAATTGAAAGTGATGGAGACATTCAATTTGATACAAATACATTATTTGTTGATGCTGTAAATAATCGAGTAGGCATAGGTACTGCAAGTCCAAAAGCAAAACTTGAAGTTGCCGGACAAGTAAAAATAGACGGTGGCTCACCAGGAGATGGAAAGGTCCTTACCTCAGACGCGGATGGTTTGGCTACTTGGGAGACGCTTGTTAGTAGTGGCGATAATTTCGGTGACCATACTGCAACTCAAAATATTAATCTGAATGACAATTGGATAAGCGGTGACGGCGATGAAGAAGGTATTTATGTTGATGGTGATGGTAATGTTGGGATTGGTACCGACTCTCCTACTCAGATGTTAGATGTGGCTGGAAATATAGCAGTTAGTGGCACAGTAGATGGAATTGATATTGCTACTGACGTTGCAGCCAACACTGCCAAAGTAACCGATGATGATGCCGGTGTTGCCGAAACTTACGGGGACGGTTGGGATGGTGATAACGATTCACCTACGAAAGATGACGTTTATGATAAGATCGAAAGTTTAGTGGCAAGTGGTGGAGATGATCTCGGCGATCACAAAGCTACTCGGGATATAGATATGGCTGGACACGAAATTAATCTTAACGGCGGTTACATCAGCGGCGACGGAGATGAAGAGGGCATTTATGTTGATAGTGATGGTAATGTAGGCATTGGGACAGTTGCCGTCACAGGTGCCCAACTTACACTTCCACAAGAAAATGATGCGGTTACTCCGACCTTGGCATTTGGCGACGGAAGTTCCGGTATATATGCAAAATATCAAAATCAACTGACTATCGGGCTTGGTGCTGTCCCCATTTATCAAATTGGTTTAACAAGTTTTGCAAATGGCAGTATTACTAACAGTTGGGCATTAATGAGAGAGGCCGGAACATCAACTAATCCTATTTTTGTAAATGGTAATGATACCGATACTGGAATAGGCTTTGCCGGCAATGACATCCTTACATTCATAGCAGGTGGTGTTCAAGGCCTTGATATAGCTGAAACTGGCGGGAACATTGCTGCTAAAGTTTATGGTGACTTTGAAGTAGCGGGGCAAGTAAAAATAACCGGTGGCACACCCGGTGATGGTAAAATATTAACTTCAGATGCCGATGGTTCAGCAACTTGGCAAACTCCGGCGAGTGGTGGCAGTTCACTCTGGGCAGCTTCAATTAATGATCCGGCACATAGGGACCAACGAGATCTACATAAATATCGAGGTAATATTGGTATTGGAATAATTTATCCCACTGCACGATTACATATTTTAGAAGATGGTTATTATTTCCCAGATAATGGTGCACTTATGCTGGAATCAGCATCAGACCAACCGGTTGGTATTACTTTTTCTAATAATCCGAACCAAGATCCAAAAATTTCTCCATTATCGGACCCTAATTTTCAACAAAATTGGATGTTGAGTATGCGTGATGACAGTGAAGACCAAGCGTTTAAGTTCTTACATAGAATTGGTTCAGAGTCCAGTTGGAGTGAAAAATTAGCTCTATTAACCAACGGTGAACTTAAGGTACAAAAAATACGGTTTCCTAATGGTTCGTTACAAACAACAGCAGGCGGCGGATCCGGAGGTGATTCTGAATGGTATTCCGATGGAGGTGGCATAAGATATGATGGAAAAGTAGGAATTGGAAATTCAAATAGTGGTTTTGATCTATTAGTTGATGGTTCTACTCGATTGATAGGACCTTTATGGGATATTAAAAATTTAAAAGGTACAAATGGCCAAGTACTAACAAGCACAGGAAGTGGAATAGAGTGGAAAAATGGTGGCGGAGGCGATGATAACTGGGGTACTCAAGTAGTTCAATCAACATCTCGGTTAAGCGGTGACGGCAGTATTGGCAACCTACTTGATATTGCCCAACAAGGTGCTGCAAAAGGACAAGTTCTTAAATGGAATGGTGCGGCTTGGGAACCAGATGATGATGATGTGGCAAATAGCAATACTTCCGATGGCGATGCATGGGGAGTTACAGGTGAAGATCAGAGTAGTGATATCGGTAGAACCGGTAACGTTGGTATTGGAATTGGTGTACCGACTCAGAAATTAGACGTCGATGGAGCCCTTCGTTTGCGTGGTCATCTATATGATTACAATAATTCCATTGGTACAACTGATCAAGTTCTGACAAGAACTGCAAATGGAGTTGATTGGCAAGATGCACAATACGGTGGCAACAGCTCACTTTGGACGGAATCCGGCGATGATGTTTATCGTGATAACGGTAGTGTAGGTGTCGGAACAAGTGCGCCGACTCAGAAATTAGACGTCGATGGAGCCCTTCGTTTGCGTGGTCATCTATATGATTACAGTAATTCCAATGGTACAACTGACCAAGTTCTAACAAGAACTGAAAATGGTGTTAATTGGCAAGATGCTAACGGTGGTGGAACAGCTGATAATCTTGGTGACCATATTGCGACTGAAAATATCCAACTCAACGGTTATTGGCTATCAAGTGATGGGGGTGATAATGAAGGTATTTATGTCAATATTAATGGTAATGTTGGTATTGGAACCAATAAAACCAGTAACTCTGACTATAAATTATCGGTTGAAGGTAAAATTAGGGGTAGAGAAATAGTTGTTAACAACTTGAGTTGGGCGGATTTTGTGTTTAAAGAAGATTACAACCTCCCAACTCTCAACGCAGTAGAAAATTATATTAATATGCATGGCCATTTACCGGAAATACCTTCTGATGCTGAAGTATTAGAAAACGGAGTAAATCTTGGCGAGATGCAGTCAAAACTATTGCAGAAAATTGAGGAGCTTACGCTCTATGTGATAGAATTAGAGAAAGAAATTAATTTATTAAATTTAAAATAAGTTAGATACTACTCGTTCATTAATGATAATAATAAGAAATAAATTATGTTAAAAAAATACATAATCCTGATTTTTATTCTAATATTAGTTAGTAACCTTTTAGCTGACGATGATTGGGAAATAGTAAATGATTCAACCAATTTTTCAAAATTTAATATTCATGCCGGAGTTGGTGTTTTAAATGGAACTCGGCTTGGGTTTAATTATAGATTCAACAGAAAAATTTCAATTAATATGGATTTTGGTTTTTCTACTCATTTATTACTCGGTGTATTAGGTGGTCCTATAATAGTTTATAATACGGATTTAAATTATAATTTTAAGAATATGAGTAGCCCTATTATGAATATATCATTGGCGTATGGTAAGTGGAATAAACCTAAAAATTATTCGCTTGTATTGTCTCCAAATATCGGTTATGTATTTTATAATCCCACCAATAGTATATATTCTTTACAGCTTAGAATTGGGTGTGGTATTTTATTCAACATAGATAACCAGGGTCCATTTTACAATAACAGTACGTATTTGCTCCCAAATTTTGACATCATTCTTGGAATTCAGCTTTAAAAGGAAAAATATGAAAAAAACAATAGTACTGATAATAATGCTAACAAATATTTATGCTCATAAAAAACATATCCATCAATATGTTGTACTTAATGCGTATCTTTTATTGGAGGAAAAATATAGTGAGGCAGGAGGAGATATTAATGATTTATATCCCTTTTGGACTATGATATACGACTCTGATGGGGATTTTAATATTGGAAATGCTAATCCCGGTCAAAGATTGGTCTTTGGTGCATGGGAAGAAGATGAAACTGATGGTGTATATGGTTACCAGCTTTATTGGCCACGAGCATTTACACCCTCCATTACTCATTTTTGGGATCCCACAAATGGCGAAAATCATACATATTCTATGGCTTTGGAAACGGATATACCAAATGCATGGACAAAAGCGAGGAGCTACCTTTTTTTGTACGACGGATCTTATAAATTCAACCTTGGAGGAGAAAATATATATTCCGCAGGTCAGCTAATAGATTTTTATAAAAATGGTAATTGTTTTTTACTAGGTAATATTCTTGGTCAAATATATGATCCAATGAAACCAACAACAATATGGATTGGTGACGCAAAAGCTAGAGCAATGGAGATACTTGGGCGCATTGCCCACTTACTTACAGATATGAGTATTCCGGCACATACTCATCTAGACCCACATGCACTGGGGGATGATTATGAGGATTGGTCGGGAAATAATATAGAAAATATTTTTGGTGTAATAAATTCTGCAAATTGCACATTAACCGGCGACGATGGTTTTATGCCCTACATTACCCTTTTTGATGATTACGAAGCTATGTTTTACCTCTTTTATACGATGAATCAAATGTCCCAACATTTTCGTAGTGACGATGAACCAGGTGATAATTATTTACCTTTAGGAACCAATGAATTATTAGCGCAAAAATTTGCGGTATGGGGCAACCCTCCAACTACAATTATAGAAAATGATATTGCCGATAAAACATTTAATTTTTGTGTTGGAGCTACAGCATCATTGTTATATTGGTTTGGTATCCGCGCTGAAATTTTACAAACAGAAATAAACTCTCTTGAATACGATTGTGAAATAAATAATCCTACTTTTACAATAAAATCAACAGATTCAATAATACTAAAACCGGGATTTAAATTTATTCCTAATAATAGTAATGATGAGTTCAAGGCAAGCATAATTAATAGTGTTCCCAGCTGTGACCCGATTTCTGTGCAGGCATGGCATTCTGTTGTAAATGAAGGAGAATCTCTATGCTACAATGTGTCAAATGCAACAAATTTTACTGTTGAAATTGTTAATCTAAGCGGTACGCTTGTATATAGTAATTTTGGAACAATAACGGGAGATAATGTATGCGTAATGAATAACAATAATTTTGCTACAGGAGAATATTATATTACTACTACATTTAGAAGTGGATTCGATGAAATTTCAGAAACCTATCAAATATATCTTCAATAATATAATTCCAAATTAGAATATTATGAAAAAGCTATTCTTATTTACGTATATTTGTTTTAACCTTATTTTCTGTCAAAAAATCGGAATATCATTGTACACTAATCCTCACTATTCGGATTTTACTAAAACTAAAGTTGATTTTAATGTTGAAGAATCATCAAAAATTAATTACGGAGTTAGCCTAAATATAACAATTGACAAGTTAGATATAGAGATTGGTTTCGTTGAACAAATCTCTTTCAAACAAGAATATTTTTCTGAAAAATATATTGGCGATGGAATTCGTTCAATTGTTATTAGTTACAAGAGCATTCCAATATTATTTAAATATAATTTTGTTGAGAAAAAGGGATTTCATATATACCCAATTATTGGGGTAAACAAAATAATCAATTATTCAATAAATGATAATATTGATTATATTAAAGGGAATGAATCAGGTTCGTTAATTCATAATTATAATGACATACAATATTCATATATTTTGGGATTGGGTGTACAAAGATATTTTACTGATAATGTAGCACTATCAATCGACTATTTATTCTCGCGAAGCTTTAGTAGAATCCAAGAAAGAAAGATATTTGATTATGGGAATCCATATATTTATTCACATGGTATAAGATTTGCAGTTAAATATGATATATAATAATTATATAGATGATTATTTTTGGCTGCACGGACATAAACCTCATTCTCGTAATAACTAAATATAGATTAACAGTGACAAAAAAAGAATGGCTCCAACCGGAGCCCTTATTTGATACTGCTAAGTAAAATATTCTTTCATATATATTAACAAATACAACAGTATTTACATCCCACATAATTAATCATCTGATTTATTAGACCACGTTGCGTAAAAATCCTAAATATAATTGGGAACGTTGCCTTAACTAATTGGGGTACTACCCGATTGTCGTGAATTGTCGTGTTACCTAATTTTTTGTCGAATTTGAATTTAATATAATTACTTGTGTGTGGAAAATAAATTCAATAGAAGAAATGTAAAATAATTATTTTGAGGATTCTGAAAAATGTTTAAAAGATATTTTATTGTTTGTATGCAAAAAAATTACTATAATTTATATGAAATTATTGTCTAATTATATGGAACATTTAAATAAGTATGTTACATTAAAGGGATTATCAGTAATTGTATTTCTTTTAATATCCGTATTGCCTCTTTATTCGCAAGTATTTTTACCTTTAGTTGAATCTGATATCACTGAACAAATTCAGCTTAATGATCCGGTAGGTAAGCCGTATGGCGGTGGTTCGGGGTATTTCCCAATTATTACAGCGGAAGAAAGTGATATAGTTATTAGTACGAATAGTTTTAATTCTCTTAAATCGGCAATAGAAAATGCTAATTACGGCGATACGATATATATTAACGACGATCTTGAGATTGAAATCCCCACAGAAGGGACATTAACAATACCTAATGGTGTTACACTTGCCAGCGGTCGCGGTAGGAACGGATCTGAGGGAGCATTAATTTATCACAATGAGATGCGGGCAGGTGGTTGGTATTATACAATTTTGGGGATGGATCAGGCAGAAATAACAGGATTAAGAATTAGAGGACCAAGTAGCAGTTCAGGTAATTGCACGGGTATTTTACAAGAAGATGGAAAAGAATTAAGAATTCATAATTGTGAAATATTTGATTGGCCTATTAGTGGAATAACTTTACGTAATTCTCCTGATGTGATTATTAATAATAATTTTATTCACGATAATCAAATGTCCGGTTATGGTTATGGGATTTCTCAACAGTATCATACTAATACAGTAATTACGTATAATATTTTTAATAATAACAGACATAGTATTGCAGCAAGTGGCGAAACTAATTCATCCTATACTGCCATATATAATTTAATCTTGCCGTTTGGTACTAGTCATAGATTTGATATGCATGGATTCAGAGATTTATTTAAAGCAGATCCTGATATTCTTGATTCTTGTCCGAATTACTGTGATCCTTGTAATTACGCCGGTAATGAAATTACAATCACTAATAATTCATTTTTAATGCGATGCGGTTTTACTGGTTTCTCAATAAAGATAAGGGGAATACCGAAGGGCATGGCAAATATAAATAATAATTATTTTGGTGGTGATCAGACATATGCTGTTAGGCAATTATTAAAAGTTGATACAGTCGATGGCGATGGTTGTCTTGATTCAAATCCATGTGCATCCCGTTCAGGACCAAGTTCCAGTGGTAACTGTTATTATTGGTCAAAATTAGA
>SDBT01020453.1_pt1 | contig 10349 bp, 13 predicted proteins | sample 2277101 | NCBI WGS metagenome assembly SDBT01 (sample SAMN10404973, study PRJNA504765) | marine sediment metagenome | isolation source: marine sediment core GS10_PC15, 103 cmbsf | place: Arctic Ocean: Southern Knipovich Ridge | collected 2010
TTTATTAGCAGCTACTCCTTTGACTTTCCTTCTGGATTACAAAAACGAATCGAATTTAGGAAACTGAGAAATTGTGGTCAACAACTGATCCAAATCTATAGAACAAGACATTTCCCAATCATCTTCTAAGTGAAATATTAAATCAGATTCCGTCTGTTTCCAGCACCATATTACAGCAGCAGGAAAGCAAGGAGATTCAGGTATTCTGTAAACTACATTTGAAAAATGTTTTCTAGCTACTTTTAATACATCGTCTGGAGTTCTATTGTTCTCTCCTATAGGATCTATATTTATGATGAGTCTATATTTATGGTTATCGTTTAATAAATTTTCGCGAAAGCTAGTAAAAGTTCTGTCTAAAAGATCTGGACGAATGGTAGCAGACGTAGTAATGTCTATATTCATTTAAGCCTTCCAGATAAAAATTCTACGAATTTTTTCATATTATGCGTTCGATCGCCAATTTTGCTCTTAATAACTTCGACAGCATTATTGTTCAATCGAGTACAGAGTTTCTCATCTTTCATTAATCTGTCAACACATTCAGAAGCCTTTTGAATATCACGTGCTGGATAAACGAGGCATGTTTCTTCATTAACAGCGTAATCACCTGTTCCTCCCATGAAGTGATCTGTCAAAACAAGACCACACCCACACAATGAAGCTTCAATAGGAATGTTTTGCAGCCCCTCATTTTCGCTTGGTGATATCCACACTTTTATTTTATTATAGAAGTTAGATAGTTTTTTAAAATCTCCAGATTTAAAATCTCGATTCAACATAGAGATGGGGTATCCACTTATTTTTTGAACTTTCAAACAATCTTCGTGTCTTTTACGAGCATGTTTGTGATGCAGTCCTCCTAAAATATCATCACGAGGCTCCGTCGATCTGTAATAAGAATCAAAATCAATTCCAGGATACACTATTTCACAATCTATACCAAAAGTACCAAGCCAAGTTTTAATCCATTCACTATTAGCAATACAGTCCAACGCTCCATACGCCTTCATAAGCTGTTTGTTTTTAGCTTGCCAGTTTTCATGGGCTCGTACATACCACAGCTTTAGCTTAGCTCTATTATACGCAATTGTAGATCTGACGCTACCGAATCCCGTAGCTATCAACACATCACAAGGTCTCAATTTTTTAATAACAGGCACCCCAATCGTCCACCAAGTGCATGAGTTAGATTGGCAAGCGATATAGACTTCTTCTCCCAGTTCTTGAAGTGTCTCTGCTGAACGTATCAGAGTTTTAGACCCGCCGTTATTACCGAGTCCGGTTGTTAGTAAATTAAACACTATTACCATTTATTTATTCAACACTTGTAAAGCAAAATCAAAATATTTCTTAGCACTAACAGAAATATCTAGATCGGGACGATCAATATTCCATTCCTGAGACATCATTTTAGACATACCTTCAACAATTAGATTATTTCTAACCGAAGATGGTCCAACCTGTTTCATTTTTTGAATGGGCTGGAAATCAAAAGGCTTGTCTAGATCAACTATAACCCCGTCTGACTTTACTAGTTCCGGAGTTCCTCCAATATTATTACACAACACTGGTAATCCAGCAGACAAAGCTTCTATAACTGTATTAGGACAGGCATCAAGATGACATATATGACACATGTAATCAGCACTACGGTAAATCGCATCCAGTCTGCCCGATATCATGCCTAAATATGCTACGCTAGGATCATCTATGTGACAATCTGAATTACCGACTACCATCAAACCGATATTTTCGTCACGCAATGACTTGAATTCAAGAAAAGATTGCACAATAGATTCTAGCCTTTTGTTAACTCTCCAGTGAGAACAACACATAAACAACTTATCAAAGCTACTGCCTACCTTGCCTTCTCTGAAATCTGTTTGGTCTATGCCATTCCAAATAACTTCAGAAACCTTCGGACGTACCTTGAGCATTGTTTCGGCGAACTTCTTGCTCCAACGACTTTGATAGACCACTCCATCAGCTTGAGAAATTGATCGTCTAATAGGTTTGTTCATAGACAATCTCCCAATATCATAATAAACACCATCAATTCTCAAAATAGTTTTTGATCCTGGTTTAGGTTCATTTTTTATTACGCAAAAATGAATATCAGATTTGGCGTTTTTATCGACAATTTTCACACCATGGTTTTCGGACAAGGTCCGTAGCAGTAGGCTTCCAAATTTTTCTAGACCCCGATTTCCGGATAACGATCTATTGGTAGAAATTTTGAACATTATATAATTTCTCCAATATGCTTATCTTTTTCATAATCTGAGGGAAACATAGTATTCTCATGAGTTAGGATTTCTCTAATTTTTCTTTTCTCCTTCATCATTTTAGATCTTAACTTTGGGAGCTTGTCTGTGGCTCTATGAGTAATCGATGCACCATGTTTTCTATATATAGAAACGTATTTTTCCAAATACTTTCTGCTGGCTCCAAGAGACAACCATCTCCACCACATCTCTCTGTCTATTTTCCATTTCATCTCTTCATCATACAGTCCGAACCTGTCGTACATATTTTTGTGACACAACACTGTTGATGCCTCAATGCCCTGAGCCCACAATGTGCCACCGCCTCGACTATTTATTTTAGCTATTTTTGCACATATCTTCCTGACTCCAGAAGGTGGAGAATGTTTTGCAATATATTTTGTTTCAATTTTATTATAAGGCAGAACTGTTGACAAATGAACAGCACGACCATGCACAAAATCAAAACTGTCTAGAAAAGGGATTCGACTTTCCAAAGAGCTGGGGAGCAACATATCATCAGAATCCAAACATGTGATATATTGCGTGTTCGCGAGACATATTCCAACATTTTTCCCTCTAGCATTCCCTTGGCTATTGTGATTTAATCTTGCAAATTGAGTGTTTTTACCACGATATCTTCTAATAACATCCCATGACCCATCGGTAGACGCATCATCGACCACTATGATCTTACAAGGAACAGTTTGAGATAAACAACTCTCAATTGCTGATCCTACATAATTTTGGTAATTGTAGTTACTAATGACCACGGTGACCGAACACATTAAATACATTCCTCTATATATTTCCATGGATCGTAGTGTTCTAATAACATTGTATTTTCCGCATTGATAACTTTTCTAGATTGTTTTTTTTCCCTAAAAAGAGATCGAACCACACTGCGAGATTTTGGACCTTTACCCTTAGATGCCAAGCAGGTAACTGAACTCGAATGCTTTCTATAAAGAGAAACAAAAGCATTCACCGTTTTCATCGAAACTCCAGCAGATAGCCATCTCCAAAGCATTTCTCGATGAACCTTCCATTTCATTTCTTCATCATAAAGCCCAAACTGTTCATACAATGATCGTTTAGCCAAAACAGTATTGCCTGCTACACCGAAAGCCCAATGTCCGGGAAGAATGTTTGGTTTATTTTTTATTCGCTCATGTTTTTTAGATTTTACAAACTGGCGATCGAATTGTCCCAGCAAAGATTGGTAACTATCCAACGTTTTAACTCTGATTGTATATCCGTGAATGAAATCAAACAAAGGGTCGGTTAATTTTTCCATCGCGTAAGGAGCAAACATATCATCAGAGTCTAAGAGAGAAATATATTCTGTATCCGTTAGAGCAATACCTATGTTTTTGCCTCTCGCATTGCCTCCACTATTCTTTTTCAATCTCAATATTTTTATATTATGTTCTGCATGATATTGCTTCAAAATTTCCCAAGAATCATCTGTAGACGCATCATCAATCACTATTATCTTACAAGAAATAGTTTGTGACAAACAACTTTCAACAGCAGAAGCAACGTATCTGCCATAATTGTAGTTGCTGATAACAATAGTAATCATACTAGGACTCACATATATGGGAAAAATTCGTTTAATCTCTTAATTCTTTCATTAACATATTCAATATCTTGGGGATCTAAATGATCTCTATATCCACCAACTTTCCCCTTCCTAGTCCTAAAACTTTCCGGATCATTGGCTTTGTGTCTATTCCCAAAAGTGCCGTGATAAGGTTCTAATAAATTGCCTTTCCCTGTCAATTCTATTTGCCTCATATTATCAAAAGAAGAATAATCTATAGAAAGTTTTGTATCTTCTGTCGAACATTCTATATTGATAAATTCAAGAACACGAATCACAGTGTTTAGAGTATCAGTAGTTAGTTCTTCATAGCTGATCGGCAGAAAAGATTTAAACTCATCCCTATGTTCAATCCATTCATTCATGAAATCTATAATCGAGTCTATCCCATACTGGTCTGGGCGTTTAATATAATCAGCCAGTTCGTCATTATAAGCCTTTTTAGCGCCAGGATGTTTAGGGCGAAGTCGCCGCTTCGTAATTTCAAAATACCTTGATACAACACAGTCACGAGGATCTCGAAACAGAAAAATAACATCTAGTTTGTAAGATTTGTATTTTTTTTTTATACCAGAACACCATGAATGGTGTGACGCTATCATTTCAAATTTTGTAGAATCAACACCAATTTCTTGTAACACTTTGGCCAGAATCATTCTTAACCAAGTGCGTCCGCTTTTTTGCGCAGAAAACATTCGTGGTGTTCTATAATATGGTAATTGATTCATTTTGCACCTTCAATTTGTTACATATTCTGTCTGTTAAATGTTTAGCCTCTTCTATTGATATTTGAAATTGGGCTTTACATGGATGGAATTCCATTATTGTTTCATGAGGATTCCAAGTCTTAGCATAGCGTTCATATAATCTGGGATGACCCCATACGGCATGAGGGACACGGCATAGAGAAGCAAAATGCATTGGTCCAGAAGATTGCCCAATTACAAACTTGGACTTTTGCATAATTACTATCAAATCTGCCATCGTAGTTTGATCTCTCACATCAATACATCCATCGGGCAATTTGAAATCAATCAATTCTTTCAGTCCGCTTATAATGGGGACCATTCCTTTAGCAATAATATAAGAACATAGCTTCTCCCAATTATTTCCGTCCCAGTTTTTGTGAGTTCCAAAATTTCTACCACGAACCGAACACACCACCGATCTGGGGGGAATATTTTCCCACTTAGGAATCAGTTTTGGATCAGATTTATATTCAAGAAACATTCTGGGCTTAACATATTTCATACCACCTCTCAAAGGGGCTACCGTATCAACACTTTTAAAATGCTGCCTAAGCATCTTTAGTATAAGCATTTTGGGCGGAGCTGGACCAGAGTTGCCCATACTTTTGTGAGTAGACAATGAAATTGGATAAGTGTGTGTGGACATTGGGTACAAAGACTCTCTCCCAATTCGTGTTACTACATGAATTTCTTTATATTTGCCTAAATGAACTATATTATTAACATACGGAATATAATTAATCAATTCCCATCCCAGTTCTCCAGGATAACAAGGAACAAACAAAGCTCTACCGCTCATGAAACTGCCACCATATTAATCTTTTTGTCATTTTTAAAACGACGAGAAATTTTAGCCACATGAGAAGCAGGATGAACCATCCAGTGCCCATTGATTTTCGTGATTCTACTAAGTTCTCGTGCTCTGTCCTCCAGATTCCATGATCCTGATTCCATTTGCTGTTTATTAAAAGAATACCACATAACAATGAACTCAAATTCATTGTCCTGAAAATCCCATGGAAATTTTGTGGTGTCCATAATTTTAATAGGATATCCGATCTTTTGAAAATTTTCTTGGATGGATAAATAGGGGCTAACACGATTGCGTCTAAGTCGCCCATTGGGTTTCAGCCCACCTACACTAGGTATATCCACTCCAGTAACATTTAATCCGCTTAATTGTCCCAACACGGTACAAAAACACATAGCACATCCAAAATCTAGTCCTCTAGTTAAGTTTAATTTCTTAGCACGACCAATGATTTTAGAAATTCGGTCGTAATTTCGTTTAACGTTAGTGTATTTACTAGGCACTTTCGAAACATCAGATTTCGCAATCACATCTAACATAGTTTTTTGAAATTGATTCTTTATATTCATGTTTTCAAAATCCGATACAACGCCATGTCTTGTTCATTAATGTCTCTAAATTTATACAACTCTCTCTTCGTGGGGGTATATATATAATTAGTCGCATTGGTACGTGGCAAATCTTTACACGTCAAAATTTTTGAATCATTTATAGAATCTTGCAAATTTTCGAAAAAATACACTTCAGACAAATGATCCAAATTCTGGGGCAAAAATCTACTGTAAAGATTGATATTTTTGGGATCATGAATATATTTCATAAAGGATTGACCCTTTGGATAGTGCATTAAGTAAAAATTGTAATGACAAACAATTCTATCCGATGGCTCCCGAACAATGGTGATAAAATTGGCTCTCTCCTGAATGCTATGAAAATCTTCATATTTCCAATGTTTACAAACGCAACTTCCATTTGGCAGTGATACAATCCCATCTTGCTCAATAGGATTTTTGGCAACAAATCTTCGTAATTCAGTATGGATATGTCCACCAAAAAAATTTGATCCATACTGTTCTGAAAGAAGTCTTTGAAGAGAAATCCCTCCTGTCTTCTTAATATGAATAAATACTAGTACACTATCATTTAAAGATTTCATGTTATTGTTATTACCGGATATGTAATTGTACTTTTACTACTCCGTTCCGCGAGACGCTGCTTAGCCATCCTGAGAGTGTCAGCCTTTTGTTTTTTTCCTTGAACCAGAGACATGTTGCCTTTATAGTATCTATAACGATACAAGCTCTTTGGCAAAAACGCTCCTCTACCTAATTCTTCCAGAGCAAATCCCATATTTTTATCTACCGACACTTCCATTCCTTCTGGGAATAGTGTTCCTTTTTCTCGCATAGAAGTTCTGAAAGTTCTCCAATGAGAAAAACAATGTCTACGATCACGACACGATTCTGCTAAAGATCGTCCCTTCTTTGGAGCGGAAGACAGTCCTTTACGACAGCTTTGTAAGCTTACGTCACACCACTGATGTTGAGTATAAATATAGTCAATCTGTGGATTCTTAATATATCTCTTATGAACTACAGCCATAGCTTGTGAGTCCAAAACGTCATCTCCATCGACCACCCCACAAATTTCGCCTGTAGCGTTTTTGAGAGCTATCGCATAAGATGATGAACAAAATTTTCTTTTCTCATTTCGAATAACTTTAATGCGAGGGTTTGTAAGAGACGACAAGTAATGGCTACTCCCATCTGAGCTGCAATCATCTATTACTATAAGTTCCCAATTGTCATATGTTTGAGAAACAACACTTTCCACACATTGTTTAATAAATTTTTCCTTATTAAAGCAGGCCGTAAGTATGCTGAATTTCACGCCTTCATTACTCCTTCAAAAATTTGCATATATTTACATGCAGTATGTCGAACATGAAGTCTGTTTTGAAAATCTTCTTTAGTAGTTCTCTTAAGCTCATCTAGCCTATCACGATCACTACTAAGCTTTTTCATTACTTTTAAAAAACCAGCACGATCTTCTACAATGTAGCCATTCACTCCGTTATTTATCAATTCACTATTGCCGCCATAATTTTTACAAATCACAGGAACTCCGCACGCTAGAGATTCCAAAATAGCCACGCTAGCTCCCTCGTGTGTGAAAGTCTCATAAAAATATACATCCAAAGCCTTTAAAATAGACATTTTTTTTAGTCTATCAGCTACAGTTCCAAAATACGTACATATTTTGGATTTTTTACAAAGCTTTCTAGCTTCAGCATTATGACCTATAAGATAATGACGATGCTCAGGAATATTTTTACTCTTAGATACTTTGCTGTCAAACCATGGTATTGTATCAGCTCTGAATTTACTTTGAACTAAACGATGACATCTTCCAGTTTTAAAACCCCCCTCTAATTTTTGAGCTTCTAGATTTTCAACATAATCGTTTTCAACCCCATTTAGTATCGACACACGACGCGAGGGTTTCATATAAGAAGGCCAACGAGTTTCTTTGTCTAGATAATCACAAACTGAAACATAATAATCACACTTCAAGAAGCTTGGTATTCGATTAAGCTGATGAAATGTATGATTCATTAAAATATACTTCGAAGAACCTATAAGAAAAGGTTTCAAACATTTAGATACTGCCAATCTGTGTTGAAGAACAATGTTTACCGAATGCTTAGACAAGAAACGAGTCAACTCTTTTTCCCTCATCACAATCGGAGTAACACCATATGATTGATAAAGAGCTTTTTCATATTTTGAATGAGCAGAACGTGGACAAACTACATGATTATTAATTTTGCCAGAATAATATTTATTTAAACCCTGAACAAGCTCCATCATCATAGTTTGACCACCACCCATCCCAAGACTTTCAATAATATGACAAACGTTTATTGGCTCCTTTAAAGAACATGCGTAATTATCAAAATTTTCTAAGTGGATTTCGTCAAAATCACGAGTTGAGCTATTTGAAGAGTCTCTAGATAATTGTGAAATGTGCCTTTCTTTCGCTTTATTTTTTACCATCTTATGACGAGCAGACACTTGGTCTTTGCGTCGCAAAGCTCTGTCAGACAAAGCTTTGCGACGCAAAGCATCTCGATGATCTCTTACATCCCTACCCCTTCTCATTTGGTAACCCCGCACAATTGTCGCCTTTTGCAACCATACTTGATAAGGAATCAAATTTAGATTTCATTTCGGGGATTTTTTTAGAACAATAAAATTCCCGCTTATCCCGAGGGAAAAAGATGTATCGACAACAATCAACGCCTTGCCTATATTTGCACACTTTTACAAGATGATCGTGAGAAATCTGATTTTCAGGTGTATAAGGATCAAGATTGGAAGTTTCATCCATACTTAATTATACACAATAGTTTAGTTTTAGAAAATGCCGTGCTGAGAATTATTACAACAAGACAATGAATGAACATCTATGGATTTTTGACGAGAAATGAGCGTTTTGTTGCAAGATCGACAAACTGTATCTCTATAATAAGAAAGTTCTTTGTTGAAATGATTTGATATATACACATTAAAGAGCCTGTCTTCAAACAACTGGGCAAGTTCAATAAGCTTTGAGGGCTTATAGGATGGAACGGTCATTTTATGAAATGGATAAAAATACAGTAAATGAACTGGAATGTAAGGGTCTAAATCGGCTAACCAGTTGCGAAAATAAATATTAAACGCAATATCATCTATTTTGGATGGCAAAACCAAATAGCTAATTTCTAAATGAACTCCCATATCTACAATAAGCTCAATGCTCTCAATGACCGGATCTAACCGCCCTCCGCAAACCTCGTGGTAATCTTTATCATCTCCCTTTAGATCTACATTGATCGCATCTGCATAGAGACATAGGTCTCGCATAACATATTGGCTGGCAAAGCCACTTGTCTTCACCACTAGCTTTAAAGGCAGGTTTTGACGACCAATTTCGTGACCAACTTCTTCTATATAGTTATGATAGAGCGTTGGCTCGTTGTATGTGAACGCAATTCCAGTAGCGTTACGATCTTGAGCTAAAGCGACTAAATCTTGGGGAGAATGATACTTGGACGGTCTGCTAAATTCTTGTGATACTGTAAAATTTTGACAGTAGCCGCACGATAGGCTGCATCCAAAGAATCCGACCGATAAAAACTTAGACCCAGGCAAGACGTGAAAAAGGGGTCGTTTTTCAATAGGCTCTAAAGCAATATTAGAGCATTGTCCCTCATAAGTGTTTTGAATTTTACCATCAACGTTTTGAACAACACTACACTTACCAGTTTGACCAGAAGAAAGAGAGCAATAATGTGGACAAATATCACACGTCAAAGTTTCCAGAACAAGCTGTTTGCTCGATGACAAACTCTGCCGTTGTTGAAGGTTGTCCTGCATGTATATCGCCTTACCTTTGTACGTGGCAATTCGGACTCCAAAGCTTGATCCACAGCATGATAGAGGCTACGATGACGAAGTGTATACTCAGGAGACCGCACAATTAAAAATCCATCAAAATGACGCCCACGAACTGCATCAAATACTTTTTCTGTACTAACAACTTCAATTCGCTTTTTGTATCCACGCACATCTCTGGAATTAGCATCTCTTAAGTCAGCTAACAATTCTTTTCGACGAGCTGACACAGCTCTGCCTTTTTCATTAGTCACCCACAAATATTTCCCCAACAAACGACGATGAGCCATAAATGCAAAAAAGTTCCAACAACCTACTTCTTCTTGGTCATCATCAAAATCGTAGATTTTATCAAGACAATAAAAATCATGATGCTCATCTATATTAACGATGTTGATTTTACGACAGGTGAGTCCATCTAGAATCTTTAGACTCCATGGATACAAATATTGATGTTCTGGAACTAAATCTATAACC
>SDBT01020454.1_pt1 | contig 10348 bp, 9 predicted proteins | sample 2277101 | NCBI WGS metagenome assembly SDBT01 (sample SAMN10404973, study PRJNA504765) | marine sediment metagenome | isolation source: marine sediment core GS10_PC15, 103 cmbsf | place: Arctic Ocean: Southern Knipovich Ridge | collected 2010
ACACGGAGCTGGTAGTGGGAGAAGGGCTCCTCGTAGAAGATGTGCCCGAAGCGATCCCCGAAGTCGTCGTAGCTCTCGTATCCCACGGTCAGGAGGCCGTCTTCCACGCGGAAGGTCCCCCAGGGGTCCTCTCCTGGCTCGCTCCCGGAGATCTTGACGGTCCATCCGGTCAGGTCCCGGCCATTGAAGAGGGGGATCCACTCGCTAGCGGGATCCGGTGTGCAAGCGCCAACGACGATGGCGAGCAGGAACACGGCGAGCGTTGCGGCGCGCGGAATCAGGTCGTGGTATCTGATCGTTGCCTCGGGATGCATGGCTCTCACTTCTTGCGGCGGCGCAGCGTGATGGGGGCCTGGGCCCGCTTCCGCATCTTCTGCTCCCACCAGTTCTGGTACAGGTCCACGCTGAACATGAGGAGGAGGGTGAAGATCACGATCCACTGCGGGATGTAGGGGAACTCGGAGGAGTTGACCCTGACTCCGGCCACATGCCCGCCCTCCAGGAAGAGCACGAAGCCGATGAGGAGGAGCACGAAGAGCCCCAGGATCTCGAAGTCCGGATTCTCATCCAGGAAGCGAGCAAGCGGGTTCGCGAAGATCAGCATGAGGGCCACGGAGATCACCACCGAACCCATCATGACCGGGAAGACATCCGTCATGCCGACGACGGTGAGAATCGAATCGACGGAGAAGAGGAGGTTCATCCCCACGATGACCGCCACAACCTCGGCGAAGCTCTCCGTCTCCTGGACCTCGTCTCCGATACCCTTGGCCTTGATGCGCAGCTCCTTGATCCCCTTCCAGATGAGGATCAGACCACCGAATGCCAGCACGAGTGCCTTCCCGCTGACTGCCGCTTCGAGCCGAATCCCGGGTAGAATGGACCGGTCGACGGTAAGGAAGACCTCGGTGGCGAAGGCGAGCATCCAGCTCACCAGGGCCAGCAGGATGATCCGGAAGAGCATGGCCAGAACCAGACCCACCTGTATGGCCCGCGCCTGTTTCTGAGGCGGCAGCTTGTTGGCCAGCACCGTGATGATGATCAGGTTGTCGGCGCCCAGGGCCACCTGGATGAGCGTGACGGACAAGAGGGCCGCCCAGAATCCGGGGCTGATTAAGAGATCGAGCATCACACTCTCCCTGAGTATCGGTCTGGCTCCGGCGACCTACCTCGCAGTCGCCTGGACGAAAGTGGTGCGCCCGCCCGGGGGTGTGGCTACCTGACGTCCGGTACGCTCCACTCGGCTGGCGGCATCGTGACGGTGTCGGGCAGTTGGGACGTGTCCCCTGTCGCGGCGAAGTGGAGGAGGCCTGCCCGATATTCCTCGGATGCCCTCATGGCCGCCTGAATGGAACCGTGAGGTCCCCGGATAACTGGAATGAACTTGCTGTTCTTGAAGTATGGCACCAGTTCGAGGGCGTTCTCGTACGGGGTTGAGGTGTCCCAGGTGCCGTGGGTGATCACGGTTGGGATCTCCGTCTCGAAGTTCTGCCGGAAACCGTCTCCCAGATCGCTCTCCCAGACCGGACATCCGGCGATGTAGCCCCAATTCATGCGCGACAGAATCGACATGGCCGGATCGGCGTTCTGCTCCGCTAGCCGCTCCTGAGTGATTCCCGAGCCGCAGTCCAGCATGAAGTAGCTGGCTGTCCTGAAGTTCCTACCCCGGCTTCTGGACTGCCGGTACAGTCGCTCGGCGGCCCCGCTGAAGTCACCTCTCGCCATCGTGATTACGTCGGCGGGCCACTCGGTCAATCCACCCGAGTATCCCCTGGACAGCCGCTTGATGGACTCTCCATCGAAGAGAACCTGATGGGGGGAGCCGTCGTCCGGATCCCGTACGGTCACCGTGAATGGCTCGTTGCTGGCTCGCTCCACCACGGCCTCCAGCGCGGACACCAGCCCACCCTGAGGGATCATCCCTGCGAACTCGGGAGCTGCCTCCGCCTCCTCGGCAACCCTCCTGTACACGTTCCAGAGGTGGCCTGGGTGATCGTAGGTATGATCCGGGCCTTCCATCCCTCTCAGAATCGCCCGCTCCACGATCTCCGGATGGAGGCGCATGAGACTCATGCCCCAGTGGGAGCCGAAGCTGCCACCCCAAATGACGATCTTGTCGTAGCCCAGCGCCTTCCGGACATCGTTCACGTCTTCGGCAGCCTCCAGCACGGTGAAGCCGGACAAATCCAAGCCGCTCTCCTCCCAGAATGCCCTCTCCCCCTCGAGAACCTCCTGGAGCTCCGCAACGGCCTGGTCCGCGTCATACGGCTCATCGGCCGGTGCCGGACTGGTCGTCGTCTCGATCATCGTGGTTGGCTTGGTCGACCCGATTCCGCGCTGGCCGACGACGACCACGTCCGATACGTCGGTCATGGGGAGCCATCTATCCTCGAAGAGTCCCTCCCTCTCCAAGGCCCGTTCCAGCCCGGCAAAGCTCGGTCCGCCGTGTAGGAAGAAGATCGGGGGCGCTCCGGGCCGGGCGTTCGCCGAGGCTCGGAAGCGGTACACCTCCACCCCTATCACATCACCTCCCATCTTCGAGCGGTTGATGGGAGCGAAGAAGATCCCACGCTCGGCGTTGACGAATCCGCCGTCTGCCAGGGGAATCCGCTCCGGATAAAGGAAGATCGTTCCGGCAGCGGGAGGCGGCGCGACAGCGGTGTGGAAGGTGGGCGTAGACTCTTGACCAGTGGCGGTACGGACAGAGAATGCCATCAGGACGATAAGCACTAAGAGTGATCTGGCCAGCATGTTGCCCTCTCCTATCCGAGGCTCCGATGTTGCCGCTCCCGCAGGGAGGTCCCAGACGTACATTGGCGTTTGCCGATTGTTCGAACCGGGTGCTCCCTTGCGGGTGGAATAGGTAATGATCGGTTGCGGGCGGAGGTCCAACAAGTGATCCCTGAGAATGTGAGCGATGGCTGAGTCACTTTGTCGCTCGCCTTGCGGCGAAAGCCCCGGCCCGGCATGCTGATCGGACGGCGGAAGGTGAAGTTCGCCAGGCTATCGAAACCCTGCAAATAACCTGTACAGAGGGTGCCACCCTCGAAGGAATCGAGGGGTCGCGCTCGAAGGAGACCAGAAGATGAGCAACGGCGTAATCGATCTTAGAAGCGATACGCTGTCGATGCCCACCGAGGAGATGCTTCAGAGCGTCCTGACGGCGGAGCTTGGGGACGACTCCCGGGACGGCGACCCCACGGTCATCGAGCTGGAGGCCCTGGGCGCCGAGCTCATGGGGAAGGAAGCCGGGCTCCTGACTCCCAGTGGCACCATGTCGAACCTGGTGGCCATGCGGACCCACGTTGAGCCCGGGGCCACCGCCATCGTGGAACAGAGCGCTCACCTCTATGGAGCGGAGATCGGCGGGATCGCGGCGGCGTGCAGTCTGCTGGTCCTCCCTGTTCCAGGTCGGCTCGGGGCCATGGACCTGGACGCGCTTCGCTTCGCGGCCAAGAAGGTCGGCCTCTTTTTCCCCACCACGGGGCTCCTCTGCATCGAGAACACCCACAACTCCGCAGGCGGCACCGTCATCTCCCCCCGCCACATCGAGCGCACCAGCGAGATCGCCCGTGAGTACGGACTCCGGGTGCACCTGGACGGGGCCCGGGTCTTCAATGCGGGGGTGGCCCTGGGGGAAGACGTCCGCACCTTCACCCGTTACGCCGAGACCGTCTCCTTCTGTCTCTCCAAGGGACTGTCAGCTCCGGTGGGTTCGCTCCTGACCGGCCCCCAGGACTTCATCGACCGGGCCCGAATGGTGCGCCGGGCGCTCGGCGGCACTCTGCGACAGGCGGGCATCATCGCCGCGCCCGGTCTTGTGGCCCTTCGAACAGGGATCGACCGCCTGGCGGAAGATCATGCCAATGCCCGGGTCTTCGCGGAGCAGGTGGCCCCCATGGAGGGACTGTCTGTCGATCTGGATTCGGTCCAAACCAACCTGGTTAACCTGGATGTGTCTTCCTTGGGCATCGACGCTGCCACCTTTGCCGAGCACCTGGATCGAAGGGGGGTACGGGGACTCGCGGGCCTGGCCAACATCGTCAGGTTCGTTACCTACCGGGACATCTCGAGGGAAGGCATCGATCGGGCGGTGTCGGAGATCCGTGACATGGTGGCGGAGCGGCCGTGGGCGGCACAGGCCGAATAGACCGGAGCATCGACCAACTCAGGAGTGCGTGAGGTTACCACCGTGCGGATCAAGATCTTTACCACAGGCGGCTCTCTCGACAAGGGATACTCGACAAGAGAGAGTGCCTTCGTAGTGCAGGAGCCCCGCGTCGAGGAGATCCTGAAAGAGGCCAACGCCACCTTCGAGTATGAAATCGAGTCCCTCTTCAGGAAGGACAGCCTGGAGATAGTCGACGGCGATCGGGAGGTGATCGTTGAAGCGGTAAAGAACGATCCATGTGAGCGCATCCTGATCACCCACGGGACGGACACGATGGCGGATACCGGCCAGCGGCTCTCGTCGGTCCCGGGGAAGACCATCGTCCTCACCGGCGCCATGCAGCCCGCGTCGTTCAAGCACACCGACGCTCACTTCAACATCGGCTTCGCCCTGGCGGTCCTCCAGACGCTCCCCCACGGAGTATACATCGCCATGAACGGCGGCGTCTTCGACCCCCACGAAGTCCGGAAGAACATGGAGCTCGACCGGTTCGAGGCGACTCCATGGGAATCGAGACAAAGATGAGCCAAGCTGACGACGATTGTCGCATGTCTACCGAGGGACCGGGGACAGGGAAGACGGCCAAATGACACACTACGCGGCACTCCCCTTCACCCTCAAGCGCAGTCAGGACGTCATAGGCGCAGCGCGTCGATGACGACGACCACGGAGACCGTCCACGGTCTCCTGCACCTCGACGGAGAGCGCCTCACCATACAGTGGCGCCTGGGCCGGAAGACCCAGCACCTCGGCGCAGAGATCCGGACCGATGAGGAGTTCGAAGCCGTTCGCCAGGTGGTGATTCCCCTGGAGGCCGTGGTCGGTGCCGGTGTGCGAAGGCGCTGGTGGCAGCTTCTGTCGGGCCCGCGACTGGTCCTGAGAGCCGCCGACCTTCAGGCCTTCGAGGAGGTGACGGGTGAAGGGGGGCTGCGCCTGGCGCACCCGGCAGAGCTGGTGCTTCGGCTGCGACGCTCCGACCGCCTGGCAGCCGAGGAGTTCTCGGCCGAGCTGGCGCTGGCGGTGGCTGAGTTGGCGGCCGGCCGCCATATCGACCGATTCCTCCCTTCGGACGACTCCAGGCGCGCTCAGAATCTCCCGCAGCGCACCGAGGATCACTCGTAACGCAGGGCCTGCATGGGATCCACCTTCGACGCCCGAAGCGCCGGAACGTAGCCGGCTCCCACAGCCACCCCCGAAAGCAGCATGGCCAGAAGGGAGCCGAGTGCGGCAAGCGTTCGGTCGACGACGCGCATAGCGGTGTCTCCGGTGCGGCAGGCGCCGATTCAGCTCCGGCAGGTCCGTGGACAGCGGGGTGTCCATGAGGCGCAAGGCCTCGGCCAAGGATAGGAAAGAGAACGATCCTTCGGGGCTGTCAGGCCAAGAATGTAGGGTTTTGGGGGTGGGGCGCGTCCCGAGTCGGAACGCGCCCCAGGATCCTGCTTCAGATCCTTCCCTCTACTTCACTTCGCCCGCGAATCAGCCGGTATCATCGACTTATCTCATCCGCCCTGCGGAACTTCCGCAGGAGCCGGTTGAACTTGTCATCCCACGGCACCCGTTCACCTCTGATGAACATGGTGTGAACCTGGCTCGTGTACTCCACCGGGTTCCCGGTCGTGATGAGGAGATTCGCAACCTTCCCTTCCTCGATACTGCCGAGACGATCGTCGACCCCCAGGAGCCGGGCAGCGTCGATGGTCAGAGAGCGCAGCGCCTTCTCCATCGGTAGCCCGAAGGCTACGGCCATCCCCACCTCGTAGGTGAAGCTGAAAACGTTTGCGGTTCCGCCGGAATAGATGGCGAAATCGACTCCGGCCTCGTGCAGCAGCGCCGGAGTGGCATAGTGGACGTCGTACGGCTCCTCCCGTCCGGGCGTGCCGTGTATCCCGCTGAAGAGGAGTTTCACGTCGTGCTCGACCAGGAAGTCGATGATCTTCCAGGCATCCCGGCCTCCCCGGATCAGGTACCGCAGATCCAGATCCTCGGCGAATTCCACGGCTGCCTTGATGTCGTCTTCCTCATCTGCTTCGAAGATGAGGGGCACTTCGCCGGTAACTACCGGGATGAGGCCATCCATGCGGATGTCCCACTCGAAATCGGATAACTCGCCCCGCTCGTCCATCTCTGCCCGAGCCGCGAAGGCCTTTGCCTCCAGGAAGTAGTCCTTCAACTCCTCGGCCCGGTCTTCGGCCCAGTTGATCCGGAGGCCGATCCTCTTCTCCACCGCCATGGCCTGGGGCGTCCACCCCCACAGGTCGATCATGCTGTCATAGCCGGGGATCGGCTCACCCCTGCCGTTCAACCCCGTCACAACCGTGGTGAAGCCGCCCACCCGCTGGCAGGCGAGGATCTCACTGTTCTGGTCGACGCCGATGTAAGCCTCGATGTGAGGGTTGTAGGGTCCGAGCTCGAAGTTGTCGATGGACCCGGCCATACCTCCGGCCTCCTCCAGACCAAGGCCGGTGCCCGCATCTATGAGGCCGGGATAGACGAATTTCCCGGTTGCGTCGATCCGTTCGATACCCTCCGGGATGGTGACATCGGAACCAACGGCGGTGATGAGTCCGTCCTGGATGAGGACCGTACCGTTGGGAATGGCTGCACCGGAAACGGTCACGACCGTCCCGCCGGTGATGGCGTAGTCGTTCTGCTGCGCCCCCGCACCCGCCGGAAGCGCGGTGATCAGAGTCAGAGCCAACGCCCCGGCGATGAGTCGTGTGATGTATGCCTTCATGGTCACGTCTCCTTTCGTGCCGGGGTTCATGATCTCTCCTCCCCGCTGTCCGGGTCGATGACCCAGGTGGCGGCAGTGTCTGTCTCGCTGCGATCGAAGTAGATCTCACCTTCGATGATCGTCATCTCAACCCGAGCTGGCGTACGGAGGGGATAGTGGCTGAAGATGGCGATGTCGCCATCCTTTCCGACCTCGATGCTCCCTACCAGGTGCTCGATGCCGAGGTTCATGGCGGCGTTGATGGTGATCATCTTCAGGCATTCGTTCTCCGGAATGCCACCGTACTTCACCCCCCGGGCAGCCTCCTGATAGAGGCGACGCACGCGTTCGGCCGAGTCGGAGTTGATAGAGGTCCGGACGCCATGCTCGTAGTGGATGAGCATCTTGTAGGGGATGGCCTCGTACGCCTCGATCTTGTAGCCCCAACTGTCGGCGAACACACTGGTCGCCCAGCCGTTTCTCGCCAACTCCGGGGCGATCTTGTAGGCGTCCAGGGCGTGTTCGAATACACCCGGTGGGATGCCGAACTCCTTGGCAACCTCCATGATCATCGCCATCTCATCGGCCCGATAGGCGTGGACCCGGAGGATGGACGTGCCGTTCAGCGCCCTCGCCAGCGACTCGAGCTGCAGGTCCCGTTTCGGGGGGAGGGGAGCGAGGCCGCGCCTTCGACGGTTCATTCGGTCCCAGGCCTCCTGCTCGACCCTATAGTCATCCCAGGCATCGAGGTAGTCCTGGGCCCGGCGGAAGGACTCCCGCATCACCTCGGCCACACCCGATCTGCTGCGGGGATAGCGGGTGGGGTCGTCGGAGCGGGACCGCCGCACATTCTCACCGAGGGCCAGCTTGAGGGTCCTGGGGGCTTCCTCGATGACCAGATCCTCCCAGGGCCGTCCCCACTTGAGCTTGATGGTCTCGTTCTCCCCGCCGATGGAATTGGCGGAGCCATGCATGGTGTGGATGGTGGTGATACCACCCGCCAGGGCGGTGAAGAAGGCGGGGTCGTCGTGCCTGATCACGTCGGCGATGCTCACCTCGGGGACCACCGATCGTGAGCCTTCGTTGATCCCGCGGTCCACTCCCATGTGAGAGTGGTCGTCGAGGATCCCCGGCATCACGAATCGCCCCTGGGCATCAATGATGCGAAACCCCTCAGGGGCCTCCAAGCTCTGCCCGATCTCGGCGACCTTCCCGTCCCTGATGAGCACATCGGTATCGGGCAGATCACCGTTGGTTATCGTAATGACGGTACCACCTCTGATGAGGAGATCCTGCGCCGATGCCGGCGTCGACCACGCAACTGTCGCACAGAGGGCCAGCACCAGCGCGGTGAGCGTCGGCCGCATCAAATATCTGACTGAAGTCATCATCCGACCCTCCTTTCACCGGTCGAATCTCCCGGGTCCCGCTGTCCGGTGAAGTCAGAGGTTCCCATTGGGCCGAGCCCCAGAGAGCCTTTCATCTCATCGTCCTCGATGGTGGCCGTGAGCGTGACGGTGCCCATTTCGGGGATGGATCCTGTCAACTCCAGCTCTCCCTCCGTGAAAGTCCCCTCAAAGGCCGTCGTCATTCCTTCGACGGAGAGTTCACCGGTCACCGTTTCACCTTCCTGGGTGAGGTTCAACTCGCCTTCGACAGATTCTCCGCCGAAGGAGAGGGTCACGGTCCACGATCCGGCCGCGCTTCCGTCACCGCCTGAGGAGGGCGGTTCCGGCTTGTCGAAGGTCGCCTTGCGACCGTCAACGAAGACGTGGGCCACCCAGGCTTCTTCGTCGGTGAAGATGTCTCCTTTGGTGACCGTGAGGTTGGCGATCTTTCCCGGTTCGAGGGTTCCCATCACTTCGGCCACGCCGAAGATGGTGGCAGGATTGATGGTGAGGGCCCGCAGCGCCTCATCGGCAGGAAGGCCAGCCTCCACCGCAAGGCGCAGATTCTCCAGGAAATCACCCACATCCTGCATTCCGCCGGTGGCCAGGGCAAAGGGCACCCCGGTCCTGAATACGGCTGCCGCATTGGAGTGGATTGCCGCTTCATCCAGCGAGTCGAGCTCTTCCTTTTCCTCCTTGGTCAAGTTCCGGAAGGCACGGTCGAACTGGTATCCGGTGACCTGCTTGACCGAGGGGAAGTCGAGAGAGACGAGGACGGGAACGCCCGCTTCCCTGATGAGGTCGGGAACACGGAATGCCTCTGCCGCGCCGGCGATCCAGTAGCTGAGGTTGTATTCAGCTGCCAGCTTCCGCAGCCGCTTGAAGTCGTTCTCGATCTGGACGATGCCCATGACCGGGGCCTCACCCTTCGCCACGGGGACGAGTGCTTCCAAGGCGGGGTCCGCCGGGGGGCGTGCCATCGATCGGGGGCTCTCGCGGTATCGGGCCTGGAGAAGGTCATGATATAACGCGTCGATGAGTGTCTGACGCTGCCATGCGACAACCGCCATCAGTGTGCCGGGATAGCCGCGCTGTCCCTGGTATCCCACGACCTGGATCACGGGAGCCTTGACGGTCATGGATGGGATGCCATCACCCATCAGACTCATGAGAACCGCCTGTCCGCCGAATACGCCGTCACTCCGGGCGATTAGGGCTGAGGTCAGACCCTGCTCCCGGTAGTCGGCAAGGTCTTCAGAAGCTGGATCGAAATGTTCGGTCGCCAGTCGATGGGCGATATTGCCGGCGTACTCCCTGTCATCGCCTTCCGGCAGAGCCAACCCGGCCTGAGAGTAGGCGTCGATGAATCCAGGATAGACCGTCAGACTGTCGCCATCGATGAGAACCGCATCGGGGGGCGGGCTCACATCGGCCCCGAGGGCCTCGATGAGGCCTCCTCTCAGAACGATGGTTCCCCTTTCAACAACCTCACCGGTAAGCGTAACGAGACGCGCGTCGGTAATGGCGTAGGTCCGGCCTTCGTATTGGGCCGACACTTCAGAAGGGGCAAACAGGATCGTGGCCGCGAGAGCGGGTAACAGCAGGCCGACCGCTCTCGGAAGCATCGACCGATCCCGGCTGATCTTCGGTCTCGGCATAGGATAATCCTCCTTTGACACTGGTCAGGGAATGGATGGGGATCCGAGCGTAGATCGCGGTTGGTCCGGTGTCAACGCCGGGAGACCGTGCAGCATAGTGCCTTTGCTTTCCCGTGCGCCGATGGGCGGATGAGCCCGGCCTTCGTTGTAGTAGGTGATGTCACTAGTGTCCGGTCATAGTCCAAGAAGTGATAACTGGTTATGAGCAGGGGGCTCTTTGAGAGTGTGGGCAGGTGCCGTAAGTGCTCATGTCAAAGACCCTTTCCCGAAGAGGGTGATGCTCGGGCCGCGAACGTCCCATCCATGCATCCGAGCGACCCATCCAACCATTGGCAGATTTCCGGCCTCGGAGTCAGGGCGGTCTCGGACCACCACCTGAGATGCCGTCAGCCTCGCTTGCCGGCTCTGTGAGGCACGC
>SDBT01020455.1_pt1 | contig 10348 bp, 11 predicted proteins | sample 2277101 | NCBI WGS metagenome assembly SDBT01 (sample SAMN10404973, study PRJNA504765) | marine sediment metagenome | isolation source: marine sediment core GS10_PC15, 103 cmbsf | place: Arctic Ocean: Southern Knipovich Ridge | collected 2010
TCATAAATCTCTTCAGTACGACGCTCACCCTCTGTCATCTGAGTAACAAACCCCATACGTCTCGGCAACATAAGACGTGCAAGGTCTTCCCAGTGTGGCAGCCACCGGCTTTTATTGGATTTAAACTGCCTCCAACGTCTTAGACGACGCTTGGCTCTCGCTGAATTACTAGCCATTATTTTAACTCCCAAAGATCTTAGCTAGTGTACCAGCTCCTGGACGATTAATGCTAGTCGACTGAGCCTCATCTTCACTAATATTAGACAAGATCGATGCACGTCTACCTCGTCTCTTTTTCGCTGCTACCCGTACTTGTTTAGCAGCGTTGTCTCCTTTAACATCTTTAACATCTTTAACATCGGATTTCTCGCCGAGCGCGTCCGCAAGGAGAATTTTACTTCCCCTACGACGGCGGTCGCTACCCCGATCCGGCGAGGCACCAGTGATACGGGTGTCACTTGTATCAATGGCAGGAGCAGTTCCTTTTCCTCCAAGGATGCCCTCGAAGGCTCCTTGGATTACTGGCCCAATTGCCTTAGCCGCACTCGCTGCCAAGTCAGGTACCCCAATACCTGGAAGACCAATCCCTAAAGCTATTCTTGCACTACGGTTTAGGCCAGCCGCTTTTAATGGACCCCCTGCTCTCGCTGCCCGGGCCTTGTTCGCACTCGTACTACTGAAACCACCACCTACGTTCGCGGTGCCTACACCACCGGCACGCCCTTTGCGGGAGCCACCACGTTCTCTATCTGCATCTGCTCTCCCACTACGGCGACCACGAGCACCTTCTACTCCTTGTCCTGGCATGATATTTTTATCCTTTCAATTCGGCTGCTGACTACTCAACCCTAATTAATTGCATTAGACCCAAGTTGATCCATTACAACCTCCAACCCTAACTTGTCAATAATCTGATCACATTCATGATCGGTTAAAGGATTATCTTTAGGGTATACCTTGTGATACTGCCTCTTCGTTATAACTCTCAACCTGACTACATCTTTCTTATCCAAATCTCCGATAATACCCATAGATTCCTGGCGATCATTACCCGTTATCTTAGTAGTAGCTACAAGTAGTTTTGGTAAGGCACCATCAATAACCTCCAACCAACGAGGAACAAGTGGTACACGATCATCTCCGACCTTTAAAATCTCATAATTGATATTACCGTGAATAATCTTATTCTTGGCACATATAATATCCAACGTGTCTTTGATTGACGCACTACACGAGTTTATTGGATCTAAATGTTCATTAGCATCATACCAAAGCGCGAACTCTAGCTCACTACCAATTTCGATCATCTTCTCCACCTATCTTACTCGGGAAAATTCACCATAAAGTTTCTTAGCAGCATTAGCATAAGCTTTAGCAGCCTCTACCTTTGAATCAAAGGATCCAAGATGAATCATTCTACATTTATAACCAATTGTAGCTTTCCACTTTTTACCCGAAACAAACCAGTGAACTCCTTTAATACCAGAATTACTATTTTCATTAAGACTACGATTTCTTTGATTTTGAGTATTGGTAGCTTGCCTCAAATTATTCCAACTATTATCCAAACGATCGGTATTCTTATGATCAATTTGTTCCGTGGGCCATTTCCCAGTCATATATAACCAAGCTAGTCTCCCCGCTCGATAATTATAGCCTGCAATAAAAATCTGCCTATAACCTTCCTTATCCAAAGATCCAGCAACATCACCAATATTAGCTCTACCTCTACTTACCAACCAATAGAATATCCCCGTATCAGGATTATAATTGAGAAATGATCGCAATCTTTTAACAGACAATCTTTGCTCTCTAGATAATTTAGACATCTTACCTACGCCAGCGGTGGGGGTTGTGCCAACCACGAGTTCTATTTGGCTTTACCTTCTGTCGATGTAACACAGTATTCGACTGTGCCTCACGACGTTCCTTAAAGTAGACAGCAAGAGCCTCTGGAGTCCAACCATTACTAGCGTAATCAGGATCTGCCTCAATGTGCTGCTTTGCATCCTTGAGTTCTGATTCTGAAACAGACTTACCTGTAATCTTCCCCAACCAAGCTGGTCGAGAAATTAGGGTTGGAGTCTCAGCCAACATCTTGGTCCTTCATAGCATCACGCACCCGCGCATCTCTCAAATCAAGTTTTACCAAACGTTCATCCAAGGAGATCCGAAGATCGTCCAGTGTCTTTTCATCACTCTTGACATTCTCTTCACGACCATTGATGGAAGACTGAAGTTTTCCTAAGTCTTGCTTTTTTCCTTCTAAGAATATCTTATCTTCGTTAAGTAGCCTCTCCCTCTCTAAAAATTCCTCCTTATTTATACGGATAGACTCTTGATACTCCTCCCGATTACGATTAAATTTATCTTCACGTGTGCTAATAGCCTCATCCTTTCCACTTATCTGAGCATTAGCTTCTTCCATCTTACGCCCAAATTCCTTCTCACTACTAACAATACTCGAGAGACGATTAGCATATAATTCTTCCGCCTCCCTAATATTTCGTGCCAGTTTTTCTTCATTCTTGACAATCTCGGCGTCACGTTTATCGGCCTTTACCACTGCCGCTGTAGCATCGGCCAATACAGCCTCATTGTGATCTTGCACACCCTTCATCTCCGTTAACAACCTTGCAGTAGTTCCCTTACTATCAGCACCTAAAGCCGAAAGGAGATTGAGTGCCTCCTGAATTGCTAAAGGACGGGAGATACTCTTAACTAATCCTACAGATCCTACCATTTCACCTGTTCCTCTATATTAATCAGTTAGACCCGCTCGATAGTGGCAATCTTGTGACCTGCCTCAATATCAAAGTATTCAGCAGAACCAGCTTCCAATGGGCGGCCAGATGTGCCATTAGCGAGAGCCGTCGGACTCTCCCCCCACGTCGCAAAACAGTTTGAATCAGCAAAGATCCGCACACGATGGCGTTTCCTACCAGACCCAGTTATAACTTCCGACTGAACTGAAGCTCCCCCAATACTAATAACGTTCTCCTGGATAGGGTCACCCGCAGCAACTTCAACTGCTCCCGAAAACACTGTGAAAAAGAGTGTAGCCATCCTAGTCTCCAATCATGGGTTCATAAGTCTTCCAATATTACGTGTAAAGCCACGGATACGTTGCTTCGCCCTAACTACTAAGGAAGTTCCCCAAGCACCGGCTATCCAACTAACCTCTACCGTGAGTTGATTGATCCAGGCCCCGGCGATCCAACCGGGGCCTATCGCGGTATGCGTTGCACCATCTGCTGCCTTAGCTACAAAACCAGCATACGGCCTGTGGCCAAAACCTATCTGGCCTAATCTAGTCTGAATAGCCATTTTAGCTAATTACGAATTGTACACTATTAGCTGGTGCTGAAGTAAGTGCAGTAACATTCACAGACTTAGTAGAACCAGTGTAGTCTAGAATATCTGTTGACTGCCCTAGCAGAACACCACTAGTGAAAGTAATAATTCGTCCATTATAATAATCATCAACCGCACTAATCGTATCACCAGTCAAAGTGATAATAAAGTCTGTGGTAGAAGCACCGGCATCATTGACCGTGCCGATAGCAAGGGCCTCAGCGCCCTCCTCCAACTTGTCGGCTGCCGTACTTGAGCCACCGATCTGCGTGACGTTTACACCAGCCTCAATCACCGCCGTGTCGGAGGAGATAACAACCAAATCTGATGTAGCCACAACTAGGTCTGATGTGGCTACAACCAAATCGGACTTGACTATCACAAGAGAGCTTTCAACATCGCTTAATCTGGCCTCTAGGGTCGTGCCCGTATCAATAAGTATGGCGATGGTATCGGTATTGATTGCCGTGGTGTCGGAATTGCTGATTACCAAATCACTTTTCACGATTACTAGCGAGCTTTCAACATCGCTGATGGCACTATCAATCACCACCAAATCAGAAGTTGCGAGAACTAAATCGGACTTGACTATCACCAGCGAACTTTCAACATCACTCAAGCGGGCTTCTAGCGTGGTCCCCGTGTCAACAAGAATTGCGATGGTATCGGTATTAATCGCCGTGGTGTCGCTATACACCTCAATAATGTCGCTCGCGATATGCGTCAGGTCGCTATCTTGCTTCGTTGTCAGCGCGCCAGCGGTAGCAACCGCAGTAGATAGAATAGCGAAGGTTTCCGTGGAACTCGGCGAACCAGACAGAGCGGGATCAACTGTGATGGTGCCCGATGCCCCAACATAATCGGATATCCGCCTAACCTCCCCAGCCTCGTCGCCCGAGGTCATAACAAAGACCATGTTGTTGTAATGATCGTTGGTGACTTCCGCGAGGTCCGTTTGCAGGACGGTAGACGAGGGCGCGCCTTCCAAAGCCCCCGTAACCACGATCATCGCTAATTCCATACGAGTCGTGTCGCTTTCAATCACAAGAAGGTCTGACTTGACAATCACCAAAGAGCTTTCTACATCGCTGATGGCATTATCTAGCGTTGTGCCGGTGTCAACAAGAATTGCGTCCGCAGCCGTGTGAATGGCCGTGGTGTCACTCTTCACAATAACGACCTGATCCGAGATCACTGTTAGCTCGGCATCCATAACGACCAGCCGTGATAGGGTATCGGAGGTATCCGATTTAACAAGTACAACATCGTCAGATATCACTGTGAGTTCTGCATCCATGACGACAAGACGAGAATGGATGTCGCTAATTTCAGGGGTAAGGAGCGCCTTGACATCAGACGTATCTTGATCTACCGTCACAACCTGATCTGAAATTACGGTTAGTTCTGCGTCCATCACGACTAATCTGGATAACGTATCCGAGGTGTCTGATTTAACAAGTACAACATCATCAGAAATAACTGTGAGTTCGGCGTCCATGACGACCAAGCGGGAATGGATGTCGCTAATTTCAGGGGTAAGGAGCGCCTTGATATCCGACGTATCTTGGTCGATGACCGTCGTGTTCTCCGAAGCGAGGGTTAGGTCGCTATCTTGCTTGGCTGTTAACGCACCAGAACCCGCTTGCGAATAGAGCAGTAAATATCTGTCCGTAGCATTCTCGGGGGTGAACGGTAATGTCGCCATCGTCGCAAGCTCTGTAGAAAGGACCCAATCTGTAATTTCTGCGACGTGGTATTCGTCCGTGGAGTTGTCGTAAATGACAACAAGATACCCGTTGATTTCGTCGTTTCCATAGGTCAACCCAGCCAGATGCACATGGGTCGTATCATTACCGGTGCTCCCGATTGTCGCCTCCGCAAGAACCAGCCCCCTCAAAGTCAACGGCAGAGTAGTACCAGTATCGACTAGAACACTTGCTACTTGATCCGAGATCACAGTTAATTCTGCGTCCACGACCACTAAACGGGAATGAATATCACTAATTTCAGGAGTGAGAAGGGCCTTGACATCAGACGTATCCTGGTCAACTGTCACAACCTGATCTGAAATTATGGTCAGTTCAGCATCCATAACCACTAAACGGGACAACGTGTCAGAGGTGTCAGAGAGAGCTAGAATAACATTGGCAGCAACCTCAGTTAAGTCGCTGTCCTGTTTGGTTGTTAGAGCACCCCCAGCCTGGGCTGATAACAACCAGTAGAAATCATCCGTGGCCGGAGTGAATGGCAAAGTCGCTACCGTGGCAAGATCGCCAGTATTCGCGAAAGCTGTGATTTCTCTTACATGCCACTCACCAGTGCCGTTATCGAGCAATACCAGGAAGAATCCATTGAGTTCATTATCCGCATACGATCCGGTTCCTGTAGCCAAATGAACGGCTGTGGTGGTATTGCCTGTTGCTCCAACAGAGGCTTTGCTGATCAACACCAGTCCTTCCAAAGTGGCTGGAATAGTGGTACCTGTATCTACTAGGACACTTGCCACCTGATCCGAGATCACAGTTAATTCTGCGTCCACGACCACCAAGCGGGAATGGATGTCGCTAATTTCAGGGGTAAGGAGCGCCTTAAGATCAGACGTGTCTAGATCGACCGTCACAACCTGATCTGAAATTACGGTTAGTTCCGCATCTATAACAACCAGCCTAGATAACGTATCCGAGGTGTCAGAGAGAGCTAGAATAACATTGGCAGCAACCTCAGTTAAGTCGCTATCTTGTTTTGTCGTCAGCGCACCCCCCGCCTGGGCGGAAAGCAGCCAATAGAAATCGTCCGTGGCTGGAGTGAATGGCAAAGTCGCTACCGTGGCAACGTCGCCGGTATTTGCAAAGGCTGTGATTTCCCTTACATGCCATTCGCCCGTGCCGTTATCGAGCAGGACCAGGAAGAACCCATTCAGTTCATCGTCGGAATACGAACCAGTGCCCGTGGCTAGATGTACGGCTGTGGTGGTGTTACCTGTTGCACCGACCGAGGCTTTACTGATTAGCACCAGACCTTCCAAGGTGGCTGGAATGGTAGTACCTGTATCAACCAGAACACTTGCTACTTGATCCGAGATCACTGTGAGTTCGGCGTCCACGACCACTAATCGGGAGTGAATGTCGCTAATTTCAGGAGTAAGGAGCGCCTTGATATCCGACGTATCTTGGTCCACCGTGACGATAGTGGCCGGAATCGTAGTGCCGGTGTCCTCTAGAACTAAAGCCACCTGATCTGAAACAACCGTAATCTCGGCATCCATGACGACAAGACGAGAATGAATGTCGCTAATTTCAGGAGTGAGAAGGGCCTTGACATCAGACGTATCCTGGTCAACGGTGACGATTTGATCCGATATCACTGTTAGTTCAGCATCCATAACCACCAGGCGAGATAACGTATCCGAGGTGTCTGAAAGGGTCAAGATAATATCACTAGCAATCTGTGTCAGATCACTGTCCTGCTTCGTTGTCAGCGCACCGGACCCGGCCTGGGCCGATAGCAGCCAGTAGAAATCATCCGTGGCTGGAGTGAATGGCAGCGTTGCGACCGTAGCAACATCACCTGTATTTGCAAAGGCTGTGATTTCCCTTACATGCCATTCGCCCGTGCCGTTATCAAGCAGCACTAAGAAGAATCCGTTAAGCTCGTTATCGGCATATGATCCGGTTCCCGTGGCCAAATGGACGGCTGTGGTAGTATTACCTGTCGCGCCAACAGAGGCTTTGCTAATCAGGACCAAACCCTCCAAGGTGGCTGGAATGGTAGTACCTGTATCAACCAGAACACTTGCTACTTGATCCGAGATCACAGTTAATTCTGCGTCCATGACAACCAATCTTGACAGGGTATCGGAGGTATCGGACAGGGCGAGAACAACATTGGCTGCTACGGTCACAACATCGTCAGATATCACTGTGAGTTCTGCATCCATGACGACCAAGCGGGAATGGATATCGCTGCGGTCCACCTCGGCTTCATCAAAGCTGCCCGTTACCGGATAAACCACGATTGGCGTGGTCTGAGTTGCCGTCGCTGCCGTCTTGGCAATAATGGCAACGGTTGTAGCATCCATCTCAGTTGCGTTGAGATCGAGAAAATACATGCCCGAGTTGGTGGCGATCTCGATCATCTCGTTCGAGCAATCTGCAAACGTGCCGCTGTCTTTGCTTATTTCGGTGTCCGGCGTGTCAGATGCACCGCCCGTCACCAGGTCGCCGTCCTCGTCAAGGAGGGGGAACGTCACCCGCCAGGCGGCATTCTTAACCGGAGGCCATTTTCCTGCTGCCATTATACGTTCCTCTCAAGATTAATGGAATTCACAACAGCCAGGAATTGTTTAGCCGTTTTCGCCGGGTTAAACTGTTTTTCAGCCTGCTCACGCACATCGCGGCGATCCTGGACTCTGGCTGTTTGAATATCATCCACAAATTTCTCCAACCTCATCGTATCGAGCACAGCGACCGGACACCCACACGCCATGGCTTCTCGCTTAGATCTAACCGCAATTATGTGGGGCGTTATTAGTACGTCCGCAGCGCGGTACACATGATCCAATCCAGAAACAACCCACCTCCGCACCTCACCAAGATTGCCCTGGTCCTGGATCGTTTTTAGCAAAGCAGACCAGCCGCGCAGATTCTTACTGCGACCGTAAATGTGCAATTTCGCGCCCTTGTATTTGCGGGAGTAAAGAGCGAAGGCGTTAACCACGGTAAACGGATCGATGTCGTCGCGCCAAGCATCAGTACATATGACGTTACATGAACCCTTCTTTCCCGAGAAATTGTAACCACGCGGGCCGTCGGGGGTCCATACCTCAAGATCCACCGGGGCCGTAACGACATAAATTGGTGTGTTTGGCCACATCACCTCATGATAGGCGCGGTGCTCCGGCCAAAACGTCACTACAGCCTTAAACCTCGGGTCTTTGTTCTTGTGATAATGATACGAGTAGATGGACGTATTACCGCTAACTTCTGCCAAGAACGACGAGCGCGGGCGACCATGGGCGACATGTACGACGGGTTGATTTGTCTCCTCTAATTTGCTGCCGAGACCAGAATGGTTTACTAAAACGTCCGCCGTCTTGCCCCATTCCAAATCAGCCATGACGGCACCGCGATCATCGGTGTGTAACTCTTTGGCCAAGGGATCGACCATGCGAGAGTCCACACCAAGAGCCCGCAGGCTCACCACAAGCTCGCGCGTGGTTTCGTAGAGCCCGCACCTGCCCGGCGTCACCACAACGGCATGTGCCAGCCTTAATGCCATCCAGGAAGCCCCGTCCCCTGACCCATTCCTGGGATGCCGCCCCAGCGTTTCATGGTGGGTTGACCCCCCGCCGCCGCCACAACAATCTCAAACGGACCTACATCGTAGTCATCGCCTTGTGCTGGACTGCCGCCAGAAACTCGTGTTGTTCCAGCAATGTCAACGGTCGGGATTGTTAGATTTTCAATCGTAAGCGTCCGATGACGAGTTTGCGCATCGTTATTTGTTTCATCGATCACCAAAGTCAGATCGAATGGAGCAGACGTAATATCCACAACGATAATTTCGTCGCCGCCGCCCGTAGATTCGTTGATGGCGGCGGAAGCTAGGTTGTCAGTGCCGCCACTATCTACGGTGGCAAGACTATTGTCGCCGTCGATAGAATGACTAACATTCCAGGTGCCAGAACCAGAAATCTGGTGATAATCCTCTGCATCAGTACCTGGATCATTGTCATTTCCAATTGACCATGTGTTATGAATATTAAAAATTTTGGTTCCGCCTGAAGACTCGGTAGCAATTCCGCCACCATCCTCGTAGCCACAATTCCAAACACCACAAGAATTAACATTTACTGTATGGTCAGCATTTCCACTATAGTTCTGGCTATGTATTCCCACACGGCTAAAGCCAATCAAATAACACTGTTCTACATTAATCGTACAATCTATATTACCAAAGTAAATGCCATCTTGTTGGGATTCTTGAGAATCAGCCCAGAGAATAGAATTTTTAACAGTAATGGTGCCGCCAGCGGCTGTGAGACGAACGCATTCTTCGCTCCCTCCAGTAGCACCCTGCTGGATTATTAGGCCGTCAATTATACAGCCTGTATTATCGACTTGAATGCAGTGGTCACCATTAGTGCTGCAATCCAACTCGTAATTCGTTCCGGCGTTATCGAAACCAGCGTGCCTAGCAGTACCAGTCGTCGTGATGGTGACATTGTCATCGGCAACAGTACAATTAACTGTATCGGTTGCGGAGGTCCAATCACCACTGATCGTGACTGTCGTGGGATCAACGGTGACGTTATCTAACGCCTCATCGAGCGTGGTGTAATCTTCTCCAGAGGGCGCTACGGTGATGTCAGCCATCAGGCCGTCCTATCAATAACTTTTGATAAGAACTGAGCTTTCGTAAGCTCCAAAACGCCATCACTATCCAACAGCGCAGTATCAACGTCGGCCTCTGGGAGCAAATATCGCGATCCCAGCTTCATCAAGAATTTATCGATCAGATCGGCGTCCAAAACGACCATATCTGTCTTCTCTGGCATATCGAATACGCCTGTGCGTGCGTCATACGAAACGTCCGTCGCGGCCCATTCGGCTTTCAAGTAAGTCTGCATCACGGGATCGAGTCCCTTACTATCACCAAATTCATCGGTGATCTTGGAGTTAATCTCTATCGTGACCCGTCGAGAATCATCGGGATTCTTTACATCCCCTCTCTGAAATGTCTTGAGCCACGGACCAGAGAACTCTTTCATTTCCGCAGCGTCGGCATCGGTGATCCGCAGGTATGCGTAATCTGGCGGAACTTCTTTCTTGCCCCAGACAGCAGGCTCATCGCGGGCGATCTTAATACGACCCTTTCTTTTCTTGTCGGTCGTTGTGGCCTGAATGAGAATTCGGCAGGGCACGGCTTATGCCCCGTCCCAAGGCGTTGCGTTGCCGTCTCCGATAACCCCGGCATTGTTGATACGCTCTACATT
>SDBT01020456.1_pt1 | contig 10347 bp, 6 predicted proteins | sample 2277101 | NCBI WGS metagenome assembly SDBT01 (sample SAMN10404973, study PRJNA504765) | marine sediment metagenome | isolation source: marine sediment core GS10_PC15, 103 cmbsf | place: Arctic Ocean: Southern Knipovich Ridge | collected 2010
TGATGATTGTAGCGGCACGATTAACCTTAGTGAATGGATTATCCCTTTCAACCATCCAGCTTAGCCAACTCGGGCAAGGCAAGGTGTGACGGCGCGATAAAAAGCGCCACCCAAACCAAATTAATAAAACTAAACCAATCACGATAAATAATAGTGTTTTCATGTAAATCCGCCTGCATCTTTTTTCTATTCTGGGGTATTAAAAAACCTGTATAATACTAATCTGCCTTATAGGCTTCAACTCAACATATGTCCTTTTCAACTACGAATTGCTCTGAAAGTTGCCCTCTAGCATCAAACAGTTTAGTTACCCTAATATCACCCCATAGCCCAAGGGCAAATTCAAAATCATTCTCAGTCCAGGATCTAAAGCCTAATCGTGCTGATGTTAAAAAGTATTTTGACATTTTTGTCCTAATAAAAAGTGGAGATCAGAAACTCATTTGAAAAAAGTCGTTAGGTTCCTTAGACAGTTCTTCTGCGGCTGGATATTGGTAATTTAACTGTTGTTGCCATTGTTTAGCATCTGAAAAGAGCGTATCGCAGGTTTGTTCCATTAACAAGTCCTGATAGCAAGATCGTTGATCACGCAGTCATTGTCGATAGCCACCTAAATTGATCCACCCGATCGCCAGAAATGATTCGATAGCACTCGGGCTATCAAGAGTCTCGTCGTTCATGTAGATCATAATTCCTACAGTTTGAACGATCTTGATCTAGATAGCCCTTTTTTATTCCATTTTCAGGCTCATTTGCGTTGGAATCTCGCTTTCAGTTCATGCTCATTTTGCGTTGGGCAAGAATTTTCATTGCAATCTACCCCACCTTTTGATATGATCTGTCGGCAAAAATGTGCATAAGGAAGAGCCATGATAGAAGAGTAACCTTATGCCAGTAAGAGATAAGTTTGATTTCAATACCACACCTGCATTGCTAGCCCTCAGCCAGGGTGTCAGCAACAAGAAACAATTATTTGACAAACTCGATCGTTTTAACAGCATCCACCCTCATTTCAAAAGCACACTCCTCCAACAATATGCACATTTCAGATTAACCGAACAAAATTTGTAGGAGTTCAAATGATTCGTTTTCAACAGAATAATGCAGATAATCCAGATGTTAGAAATTTCCAATTAAATCTAAGTGTGCGATATCTCCAAGTACAAAGCCCTAGTTTCTCATTGGTAGATAGACAAACCGCTCAATTCAGCAGTCATCAGAGAAGTTTGCCGCAATATATAGAAGTGGATTATTTTAGCCTTTTCCAACCCCCGACGATACGAACATACCAAGTTAAGGAAACAGAAGAGACAAAAGCAGTAAAACCTTTTGAACCTTTACCTGATGTTGCACCTATCGAGATCCAAGCTAAACTTTATCGTTCTCCAACCGTATCGCCATTTTCACAATGTATGCCGAGGTTTGTTGAAGTATCGCCATCTAGCTTTCCCATACAACCTGTTCCTGTTGTTGGCTATGGGGTTGGGTGGAATGATGCCAAGCAAATAACTGTTGAACTTGGGGCGCTCACAGTAGACTTTGCAGTTGATAGCGGTAAAGCAATCATTGGTGGTGCAGCTGACTTTTTAAGGAATGCAATTTTTAAACCCCAAGAAAGAACCGACAATATTTTAACGGCGCGGTTTTGGAAGGCTAGCGGGGAGGAATATATCTATGTCAATACGGGTTTAGGGGAGCATGATTTTATTGAAATAAAATCTCTTCCAGAACATCGAAGAGCTGATGTAAAAAAACAAACGCAAACCCATGTTGATAATGTTTTAGCGAATAATAATACTCAATACAGAAGTCCACTTTCAAATATGAATATCTTTCCGCCGCAACCAGGATCGATTTGGCACCCAATGCTAAGAGATATAACAAAACATAGTATTGGTATTGAGCTTTCAATTGCTTCCGGTGTGCCCACGCCAATAGCTGTGGCTTTTTGGGTATACGCCTTTGATGAAAGTCCTACGCAGATGGAAAGTTTAAGCAATGCTGCTTTAGCAGTTATAAGCACAAAACTCAGTGACAAATTTCTTTTAGGACCAATCATCAACAAGATGGAAGGCGTTGATGGCATAATGGGTGTTGCCACAAGAAAAACTTTTAAAAAATTGGTTAATAGAGGAATAAAAAGATTAGTGACCACTATTGATGAGATCATAAAGGGGCAGGTAGAAAATACAGCGAGGGAAGGTATTGAATATTTACAGGATCGATCAACTAATGCATCATTGATTGCTTCAACAGGGTTTTTTAAGTCTAAGCCCGTGAATCAGTCGACATGGCATCCTCCTATGAAATTGTCAGAAAAAGCTGATGTTGATGATATTGAAAATGAAACAACAAATGACTTTGTTGGTGAACTACCCTACGAATTAAGGAGATAATCCATGCCAAGAAAGAATTATTTACTCATTGCTGAATCACTAGCGAAGTTTCTTAACGTTAATGAAAATAAAAAATTAGAAGCCTTAAAGAAGCCCGAAAAGGAAAGTGAAATTTCTGATGACGATTTTAAAAAACAGCAAGACGAACATGAAAAGGCAGCTAAATTATACGAAAACTTTGCCTCTTTATTTGCAGCCATTAATGACACCAGTGCTTCAAGACCATTTTTGGATCTTAGAGCGAAAGTTAATAACACTATTGCAGATATTGATAGACATCAGCTTACATTAATAGCAACGCAATCAACGTCAACCTCAAGTAACAGTATTACTCATTTGCTACCAACAAGAGCCCCAGCAACAGTTTTATTTGATACGACAGGTTTAACCATTGCAGCCTATGATAAGGAAATTGATTACATTCGCGGGCGATTAAATGAATTGGGCGAGCAAGGTCAGAAAACCAGAAGGCAATTAGAAATATATGCTGAGAGGCTAGCCAATAATAAAAAAGAATTGAAAAAACTCGGAAAAAAACTTAATGGCAATGCCTCTAATGCAAATCTATTTTCAAACTTATTGTCAGCCACAGCCTTTTGTGCAGGTTATGCCGTACCTGCTGGGCCGTACGCAATGGCCGCTACAGCAGCGCTATTCATCGCCAATCACGGTTTGAATCGTTTTATTGGTGATAGCTATGAAGGTAAAGGTCAGCAATATGAAGAACTTTGTATAGAATCAGGAGGCATGAGGGAACGAGCTGGCATTGATCAACTAGCCTTAGGTGATAATCAGCAGCAACAAACTAGCTTAATGGCAAATTGGGATCAGCTATGTCTTTGTTATGGAACCCTATATGATAGAGCAATAAATACAAGACATAAATTAACGGAGAAAAAGCAACAAAAGAAAAATCTATCTGAAATGAAAGAAAGCTCTGATGAGCAAGCTAAAAAAGCAAAGGAGCATTTTCAGAAAAAACCATCTAGTGAATCAAGACTCCAAGCTTGGCAGACTGCACGTAAATTTGGAAACCATCTATCTCACAAAATTGACGAATTAGGCAAAGACATAGAAAAACTCGAAGAAGACAACCCTAATGACGCCAACCTGGCATTCAAGAAATTAAGCAAAGATTTAGCTGAGTCATTCCAAAAACTTTGGCGTGGGGAGATGACTAAGGATCAAGAAGATTTTCTAAAAACGCAAAATGAAATCGATGGGACTTTATTGGGATTTAAATCGCCGGGTTATGTGATGTTACGGCAAGCTGAAAGCTTAGTTAGCTTATGGATACAATATGAAAGGCTTACGGGATCAGATAAAACGGAAGATTTGCAGCAAAAGTTGCAAATGGGGTCTGCTTGTTTGAATGCCATGGATCAAAGTTTTTATTTACTTGTTGGCATTGATCATTATGTGAGACTTTTTAATAAAGAGGGGGAAAGGAACCATGGTTTATTGATTCCACTCTATAAAACAATAGCAAGGGTATTTAGTTATTCTCCTTTGGGTCTATCAGGGGTGGCGTTGCGTTTGATATATCCTACTTGTGCAGCTTATATCGCAGGAGCAATGGCTGCTTTCATGATTTATCAGTATGCTAAAGGCCAATCCTTTCCTGTATTAGATCCGGTTTTAAATGCCGTTAATTGTTTACAAAAATTAATGCTGGAGTGTACTCAACAGCTGGGAAAACAAATTCGCCAATTGAGCCTGCAAAACTTACATCAACATAATGAACTTATTGCAGAGATAAGAGGGTTTAGTGATTTATCGATTAAGCTTCATCAGAAACTGTCAAGGCAATTAACTGACTTAGAACAAAGTTTAAGTTATGAAATAAAGCAAGGCTTCTGCGATGTGAATAATGAAATACTTGGCTTGAGGTTTCATCTAGATGATAGCAAGTTAAAGGATCTGTATGCGGAGCATATCGAACGGGAAGTGACAATAAAACAGTATTCTGAAAGTAATACTGCTACGGTTTTTTCAGAACAAAAAGAAGTGGAAAATGCAGTATCAACGATCAGGGGTGTTTTAAAAGCCAGGTCCGGCGACTCACGTTTTAATGGTGCTGAATTAGCTGAAAGCAAGGATTCAAAAAAAACCGCTTATTTAATAAATCATCCAGGCTGGCGTTCAGTAGGGTTAGTGTTAGTTGAGTTAGAAAAGCTAAGTAAGAACATTTCCAAAAAAAATACGCCCACGCTAGCCTCTCTTGTTGTGTGGGTAACGAGTGAATTTGTATTCTTGTGTGATGCGTTAGAAAAGCATGGACAGAGAGATTTGATTAATATGGATTGGATGCAAAAAGCGAGAATGTATTTGGAGAAAACTATAGATGGTCTTTTTAGTCTTATTGAAACTTGTAAAGAAGATAATGTATGGCTGCTATTAGCGGATGCATATAGGAAGGCTGAAAAAGCTTATGATTCTGAATGTCAAGAAATCGAAAAGGCAGTGAAAGGCGATTTTGATACGAAAGCAAATAAATATAAAAAAGAATTATGGAATTATCATGGAACTTCAACAGCGCTAGTTAACTATAAAGACCAAGCAGTTGAAAAGTTTTATCCCAGTGACACAGAAGAACTCTCAAAATATGCTCAAGCTATAATGGATGAAAAGAGGAAGTATTATAATTATAAGAAATATAGACTAAATGATGATAGAAGTACGGCAACTTCAAAGTTCCATTATTCTGCGATGAATGTAAGTGGTGATGGAGATCGTGCTATCGATAATTTTATTGGAGGGACCATTCTGCATGGCCTTATTGCTTATGGTGCATTTGTATCATGTAGTGCATTCCCTGCCATTGCAATACCAGCTATGGCTATATCCTATTACGCACGAACAGTATCGATTGGCAGCGCGGTTGCTTCTTTCATTAAAGGCACAAGTGCCGTTTTTTATGAACCCCGTCATTACGGTCACTTCACTTACACATACAAATTACAATTACCAAAAGGCGAAACAGTAAGTTTCAAAGTTGATGCGTTGCCATGTGTTGATGAGGAGAGAAAGTTAAAAGAAGATTTTGAAAAAAAATCCAAGAAAAGAAAAGAAGAATACAGCAAAGCAATACAGAGGCATATAAGCATTGTTGTTGGCAGAGTAAAAGCATTAAAAAGCGAAACTTCTTTGCAAGGTATACCTGCCTTTACTAACAATGCCCCACCCTTAATAACAATTCATAAAACTAATAGAATTCCGCAATCTATTCTAGACGCTCATGAAAAAGGTTTAGCTATTATATGGGGCGAATGGGTTTTGAAAAAACTTGATAGCTCATATGAGTTGAACATTAACTGGTATTATAAAGGAAGATATGATGGTCATCCCCGACCATGTGCTATAGATCCTGTGATAAGATTTGATAAATTAACCTATGATTTTTTCCTTGGGCCAAACGCAGCCAATGGCGATGAATTCGTTCGCGAAGATATAGTGCAACGTTTTTATATTGGTTGTGAAAGTGATGCTGCCTTTGGTGTGCCATGCAGTCAATCTTATTATGTCGATGCGCAATCATCAAAACCAGATCATCAACCGCAGATTTTATTTCCCGTGGAAGCGCCCTTTGTAGGAATGGCAAAACTTAAAGAGCATTTTCCGGATTATATTTTTAATTTCGATGCAGCAAAATATAATGCTAATGTTCAAGCGTTATTGTATAACCTTGTTGATAGTTTAAATAAGGAGGAAGAAACGACTGAAGTTTTAATGCAAATGCTGAGAAGAGCCTTTAAAAAAGATTCTGAGATACAAGCTCGTAAGTTCTTTATGAAGAAACGTTTTAGGTGGTCCACAACCCACAAAGCGTCAAGGGAAGATCTCGAAAAACTTTGGTCAAACGCTTTTCATGATTTCTATTCGGGGCTTGGGGACTATATAGGTAGTGCCAAAACAGTTGATTCTATTGTCTCATCTTTCAAGGACCATGATGGCAACACATTTTTTACTGAGGCAAGAAAGACAAAATTCAAAGAAGCAGTCGAGGCACTAGAAGAAGATCCTTCTAATAGAATGAACAAACTGACAAAAATCATTAAGGACCTGCAGGATGATTTTATCTTTTTTTATACAGGCCAACACTTACGAGACTATATTACGCTCATATCAATGTTCGAAAAGAAAGCTCCAGAAGCGATTGAGAAATCAACTAGCCACATAATGAAAGATTACGCAGAATACTTAAACGAGGCAGCTCGACAACTCATTGCCAAAAGGCAAGCAAGTGAAAGCTTAGAAAAACATTCTGCTGAGTTAAAAAAATATGAAGCATTATTAAGGTCTGTCATTCATCTATTTATTGATAATACGCAAATTGCACAAGGACTTTTGCGGAGAATAATTGCTGCAACTTCAATTAAAAATGAAAGTGAAAGAAAGGATGAAATTATTGCTGTGAAGAACAATATAGTTGATCATTGCACCAATGTAACAAGTAAATTAAATTTCTTCAAAGGGAAGCTAACAAGCACAGCGGTTCCTGCTAAAAATGAAGGTAATAACAATGAATTCAATACATTGAAGAAAAAAGATTGCAAGAAAGGGAAAGAAAAAGACAATAACAATCAAGATGGTACGGCTTCAGCGGGTACTTCTATAGCAGGCAGGGTAGAGCAGCAAACTTCAAATGGTAAGCAAAATGATTCAGCAGAAGACAAGCGACCTAAGACAAAATGGGGAAAAGCGGGTTTTAATTTTGTAAATATAGCAGATGCCTATTTAAGCGAAGAACCATTCTTCGCCGTTATCGCCACAGGATTACAGCAAGTATTTCCTTCGGATGATAAAGAAAAACATATACCGATTAAAATACGAGAAAAATGTGCTGAATTTTGTTATAAAAATAATGATGTGTACCATGCTCAACTGCTAACCCCAGGGAGCACTTCGAATAAGAAGCGTTATTTCGGATCACCGCAAGGGGAAGGTAGGTTAATCTGTACTATTTACGCTATTAAGATCCATTTGATCGAGGAAGATGTTGATGGTGTTTGCAAACATTGTTTTATAACGGCGGATAGTGAAGGTTCCGAAAAAAAATTCCAGTTCAAAGATGTGTCCTATAGCAATAACATAATTCATATACTCAAAAAAGAAGATGAGCAGGGGAAACCTAACTACCAATTACTAGAACATGATTCAGCTCGTCATGAAAATGAAGATGAGTGTAGGCCAGCAATGACACCAAGATTGGGTCGATAGCCTCTAAACTTTTACATTTTTTTAATCATGCGAGTGGGTTTGATTTTTATGTTTCATTTGGTCGTAAAGATACACAGTAATTTTTAGATTGTTTTTATTATAGTTTTTAGCAAGTGAGAATTTAAAATGGCTGTATATCAGTATGTTGTTGAGCTACTTCCAAATGTGTGGATTGATGGTAAAGAGAAATTCGTTAGTAATGATGACGAATATGGTGTTGAGTGAATTAGTAATAGAAAAGCGACATGGGCTGCTGTAAGGGCATGATTAGATTGTAGATTAGACCAATGAGAAGATTTGTGCAGAAAAACTAAGTCCTTGTTTAATAAAAATTTCTGATCACAAATTTTCAACCAAATTAGAAAGTCACTTGGCTAGCCCATTTGGCCAACAATTCATCAATCCACTGGCTGCTCTGCACATTGCAAAATCGATAATAACCTAAGATATTGATTTTTATTTTGCACACCCTTACTCATCTTGGGAACGTGGCTTAAACGAAAATACAAATGGTTTAGTCCGGCAGTATATAAAAAAAGGAACTGAATTTACTGACGTTACGGATGAATCACTTGCTATAATAGCTGACAAATTAAATAATAGACCACGTAAGACCCTAGGGTACAAATCACCTAATGAGGTCTTCATCAGTTGATTGGCGGGGGTTGATTTGGCAGTAATCATTTTACCGATGCATCATGACGATATAGATACCGTTGCCAGGATCCATTCACAACAATTTTCTAGACAACAGTATTCAGACAAATGGGTAAGCTGTAACTTTGCAGCATTCCCAAGAATAGGCCCAAAGGTAAGGAAGCTGCGATATCCGCCACAGGGAGATTATTTATACAACTCCTTGTCATCAATTAACTGCTACTTCCTCTGAATCCTCCTCAGTAATCGCTTCTGAACCTATACCTAATTGTGTACTCAGATCCAGCGGGAATAGGCCGTAAGGATTGATATGACCATGAAATAGAACATTGAGTGCTCGCTTATCTTCTAATGTCAGCACGTTTCGCCAAGATGGCTGGGCGAGTATTTCTTGGATCAGAAGCGTATTCACATAACCCATGCAGGCTTGCAGCAAATGCAAACAAACGATCGATAATTCTTGATCTTCTTTATCGTTTGAATTGATCTCACCTACCTTACCATAAAAAATAAAACTCATGATACTATTTAGTCGCTCAACAATATTTTGCGATCCGTGAATTTCAATACGTAAATCTTCATCAGATAAATAACGGCAAAGAAATATTGTCTTCGCCACTTTACCAAACTCAACTAATGTTTGATACACTGGATGCTGGTAATTATCATGGCTGAAACGTTTAACAAACATATCAGGTTCAATCAATCCTAATTTTAACGCAACTATATGTTTGACAGTTTCATCATATTTTTTCGCCATTAAGCCCCAATTGATAGGGCCTTTTAAAATATTTTCTAAGTTGCCGTAACTTTTTTTATCTTTAGCAAAAGGGTAATATAATTTTTGCTTATCGATGTTTTTTAGGCGCGGCAACAAATCAAACCCTAAAAACTCCCCAGCACCAAAACCAATTAAACTTTGTCCGTGCGTGTCCATTGTCGCATTTTTCATTGTCATATTGGTGCCATGCTGCAATAGTCCTTTAATCACAGCACCAACCTCCGATGAGGAACATGTTTTTAATTGTGAATAAATGCATAGAGAATTTCCATCAACGTGCCAATACACCATGACACCTCGACCTTGATAACGAGTGTGCCACTCCACCATCAGGTTTTGATCCCACACGCTAATTTTCTTTGAATCGCAAGCAACAGTAGTCGTTGCCTCACCCCAACAACGCGGATCTCGCACCTCTAATACTTTATTAACAACTTTAACAATAGCTGCACGAACGCCTGGCACATCAATAAATAATCTTTTGATATAGCATAAGTCGTCATAGGTTACATCATCATTAGCAGAGCTAATACGTTTTAATCCCGCATTGGTTCCAATTGCATATAAACCTAATAGTAAGCGTTGTTGCAATGTCGCACTTGATAAATGTTGACGGCTTGCAACCGTGTGAAATTGATCAGTAAATCCAATATGCAAATCTGCTTCCTTGAGTATGTCGATCAAATTAATCGTTGACCATTTCTTCTGTATCTCCAAATACAAACGCTGAATGTTATGCGGTGGGTCTTGTGGTTCAGAGGGTGAAACTTTAATTGAACCACCGTTTTTATCAGTGATTTTTACTTTACTATTTGTGGGCATACTGTCATTTAAGCTTTGTAGGCTGCTCTCAAGTAAACGCTGTTGAGGTGTAATAAATTTCCATGGATCAAGTGGCAAACCCAGTAATTGATAGTAATACTCCCTGTTTTCATCAAAATCTTTAGGTAATTGGCGATCAGGATCCTGATAACGGTGTGCGCCATCAATCCAAATCATTTTACATTGCAGCTGTCGAAGTAACTCTTGTAATACGGAAATTTCATAATACATACGATGAACTTGTATTGGATCACCTTGTTTTTCATCGTCATCAGTCACCATCACAGCATTAAGCCAGGCTTTTGGCACTACACCTTCAATAGGAATATCGTTATCATTAGCATAATATTTTCCTTTGTCGTCACGGTGTGCCTTGATGAAGCTAATAGCATCCAGCAATGATTGGCTCGTTGCTAATGTAGAACGAAAATCGAAAAATACCGAATTCGAAGCTAAAAAATCGATTTATGG
>SDBT01020457.1_pt1 | contig 10347 bp, 10 predicted proteins | sample 2277101 | NCBI WGS metagenome assembly SDBT01 (sample SAMN10404973, study PRJNA504765) | marine sediment metagenome | isolation source: marine sediment core GS10_PC15, 103 cmbsf | place: Arctic Ocean: Southern Knipovich Ridge | collected 2010
TCAAACTTTAGTAAGTGGTATTAAAAGCGGATATACTGCGAATGGAGCAAATAACGGTTATAATTTAACATACACTGCCGAACCGGACGCATCAGCAAATTTTGGCGATATTGTATCAACCGTTGGATCAGATATTACAGTAACTTATACACTAACCCCATAATAAATGGAACCTCCAAAAAGGTTGCTGACATAATTTATGTTAGCAACCTTTTTTTCTGCACTAGAATCCGGAAAAATGTCAAATTAATTTTGGTAAATTTGTTAGGTTGGAATCAACACAATATTTGTTAAATTAATTACGTCAAATTATAATATTTAACATTGCATAAAAGGTTAATAAATATAATCAAATTATCAATTGTAATTATTATTATTTCTAGTACACTCTTAATTTCTAAAGATAATGATGGTGATTATCATACTGTAACAATTATTATACCAAATATCGCATTGTTAGATATTGAATCTGTTACATCTAAGGATATCACTTTAATTATGTCTTCACCTTCAGAAGCTGGAAATCCTATCCTAAGTAATATTGATAATAATTTGTGGTTAAATGTAACATCAATTATCGGTTTAGGAAATACACGAGATATTTCAGTAAAAATTGATGCACCTATTAACGGCCTTGATCTTAAGGTTGTTTCCAGTGAACATTCCGGCTCAGGGTTTGGATCTTGGGGTACCCCTCAACCAGGACTCATCTTAACTTCTTCAGATCAAACGCTGGTAAGTGGTATTAAGAGTGGCTATACCATGGATGGCGCTAATAATGGATTTAATTTAAAATATACTGTTGAAAGTAATAACTTAATGTATGCTGAGATAACAAGTACCACTGGGGATAATATAACAGTAACTTACACTTTAACTCACTAAATAAGTCAATATCATATAACTAAAAATGAAAACACTAATATTTACTTTACTACTATTAGCTAAGGCAGTCTTAGGGGGAGGAGAAGTAGCAGTATTAAATGGGCTTGCTCATGAATTTAATGTTACGCCGGGTAACACATACCAGGGTAGAATAGAACTTCAAAATGCAGCTGATAATGTACAAGTTGTTACATTGTATCAAACTGATATGTCTACTCTATTTACCGGAGAAACTTTTTATACTGATTCTTTGGAGAACAATAGATCAAATAAGAAATGGATTAAACTCAGTAATTTGGATGCTACCATTGAAAGTAAAGAAAAAAGAAGTATAGAATTTGAGGTCAATGTCCCAAAGTCAGATTCACTTTTTGGTACTTACTGGAGTGTAATCATGGTTGAACCTCGCGACCCTATACATATACAAAAAGATAAAAGTGGCTACAATATTCAGTCTAAAGTCCGCTATGCGATACAAATAATTTGCAATATTGGAGAGACCGGAATAACTGATCTTAAGTTTATAAATATTTCACAAAAAAAATATAACGATAAATACTACTTAGAAGTGGATATTGAGAATACAGGACAAATCCTAATTAAACCCACTTTAAGTCTTGAACTATTTAATAATGAAGGTTATAGCCTCCCCATAATTAAATCAGAAAAACAAAGAATTTTTCCACAATCTTCAAAAAAAATTATACTTGATTTACTCGATATAAAACCTGGAGTATATCAGGGTATTTTAATTGCTGACTGCGCAACCGATGATCTTTTTGGTGTAAATATTACTCTTCACTTGAAAGACGATGGCTAATCTTCGTGATCTATTTGTAACAATATTTCTGATATCTTCTCAGATTCTTAGTCAAAATTTAGAAACAAAACTGATTAAAGGACTCCCGTTGAACCTAAATCCCGGCTCAAACAATACAATTGTTTTTCGAATATCAAATCAAAATAATTATTCAGTTTCATTAAATGCTAAATTGAATTCACCGACAAACTGGAGATTGTTTTTTAATGAAACTGTTACAATCCAAGAAAATTCCGTCACTATTTTACCCATAGGAGTGAAGGTACCACTTGCTACTCAACCAGGGTTTTATCAAATCATATTAGAATTAAATAATTCTGAAATAAACTATAAAGAGATTATTAACGTAGATACTCGCGTTATAAAACGTATTGATATTGAAGTGAAATTGGTTGATGCGCCTAAATTTGTTCTGGCGGGAAGAGAAATTTTGGCTGACTTTAGTATCAATAACAAAAGTAACAATCCAATCAAAATGCATTTACAATCGTCAACCAGCACGATTTATGGTCCAAAAAGTATCACACTAGAAATTGGAGAATCAACGGTCGTAAATGTTATTTGTTCCACTGATCCAGATTTAAAAATAAATTATAAACAGCTTGTCGATTTATCGGTATCCTCAGGATTATATCAAAAAGATGATAAAACATACGTTTCGGTTATTCCTACTAAAAGATTTAAAACAGATAAATATCATAGATTGCCCTCTAGGATCAGTGCGATGTATTTTAATCGCAATCGAGGTATGACCGAATACAATGGTTTTCAAGGAGAGTTTTATAGTAATGGCAGCCTTGATCTTGAAAATAAACATCATCTTGAAATTAAAGCAAGAGGTCCTGACCAATTTGAAAATACTATTTTAGGACTATATGATGAATATTTTCTTAATTACAACTCTAATGATCTGCAAATATTTTTAGGAGATAAGACATATTCACTTACTCCTTTAACAGAATATGGGCGTTACGGCACGGGAATATTGGCATCATATAATAATCTAAAATATGATATTGGTTTTTTTTATATGCAACCACGTTTTTTCGCTGATTATAAGCAAGAATTAGCCGGATATATCAACTACAATTTTGATGAAAATAAAATTGGTATTGCGTATCTACAAAAGATTGCTGAAGATTCAAATAAACACATAAATCTTTATTCAGCTTTGTATACAATTAATCCGCTTGAACATTTATCGATGAATGTTGAATATTCTTTCGGAAAATTGTATGAAGATATGGGACAGGGATATAGTATTGAACTTACAAATCGAACAGAAAAAACGATTACATCAGGATTGTATATTAATTCTGATAAAAATTTTCCCGGTTATTACAACAATACAAGTTATTTAAATGGCAATTTCCAATTTGTGATGAATAAAAGATTAAAATTATTTTCAAGTTTTCATCAAGATGAAAGTAATGCTCAAAGGGACACTTTATATGGTTATTCTCCATTTTCACAATACTTTATCGCCGGTTTAGCATATTCATATAGATTTCAAGATTACGTCAACTTATATATAGGAAAACGTGAGAGAAAAGATCGAATGCCATCAAAGAAATATCATTATAGTGAAGATTTCTTGAGAATAGCTTCCGTAAATAAATTTTATAAGTTTCGGTCGAATATTAATGGTGAAATAGCCAATACATCAAATTATTTAACAAACAATAACGGTCAATCGTACAAAGGATCTATTTCACTAAGATATAATCCTGTTCCACGTTTCATAATTAAGTCATTTATTCAATATTATAATACTTATCGGTATTCCGAAAATAGATTACAGGAAATAATTTACGGTGCAGAATCTTCTTTTAATTTTGATGCGCAAACACGGTTTAATGTGTCATTTCAAAATAGCCATAATGTCGAAGAATATTACCGCGATAGGAGTCTTTTTGATTTGCGATTTACAAAATATATTCATCAAAAACATGAAATCAATTTTATTTGGTCTGAAACATTTAAACGAGAACAAATTGAGAATCGTGACAGATATATTGGTTTAGTATATACTTTTCACTTTGGTATCCCATTAAAGAAAATAAAAGATTTAGGAAGTTTACGGGGCCAATTAATTAATAAAGGAGTTAAAGATATAAGTAATGTACTTTTAAATCTCGGTGGCAGGATTCAAGCGAGTGATGAAGATGGTATATTTATTTTCCCTGATATACCTGCGGGAGATCACTATTTATACGTTGATGCGTCCACAATGGATTTTAACGATATACCAAATGTGAAAATTCCTATAACAGTTAAAATCGAACCAGATGAATTGACAGATGTACAGATAGAATTAACAAAAGCAGGGTCTATTTCCGGTAGTGTTGTACTAGACTTTGAAGATGAGAAATCAGAACGCATGACTCAAAATGAAAGAGAATTAAGTCAAAAAAATGTTATCGTGGAATTACTATTAGATGATGAATATCATCGTACGGTTGTTTATTTAAATGATAGGTTTTTATTTACTGGTCTTCGCCCGGGTGCATGGAAGTTAAAAGTATATCACAATAATTTAGATAAAAATTTTATAATTAAAAATTCAGAATTGATTGTAAATTTGATGCCGGGGGAAATAGAAATTATTACTATAAATATTATCAAAAAAGCCAGAAGAATCATATTTCAGCCAACTGAAATTGTGATTGAGTAATATGAAATATAGACTAATAATATTTACGCTATTTATTTCATTGATCACTAACTGGGGTTTTTCACAAATACAGGATGTGCATAATTTATATTTCACTATTCCCGAAATTGCTTTACTTGATATCGAACCGAATACAAATGAAGTTATTTTGACTTTTGATGTTCCCATTGAAGCAGGAGAACAACCGGAAGCATTATCAGACAATACAAAATGGATAAACTATACATCAACTGTAACCAAAAGTGGCTCATTAAAAAATATTACAGCTCAAATTATTTCAGCCCAGATACCGGGATTTACTTTGGAACTCTTGGTATCTAATTATAGTGGACGTGGGATGGGAGTATTTGGAACTCCGGTAGGAGCTATTGATCTTACTACAACAGCCCAGACAATTATTACTGGTATTGGCGGCTGTTATACAGACACCGGGGCTAGTTCAGGACATAATCTTGAATACAATGTATCAATAAATGATTATTCAATTTTTGAAATACCGGTAACACCAATTATAGATATTTTATTTACAATTAGTAATTAGATGAAGATATCCTCATTCATAGCAATAATATTTTTACTTTTCAATTTAATAAATGCTCAATCTATATCAGTTACTGGACAGTGGAATTATACAATTCCAACAATTGATATTACGGAAGCCGGCGAAGACTTTATAGGAACCTATACAAGCAGCATTAACCAAGTATATTTAGATATTATATTTAACAACAGATGGGCAGTATCAGTACAAAAAAATGATATTGATTGGGATAATAGGCTAAGAATTTTTGTACATCGTACTGGTAATGGATCTGGTATAGGACGAATAAATGGTGGACAAAATTATAGAAGGATAAATAATCAGGACTTCAGATTTATCACCGGTAGGAATAATCGGAACAGTATTCCGATTCAGTATCAAATGCGTAATGTTTCAGTCACATTACCCGCGTACAATTACGTAACAGAAATACTGTATACGTTAACTGCCAGATAAAATTATTATTATTTTCCATTAAAATCACCAATGCTGATTCATTAGAATTTTCAATTTTTCCATCCAGAATAACATCTCATAGTTGCATGTTTCTCACTTAAACTAAATATATTTTTGATCCTTTTTTTAATTTTAATTTTCTTGAGTAGGGAAGATGATTATGTATAATATTAATAACCTATTGTGTCCTCAATAACTGTTTTAATCTCATATTTTTAAAAAATAAATAACTGTATTTTATTCGGAAATTTTATACATTTTTTCAATAATTGCATAACATATTTCTCCGTTATATATAATTAATTTTGAAAAGCTTATAATAAGTAATAAAAGGAGAGACAGATGAAATATATCGGTAAATTATATCAGAAAATCTTTACAGCCATTTTAACATTTCCATTAATAACATTTGGTCAATCAAATCATGAAGGACATTCAATGCAATCCCATTCATTAACTCATTGGTTGATTACAATATTAATTTTAGTTGCGTTAATTGGCGTTATCATTTGGTTTCGTCGAAGGAAAAAGTAGATATAATCTAGAAATTAGTACAGATTGAGAAATTGGTTTGTGCATATATATTTTTAACTTAAAAGTAAAGGATGATGAACATGGCACGTTATATGGTACCAAGAGTAGCACACTGCTCTAACGGCTGCTTATTTATGTCCTGGGTATGACAACAAACTGCCTATATAGTTGAACTCAAAAGGATAGAGGTACTTCTCTATCACCGAGGACTTTTAATTTTCAAGGGAATTTGAAAATCAATAATATTAATTTAACGTAAATATTAATATTTTCTTACCTTAAATTTCTCATCATTATGTGTATAATTAATAATAACCGTATTGATGATGCATTTATAAATAATAATTGAATTCCTGTGAAATAGATACTATCAATGACTCGCCCCAATTATACAATTTTCGATTTCGAAAAATACTTATATCAAAAACGCAGCGATTTTAATTCATATCGAAAAAGAGGTATACAATACGTAAATAAAAAATTAGTTGAATTAGGAAGAACGCTCGGCGAATTTCCTGATGCATGGAAGATTAAAAGTAACAGAGTAAAAGGGTGTACTTCAAATGTTTTTATTAATGTTTATTTAACTAATGGAAAAATCTTCTATAGTGGCTATTCCGACTCAGAAATCGTTAAGGGTCAATTAGCATTATTAATTAATGGTCTAAATATGTTGACGGCGGATGAAATAGTTAATCAATCAGAAAAATATTTAACGGATTTCGTTAAAAACACCGATGTTAGATTTAGTATGACAATTTCCAGAGCAAATTCTTTGGGAACTTTATATCAATTTATGAAAATAAAAGCTGAAGAATTTTTAAATTAAATCATGCAAAGCACGCAAATATTTTTAGTTATACTCGTAACTGTAATTTTTATTATCTTCGCTGAATATCAAAAATTGCGCAAGATTAAGTGGATTTTACTTATAGGATGTGTAACATATATACTTTTAACAATTATACCGGAAAAACCGTTACCAATTAGTAATGAAGTGAAAGAGACAAACTATCCGATAGAAAATGAAATCGTTGATGAAACGACAATTAACATACCGGAAAGTATCGATAAAATAATTTCTGATGAACCTAAGCCCGCAATTGAAATACAAAATCTTGATATTGTAACAATTGCTATCGCAACAAATATTGTTGACAGAACACCGATCGGTGTAAGACGATTATTTTTAAATGATATTAATACATTATACTGTTTTACAGCAGTAGATAATCAATCTAATACCAATAAAATAATCCATACTTGGAAATATGGTGGAAAAGATTATTTTAAAAATATTATTGAGGTAGGAAAAGGTCCCTATTGGAGATGCTGGAGTAAAATAACCATAAGACCTGAAATGGCGGGAGAATGGCAAGTTCTTGTAACAGATACGGTAGGGAGTTATTTAGATTCAATCGAATTTTCGATAATCGCTATAATTGACTAATTGCTGATCTAAACATAGTTACGATCGCTAAAAATTAAGGAATAAATTATATGAAATGGATGCGGAATATGTATGATTGGGTACTGCATTGGGCGGATACTCCCTACGGACCTTTAGCGTTAATTATTTTATCTTTTGCAGAGGCATCGTTTTTCCCAATTCCACCTGATATATTATTGATTGCATTAGCTTTAGGTGCTCGAAAAAAAGCATTATTATTTGCACTATATTGTTCCATGGCTTCTGTGGCGGGAGCAATATTTGGATATAGTTTAGGGCATTTCGTTTGGTGGATAGAGCCGGGGCAATTCTCCAATTTCGCTAATTTCTTTTTTGATCATATTCCCGGTTTTACAACCGATTTATTTTATCAGATTCAACAGATGTATAATAAATGGAATTTTTGGATAATCTTCACCGCCGGTTTTACTCCGATTCCATTTAAAGTATTTACAATTTCGGCCGGTGCTTTTGATATCAATTTCATAATGTTTCTTTTTGCGGGATTGGTAAGCCGATCAGCGAGATTCTTTTTAGTTGGATGGCTAATATGGAAATTTGGTGAACCAATTCGTGAATTTATCGATAAATATTTTAATTGGCTGGCATTATTGGTAACCATTCTACTCATTGGTGGTTTTTATATAATTAAATATTTGATATAGTTGTTTCCCGATATAAATCTATTTTAGATTTTCACATTTATTTTAATAAATATTTGACAAGCGGGGTGTAGTCCCGCCATCGGCGGGACGCATCGTTCGGGACAACGAGGTCGGAAGTTCCAAATCATTATTTAAACCACTTAAAGGATTTTATATCTAAATTTTAATTGATAATTTAGCCACCTATTTCGGGGTGTAGCGCAGCCCGGCCTGTCCGCCGTAATGAAATGAAGACGGATTAGCGCGTCCCGACGAGTCGGGAAGGTCGGGATTCAAACCTATTAAATGTATTATACTTACATAATCGAATCAGATAATAGTAAAAGATGGTATATTGGACATACGATTAATCCAAAAAATAGAATTAAGGAACATAATTTTGGTTATACAAAATCAACTAAAAATAAAGGTCCATGGAAATTAATATTCATTAGAGAATTTGATGCCAAATTAGAAGCAAATAGATTTGAATTGAAATTGAAACGATTAAAGAATAAGGATTATATTTATAAAGAATTTAGAAAGTATTTTTTATGATTTCGGGGCGTAGCGTAGTCCGGTTAACGCGCGTCGTTCGGGACGACGAGAGCGGGAGTTCAAATCTCCCCGCCCCGACTTTTTATTATGAAAGAATTTAATCATAAAAAAATCGATAAAAAGTGGCAAAAGTATTGGGAGGAAAATAAAACTTTTCAAGCTGTTGATTTTTCTGAAAAAGAAAAGTTCTATTGTCTTGTTGAATTCCCATATCCCTCCGGAGATGGGTTACATGTTGGACATCCGCGATCCTATACGGCATTAGATATATTGTCTCGTAAAAAGAGGATGGAAGGTTATAACGTATTGTTTCCTATGGGTTTCGACAGTTTTGGCTTACCATCTGAAAATTATGCTATTAAAACTGGAATTCATCCAAGTATCATAACTAAAAAGAATATCGAAAAGTTTACTCGTCAATTAAAATCACTAGGGTTTTCATTCGATTGGGATCGTGTGTTAGAGACGACCGATCCTGATTATTACAAATGGACGCAATGGATTTTCCTCAAATTCTTTGAAAAAGGACTTGCTTATAAAACTAAAATTCCGATCAACTGGTGTAATAGGTGCAAAATTGGTCTTGCTAACGAAGAAGTTGTCGACGGAAAATGCGAGCGGTGTGGGAGAGATGTCGTAAAACGCGATATTGAACAATGGATGCTTCGCATTACAAAATATGCCGATAAATTAATTGATGATCTAAAATCAGTTGATTTTTTAGCTAAGATTAAAGCACAACAGATAAATTGGATAGGACGGTCTGAGGGAGCTAATGTAACATTTAAAATCAAAGATCATACTAAATCTTTATCTGTCTTTACTACCAGGCCGGATACCTTATTTGGCGCTACTTATATGGTTTTATCTCCTGAACATTTTTTAGTGAAAGAAATTGCTACAGACGAACAATTTCCTGAAATAGAGCGATATATTAGTGAATCAGCTCAAAAAAGCGATCTCGAGAGAACAGATATAAGTACTGTAAAAACAGGAGTTAATACAGGCGCTTTTGCTATTAATCCTGTGAATAATCAAGCAATGCCGATATGGATAGCAGATTATGTTTTAATCAGTTACGGGACCGGTGCGATTATGGCGGTTCCTGCTCATGATACTAGAGATTTCGAGTTTGCGAAAAAATTTGGTTTACCAATTAAATGCATTCTACAACCAGACAAAAACCAAGCTAAAAAAGAAAATGTGAATATTGAAGATGTATTGGCTGGTGAAGTATGTTGGATCCTGAACGGGAAAGCCATCCATTCTTCTAATGATAAGGGATTAAATATCAATGGATTGAATGTTGATACCGCAGTTAAAACTACTATTAATTGGATTGAAGAACAGGGGATAGGATCATCCGCGATAAATTATAAATTAAGAGATTGGGTATTTTCACGTCAGCGGTATTGGGGAGAGCCAATTCCGTTGATTCATTGTAACGATTGTGGCTGGGTTGCTGTTCCTGAAAAAGAATTACCGGTTAAATTACCTGAAGTAGAAAAATACGAACCGACAGAAACCGGTGAATCGCCTTTAGCGGCATTGCATGATTGGGTAAATACAAAGTGTCCTAAATGCGGAAAATCTGCGAAACGCGAGACAGATACCATGCCCAATTGGGCAGGATCATCTTGGTATTTTTTACGCTATATTGATCCAAAAAATGATAATGAAATTGCGGATCTTGATAAATTGAAATATTGGATGCCGGTTGATTGGTATAACGGTGGAATGGAACACACAACATTGCATCTATTATATTCTCGATTTTGGAATAAG
>SDBT01020458.1_pt1 | contig 10347 bp, 13 predicted proteins | sample 2277101 | NCBI WGS metagenome assembly SDBT01 (sample SAMN10404973, study PRJNA504765) | marine sediment metagenome | isolation source: marine sediment core GS10_PC15, 103 cmbsf | place: Arctic Ocean: Southern Knipovich Ridge | collected 2010
GTCATGTGGGACTCATCGATGAAGAGCAGGTAGTCATCGGGGAAGTAGTTGATAAGCGTCCAGGGAGGGCTGCCCGGTGCTCGCTGGGAGAGGTGGCGGGAGTAGTTTTCCACGGCGTGGCAGTAGCCGGCCTCGCGGAGCATTTCCAGGTCGTAGTTGGTCCTCGACTCCAGGCGGGCGGCTTCCAGCAGCTTGCCCTGCGCTTTCAGTTCGGCCAACCTTTCCGCCAGTTCCTGCTTTATGGTTTCAAGAGCCAGTATGAGTTTATCATGCGAGGTAACAAAATGCTTGGCCGGGTAGACGTCAACGGCATCGAGCTCGGTGAGCAGCTCACCGGTAAGCGGGTCAATCTGAACTATGCGGTCGATTTCATTGCCGAAGAACTCGATACGTAGCGCCAGCTCCTCGTAGGACGGCTGTATTTCCATAGTATCACCGCGGACGCGGAACCTGCCGCGGGTGAAATCGATATCGTTGCGCTCGTACTGCATGTCCACCAGCTTGCGGAGGAGCGTCTGTCGACCGTAGCTCTCTCCTCGTTTAAGGCTGACCACGAAGCTGCGGTATTCCTCCGGCTCACCGAGGCTGTAAATGCAGGACACCGAGGCGACGATGAGCACGTCGCGACGCTCAAAGAGGGCCCTGGTGGCGGCGTGGCGCAGCTTGTCTATCTCCTCGTTGATATCGATTTCCTTCTCGATGTAGGTATCGGTGCGCGGGATGTAGGCTTCCGGCTGGTAGTAATCGTAGTAGCTGACAAAGTACTCCACGGCATTATTGGGAAAGAACTCGCGGAACTCGCTGGCAAGCTGCGCGGCCAGCGTCTTATTGTGGCAGAGGACCAGAGTAGGCCGCTGCACCCGCTCTATCACGTTGGCCATGGTGAAGGTCTTGCCGCTGCCGGTAACGCCGAGCAACGTCTGGCGGTTGAAGCCACTCTGAAGGCCGTCCACCAGCTTATCCACCGCCTGGGGCTGGTCACCGGTCATCTTGAAATCGGAAACGATTTTGAACTCTGGCATGTCAGTTCATAGTATATCCTGTTATGATAATGGCTTCAATGAAACTGAAGATAGCATAATAAGATTTGATAGCGTTCTTGAAACGGGCTATCAGGCGAGAACCGTACCAAAGTACCATAGAAACAATGACTTAAGGTGGATGTTTATTTGGCTATTCAAGTGTTATTATGCCCGAAGGAGGTGGAAGAAAATGGTGACGAGGAGTTATTTTGATGCACTAACCCCGGGGATGAGGGCCAGACTTGACCCCCTTTCCAGAATAACGAGGGAAGGGGAGACGGCACGCTGGGCTTCCGTTGTGAGAAATGGGTCTGCGGCTGCGTTACCCAAATATTCCCTCAGGCCGGGCCACCGAACCGCCGGCCACGTTGCGGGACCGCAATTCCCCGCGGCGAAAAAGTAAGCGATAAATAAGTTAATAAAAAGAAGGGGGGTGGGGTAGTTAACTACCTCACCCCCTTTGTCCCCCTCTCCTTCAAAGGAGAGGGGGATTAATTTAAAAAGAGAGGCTTCGCCTCTCTTGGACTCTCCTTACTGTGGGGGTATAAATCATTCGTTGCTGGGCCATCTCAGACTAGAAGTGTGCCATTGCTCAAAATGTTTTCATCAAGTTTATTTCGTATTTCGTTTAACGATACTCCCCTAGATAGGAGAAATAAAAATTTTTGTATAGATTGACGCAGGTAATCTCCAGTATTGGGAACTATAACTCGTAGTTCCTCTTTGGTAGGTGGATTATCGCCGTGCACGATTCTGCTTCTGTAGTTGTATGCTTTTTTCATATTTCTAAAAATTTCATCCCTTTTAGGTTTTGTTCTTCCAAGTAAGAATGCCATTCTTAAAGCTAATTTATAGGTAAGCTCTTGACTTTCTCTAATAAACAAAGACTCAAAAGCTATCATCTGGTCAATAATTCTGTCCTCAATCTCGCCATGATATGCTGAATGAAATCTCTTTAAAGTGATATCTACAATATTAAGAAGGCCAGCCTCACGCCATTGACGAATATTTTGTAGCAGTTTATTCACTTCGAGCACATCTGTATGGTGCAATTTATATATTGGGTCTTCTTGGAAAAAATCAAGACTGGAGACGGGAGTCCAACTTGTTGTTCCTCCAATAGAAGACCACTCAGAATTTTGAAATTTGGCAGATGTTAATAGTCCTGCAACTACCCTACCTTTTTGATGAAGTCTTAGAGCTGTTATCAAATCCACTAATAAATCATTTGCCCTATTGGTGTTTTCAATGTAGGGTAACGAAACTACCCATTCTGCTTCACTAGGTATTGTCTTGAGTAGGTCTGAGTAGTTTTGAGCAAGATGTTCAACGAATTTGCCTGGTATTTTTATTATCTGGATACTTTCTGCCAAATCTGCGCTTTCAGAATCACATTTGAATGAGTACAGCGGACAAAGCCAATACCTTTCGTTAGATGCAGGGTTCTCGGTAGTCATCACTTCCCCCTTCAATACTGCAATACCCCTCACTCATAAATCAACTGCATCAGGTATACGTCCAGGAGTTTGCCGAATTTACGGCCCACCTCTTTCATTACGCCAATGTGCTTGAAGCCGGCTGACTCAGCGAGATGTATGCTCACCTCGTTGCCCTCCGCGATGCGGGCAATCACGGTGTGGAGGCCTGCTTTCCTGCCTTCCCGGGTTATGGCTTCCATGAGCTTGCGCCCGATTCTCTGGCCCTGGTGCTCTTCCCTGACATAGAGCGAGGCTTCGGCGGTGTCGGAATAGCCACAGCGGTCTGCCCACTGGCTGAGAGACGCCCACCCGACAATGAGGCCATCCTGTTCGGCAACCAGTATCGGGTATTTGGGACCGTGGCCGCCGAACCAGCTCTTCTGTTCCGCGTCGGTCTTCGGCTCGGTATCGAACGTAGCCACCGTTTTCAGAATCGCCGCGTTATAGATTTCGGTGATGGCATCCAGGTCCGGTAAGGCTGCCCTCCGTATGGTGAGCATGTTTACTTCCCAAAATACTGCAATGCCAGCCTGATTTTTTCCTCCAGAGAGAGGTCGGAGGCGGGGGGCAAAGTGGCCACAGCGCGGGCGGCCTCGGGGGCGGAGTAGCCCAGGGAAGTGAGGGCGGCAAGGACATCCGTGTTCTCCTGGGCCAGCAGGGTGACGGGGGTGCTTATCCAGCCGGCACCAATCTTCTCCTTCAGTTCAAGGACGATGCGGGTGGCAACTTTCTTGCCGATGCCGGGAATCACCGTGAGCAGGTCAACGCTGCCGGTGGCGATGGCGGTTACCAATTGCTCCGCGCTCATTCCCGAGAGCATCGCCAGCGCCAGACGCGGGCCGAGGCCATTGACGCTGATGAGCAACTGAAAGAGGGTAAGCTCTTCGGACGAGGCAAAGCCGTAGAGGGCGACGTTGTCCTCGCGGAGGTGGAGGTGGGTGAAAAGCTGCACCTCTTTCCCGACCGCGCCGACGGCGCTCAGGGTGGAGGTGGGCATGAAGACCTGGAAGCCGACGCCGTTTACGTTGACCACGGCCCGGTCGCTGCCGATAGACTCCACTTTCCCGTGTAAACTGGATATCATTGCTTCTCTCCTTGCCTGGCGAGCAGCTCGCTCAGGTGTATCTCGCGCAGGTGGCAGATGGCTATCGCCAAGGCGTCGGCGGCGTCATTGGGCTGTGGGACTTCCTTTAAATTCAACTGAAGTCGGACCATCTCCTGCACCTGTGCCTTGCTGCTGGCGCCGTAGTTGGCGACGCTCTGCTTTATCCGGGCCGGTGTGTACTCGTAGGCGGGAATGTCCTGGGTGGCGGCGGCAAGCAATGCAATCGCCTGGGCCCTGCCGATGGCCAGAGCCGAGCGGGCGTTGATGGCGACAAACGGCTGCTCCACGGCCACCATATCCGGATGGTAGTTCTCGATGATGCACAAAAGCTGGCGGTAGAGATAACACAAACGCTCCCCGATAGGGGAGCGCTTCGAAGTAACCAGTGCGCCGCAGTCGACCATGCTTAAGTCATCGTTATTGCTATCTACAACTCCGTAGCCCATGGTGACTGTGCCCGGGTCGATACCTAACACTCTCATCGCGGGTAATCATCAACCGGAAGTCTGCAGCTGGTACTGCTCCAGAACCGCATCGGGGAAGTCGGCATTGCTGGACACGTGCTGCACCTCGTCCAGTTCCTCCAGCTTTTCCAGCAGCTTCATGGTCTGCATGGCGGCCTTATCATCAAGCTGGACCGTCGTCTTGGGCACCTTGAACAGCTCCGCCGAGACGATGGGAATATTCTTGGCTTCCAGCGCCGACCTGACCTTCTCAAGGTCTTCGGGCATGGTGTAGATTTCCACGTAGCCGCTCTCTATCTTTACGTCGTCGGCGCCGGCATCAATGGCGTTCAGTGCCAGGTCATCAACGTCAAGGCCATCGGTCTTGACCGTAATCAGACCCTTGGCATCAAAAATCCAGGACACGCAGCCGTTCTCTCCGAGATTGCTGCCATGTTTGGAAAAGGTGCCGCGCACGTCCTGTATCGTCCGGTTGCGGTTATCGGTGAGCGCTTCCACAAGAATAGCGATGCCGCTCGGGCCATATCCTTCCAGGACCACTTCGGTCAAAATCGCGCCTCCCAGTTCACCACTGCCCTTCTTGATGGACCGCTCGATATTGTCCATGGGCATGTTGCTGTCGCGGGCCTTCTGGACGGCAAGTCGCAGGCGGAAGTTGGCCTCCGGGTTGCTGCCGCCTTCACGCACCGCAATAATAATCTCACGGGTTAATTTGGTAAAAAGCTGACCACGACGGGCATCGGTAACGCCCTTCTGGTGCCTGATGGAATGCCACTTTGAATGACCTGACATCGCTCTACACCCCCTTGGCTGCGAGTCCAGCCTTTGGTATCTTAATTCTATCACGTCACCTGCCAGCGGTCAAAGTAGCGAGGTGCGTTGTAGATGGCTTTTCAAGGCTTCTTATTTCGGCCCGGATTTTGCTGATGTGCTGCCGGTCAGGGACTTAAACCTTTCACCGTATTTCAGGGTGTGCGCGCCTTTGAGTTGCTGGAGCTGTGTCTGGAACGGGGCGGAGGTGATACTCTCGGCGGACATCAGCAGGGCGTCTTCACGATTGTCCGTGTAGTAAGCACGGCGCAGGCCCACCTGCACCAAGCCGTACTTGTTATACAGATTCTGCGCCGGCAGGTTGGAGACCCGTACCTCGAGGGTAACGATGTTGGCTTTAAGTTCGGCGGCGAGGTCGATGATTAAGATGAGCAGCAGTTCACCGATGCCCTGGCGCTGGCAAATCTGACGCACCGCGATGTTGGTGATATGGGCTTCATCGACCATCACCCACATGCTGGCAAAGCCGATGATGGACTGGCCGCTGGATTGAGGCGGTTTTTCCCGGAAGAACCTATTCCGCTGCCACCATCGTTTTATCCGGGACATCGGGCCAGAGACATCTTCCTGAGGAATATCTATTTCGGGCTCTTCCGTCTTCTGGCTGTCATCGCAGACGACTATCAAGCGGGACAGCGGGTTCTGCAGCTCACGGCGATAATCCGGCGGTGGCCACTGGGTGGGAAACACCTCCCGGTCAATCGCATTGACCTGCGTTATATCCTCTTTGCGCATGTAGCGCACGTAGTACGCCAAAGCCTTTTCTCCATAATACGCAGAGATGTAGTTACGTATGATTTTAACATATTTGTAAACCTCACCACAGCGCAATTCATAGCTAGCGGCGCTATCTTTTCCCATGCTCGTTCGTTATACTATATGCACAGGGTAGCACCATATAGCATTAAAAATGGATACCCTTGAACGAGTGGCTGGCTGTATGGAGTTGTCAGGTGCAAGATGAGGAGAGCCTTGTCCGGCGGGCAAAAGAGCATGACGAGGCAGCTTTAGCGCAATTATACGAGGAGAACTTCGATAAGATTTATCGATATATAGTTCTCAAAACAGGGGATAGGACCGAGGCAGAGGACATGACACAGCAGGTCTTTCTGAAGGCATTCAAATCTATCTCCGGCTACAGGTCAAAGGGGAGCCCGTTCTCTTCCTGGTTGTTTCGCATTGCCCACAATCAGGTGGTCGACCACTGGAGAAAGAAGTCGAAACGGGCAACGGTGCCCCTGGAAGAGACGCTGGTCGGCAGCAGCAACAGCAATCCCATTACCGATACGGAACAGAAAATGGATATCGAGAGTCTGGTGGCAGCCACCAGACTGCTGACCACTCTGCAGCGCGAAGTGGTATCGCTCCGCTTTGCCGGTGGACTGTCGGTGGCAGAGGTGGCCAAATCAATGGGCAAAAGCGAGGGAGCCATCAAGGCATTGCAGCACAGCGCCATCGTATCTCTGCGCAAAATGGTAGCGACAGGGTAAAGCAATGAAGAACGATAAAGAGTTTTTTAATATATTGGATGAATGCCTGGAGCGTATTCTGGCCGGCGGTGAAACCGTTGAGCAGTGTCTGGCAAGCTATCCGGAGCACGCCGCTGCGCTTGAGCCATTGCTGCAGACAGCACTCGATACCAAGGAAACCCTGGAGATAGCTCCTCGCCCTGAATTCAAAGAGAGAGCTAAATACCAGATACTCACCGAGCTCAGAGATATAGAGGAGAGGAAGCAGCGCCGCTTCTCACTGTTCGGTTGGCAGCCACAATGGGCAACGGCGGTAATTGCGGTCCTGGTATTGCTTATGGCCAGTGGCGGCACAGTAGCTGCCGCCGGGAACAGCATGCCGGACCAGCCACTGTACCCGGTAAAGCTGGCTACGGAAAGGGTAAGGCTGGCATTGACGCCGTCGGAACTGGGCAAGGCTGAATACTACGCCGAACTGGTGGATAGAAGGGTCAATGAGATAGTGAACATGGTAAACAAGGGCAAACTGAAGCATCTGGAGAAGACCACCGAGCGAATGAATAACCAGTTAATGGCCATGGCAGTTCTGGTGGGTGCCGAGGAGGGCGCACCGGGCGTCCTTACTGTTCCGCCGGCAATGCCGGAAGCAGTCCCCGCACTACCGGAAGCAGTAAGAGAGGCACCGGCAGTAACTGTTGAGCCTGAAGAGCAGAGGCCGGCCATGATGATGGCCCCGCCGCCTCCTGAAACGACTGCCCAGGCGCCGCCACCAGCTAGGGCTGGAGAGCCGCAAAAAGGGAAGCCGGAGATAACGGTGGCTCCGGCCAAGCCGGTACCGGAAAAAGCACCTGTACTGGCACCGATGCCAGCGGCCGTTCCAAGTCCGGAAGATGAGGTGGAGGATGAAGATGAGACACTGGATAGACGGGCCAGACTCAGGCTGATTCTTGCCCAGAATGCCAGAAAACACCCGGAAGCCCTGTGGGCAGCGTTGCAGAGAATACCTATGTCGGCCAGGCCGGCTTTGCTCCGGGCACTTGAAGTGTCCAATATTGAATATGAGAAACTACTCCAGTTGCTTGAGGAAGCTGAAGACGAAGATGAAGATGGGGACGAGGACTGACCTATACGTCTAATAAATGGCCTAAGCAATAAAAGACAAAAAAATAGAGAAATTGAGAGAGTCGCCGCTAACCAAACGGCGACTTTTTCGTTTTTATTAATGGAAAATAAAAAAGGAGATAAGGCATGAGGAAGAAATGGTTTCTGGCGGCTGGACTGGCACTGGTGATTACGGTGGTCGGTCTGGCCGGTTGCACTCAGGAGGGCGCTGCACTAGGCGTAACCGGCTCGAATCTAAAGGTCACCCTCAGCAACCAGCAGGAGGGAATCTGGGTGAGCGGTAGCGGAAAGGTAAGCGCCGTCCCGGATATCGCCATACTCAGGCTGGGCATTGAAGCTCAGGAGTCCAGCGTGGCTGTGGCCCAGGCACAGGCTGCCGAGGCGATGACTGCGGTAAAGTCCGCTCTGGAAGGCAGCGGCGTTGATGAGAAGGACATCCAGACACAGCACTTCAATATTCACCGCGTAGCCCGCTGGGATGAGAGAGAGGGAAAAGAGGTGGTGATTGGATATCGGGTTACCAACATGGTAACGGCCAAGATACGCGATATGGATGAGGTCGGTGTCATCATTGATGCGGTGGCGGTGGCTGGAGGCGACCTCACCCGCATTGACAGCATCGGATTCACCATCGAAGACCCATCGCCATATCAGGATGAAGCACGGGAAAAAGCGGTGGCTGATGCGGCGGCTAAAGCCAAACAGCTTGCCGAACTGGCCGGCATAAAACTGGGTAAACCGGTCTATATTACTGAAAATGCAGCATATCCTTACCCGGTCTACCGCCAGGACTACTTCGCTGAGGCAGCTATGCCAGGGGCACCGCCTACTCCAATCAGTCCCGGCGAGATGGAAATCAGTCTTAACGTTCAGGTAGCCTACGCAATTCTGGAATAGCGTGAAAGTAACTGGGGGTGGGGGATTTTCCCCCACCCCGGTTCACATATCAGTACGATTATCAGATTGATGATAAGGAGACAAGAAAGATGTCCAAGAAAATGAAAGTGTTAATCGCGGTGCTGGTGGCCATCCTCACCCTGACTGTGAGCGGCGCGATGGCGGTTCTGGCCCAGGAAGACGAAGAGGTTGAGCCAGATGAAGAGGAATTGCTCGGAGAGTTGAATGAGATTATGCCTGGAATCAATATGTTTGTGTCCACCGAATCCAGCGAACTTCTACCCAGAGTGGCCGAAATTCTGGACATCTCCGAGGAAGAGCTGAGCGATGCCTTTGCGCAGGCGAGGCAGGAAATGATTGCTGAGCGCTGTGAGGAAGCATTCTACGAATTCCTGGAGCAGGCCATTGAGGAGGGGCTGATTACAGAGGAAGATGCCGATGAAATCAAAGCGTGGACCGGCAACCGGCTCGCAGTTCTGAGCCAGCTATCTCCAAAACCCCGAATCATGAACGAGGTACGCGGTCGGCACATGATTGCCATTCAGGAAGGATGGCACGGGCCGGGACCGCACCAGAAAGCAGACTAAATTAACTTTATTCGCCAGGATGGAAAGAGGGGGCCCTGCTCTGGGCTCCTTCTTATTTGGTCCACATTCCCAGCCCCGACTTTCTGGCTGATGATTCCAGTTCCTCAAAATAATCCTGATATTTCGTGTCCGGAGGGTAGGACTTGACCTCAGCCAGGCCCTGTCTCACCAGCTCGGCGTTGACGAATACGTCATCCACATAAACGTAGCGCAGCAGGCGGCCGTACCGGTCGGTTTCGGAAACATCACGCTCCAGACGGACCTCTTTACCCTCAACGAGCTCGCGGTTTGCCTGCCATGCCTCCAGTCCATATGCTTCAACCGTGGGGCGTATCTCCGGGGTATCGATGCCGATATACCTGACCCGGTAATCGCCTTCAATGATAATGGTATCGCCGTCGATGACCTGGATAACGGCGGCTGTTTCCGGCGGTGATATGCAGCCGGCGATTACGATGAGGCAGATAAGGACGATAGCAAGCCAGATACTGCCGATTACTCTATTGTTACGTTTGCGTACCGTTCCCATTCGCTGTAAACGCAGCCGCAGTACTGCTGACGGTAGAGTTCAAGTTTCCTGGTCAGGTGGCGGCTGTCCGAATATCTTTTGCGGAGGTCGGCGTAGAGGAATTCAATGCCTGTTTTCTCCGCAATGCCGGCTCCGATTTCACGGATGAGCTCGTGCTTCTGGTGAGGGCTGATAAGCAGGGTGGTGGTAAAAGCGCTGAAGTTACTTTGGCGGGCAACTTCGGCGGTTCGGAAGAGGCGCATTTGAAAGCAGCGACGGCAGCGGTCGCCCTCATGTCCGACCACCTGGCGGAAGTAATCGATGATTTCATAACTCTCACTAACAACCAGAGGGAATTCTAGTTGTGTCGACAGTGCTTTCATTGCCTCAAGGCGTCGTTCGTGTTCGGTATAGGGGTGGATATTCGGGTTGTACCAGAAGGCACTGACGTCATACCCCTGCTCCCGCCAGTGCTTGATGGTGTAGGCGGCGCAGTGTGCGCAACAGACATGAACCAGCACTGATTTCATCTTGGTTATAATTGTAAACGATGGGAATGTGAGGTGCAAAATCTGCTGCGTAACCACATGCGTTTTTCACAAGTGGTTGAAAAATGCTAGAATAGGATAAATTTGTTCAAGGAGGTGTCCATTGTTTTACGAAGTACAGTATCCGCAGCCCGAGCCCGGGCAGAAGCAGATTTCAGCCCTGGTGGTGCTGAACCCGGCAGAGTCGAGAAGACTGCTGGCGAAAGCCACGGTGGCGCTGCCCGAGGTCCAGAACGCCTATAAAAACGGCATTATTATCATCGGACGCGGTATAACCAATGCTTTCATCAGTGAAGAACTCTTCGGCATCAAGATT
>SDBT01020459.1_pt1 | contig 10347 bp, 7 predicted proteins | sample 2277101 | NCBI WGS metagenome assembly SDBT01 (sample SAMN10404973, study PRJNA504765) | marine sediment metagenome | isolation source: marine sediment core GS10_PC15, 103 cmbsf | place: Arctic Ocean: Southern Knipovich Ridge | collected 2010
ATTAGAAGGTGAAAAAGTTCGGCGTTTCGCTGCTATCACCGGAAAAAATAAAAAGATAACTATTGCCGATTTTGAAGAAAATGAGGAGCTTAGGGCAGTGCGTCAAATTTACGACTCACGCCTTAATGAGCTTTCTATAGAAAAAGATTTAGAATTAGCAAAAATAAAAAAAGGGGATGAACTTAAAACCGGAGTTTTAAAACGAGTTGTAGTTTTTGTTGCTATGAAAAGAAAAATTTCAGCTGGTGACAAACTTTCCGGACGTCATGGTAATAAAGGTGTAATCTCAAAGATTTTACCGGAAGAAGATATGCCGTTCTTAGAAGACGGAACGACTGTAGACATAATTTTAAATCCTTTGGGCGTACCTTCACGAATGAACGTAGGTCAGCTTCTCGAAATGCATTTAGGCTATGCTGCAAAAAAATTAGGTTACCGGATGGCCTCTCCTGTTTTTGACGGTGCTACATTAGAAGAAATTAAGAAACTTTTTAAAGAAGCTAATCTTCCTGACAATGGAAAGGTTACCCTTTATGATGGCTACACCGGAAAAGCCTTTGCCCAGCAGGCTGGTGTCGGCTATATGTATATAATGAAGCTGATACACATGATCGATGACAAGATACATGCTCGAGCCATAGGTCCTTACTCGTTGATTACTCAGCAACCATTAGGTGGAAAGGCACAATTTGGAGGACAGCGTTTTGGTGAAATGGAGGTATGGGCCCTTGAGGCATATGGGGCAGCCTTTACTTTACAAGAGATGCTCACCGTAAAGAGCGATGATGTCGAGGGACGAACCAGGATTTATGAAGCTATTGTTAGGGGAGAACAGAAATTCTATCCTTCAGTGCCTGAATCATTTAATGTTTTACTTAAGGAGTTGCAAGGGTTGTGTCTTGATGTGCGTGCAGAGAAAGAAAAGGAAAAAGAAGCTAAATAAAATAGTATAGGAGTATATATGATTGGACAAAATACTTTTTTTGATCGAATAACTATAAAATTAGCATCTCCAGAAGTAATAAAAAGCTGGTCTTCCGGCGAAGTTAAAAAAGCCGAGACGCTTAATTACCGAACTTTAAAACCTGAAAAAGACGGACTTTTCTGTGAAAGGATCTTTGGGCCGGCAAAGGATTGGGAGTGCCATTGCGGAAAACTCAAAGGTATAAAATTTAAGGGCACTAAATGCGATCGTTGTGGAGTGGAGGTGCTGCATTCTTCGGTGCGGCGCCAGCGAATGGGGCATATTGACTTGGCAGCTCCGGTAACACATATTTGGTTTTTTAAGGTTCTTCCTTCGCGCATAGGTGCAGTCTTAGATTTAACTATAAAACAATTAGAGAAAATTATTTATTATGAAGAGTATGTTGTAATTGATCCGGGAGAGACTCCCTTGAAGTTAAAGCAGCTTTTACCAGAAGAAGAATACAGAAAAGCAAAAGAGGAGCATGGATCATCCTTTAAAGCTTTAATCGGAGCCCAGGCCATAAAGGAATTGCTTGAAGAGATCGATCTTTCTAAAGTTAGCAAAGCCATTAGGAAAAGTCTTGAAAAGGGACGAGTTACAACTAATGCGCGTTTATTAAAACGGCTCAAGATTGTCGAAGATATACGACGCTCGGGCAACGAGACTCATTGGATGGTTTTAAATATTATGCCTATCATACCGCCTGATCTTCGGCCCTTGGTCCCCCTTGAGGGCGGGCGCTTTGCTTCTAGCGATCTTAATGATTTATATAGGAGAGTTATTAATAGAAACAACAGGTTAAAAAAACTTATCGCATTAGGAGCTCCTGACATCATAATTAGGAATGAGAAGAGAATGCTTCAGGAGGCGGTTGACGCAGTTATTGAAAATGGCCGTCACGGTAGACCGGTGGTCGGCCCACAGAACCGTCCTTTAAAAAGTCTTTCTGATATGCTTAAAGGCAAACAGGGGCGTTTTCGGCAAAATCTTTTAGGTAAGAGAGTTGATTATTCAGGAAGAAGCGTTATTGTTGTTGGTCCTGAGTTGAAATTACATCAATGCGGTATCCCCAAACAAATGGCGCTTGAACTTGTTGAGCCGTTCATCATTAAAAAATTAAGGGAAAAGGGGTTTGTCCATACCATTAAAGGTGCAAGACGCATGGTTGAACGCGCAAGAGTGGAAGTTTGGGATATTTTGGAAGATGTAATACGCGGGCATCCGATCATGCTTAATCGTGCACCTACATTGCATCGTTTAAGTATACAATCATTCTATCCGGTTCTTGTTGAAGGGAAAGCTATTAAGCTACATCCTTTAGTCTGTGCGGCTTTTAACGCAGATTTTGACGGAGACCAAATGGCAGTGCATTTGCCTCTGTCTTTAGAAGCTCAGGCTGAAGCAAAAATAATAATGCTTTCAGTGAATAATATTTTTTCACCTTCGGATGGTCGACCGGTAATAGCACCTAGCCAGGATATGATCATAGGTTTGCGTTATCTAACTCTTAGTGAAGATGGCTTAAAGGGCGAAGGGTTACACTTCTCAAATGTTAGTGAAGTAATTACCGCTTATCAGGACGAAGAAGTCGATCTTCATGCAAAAATAAAGCTAAGAGTGACCACTAGTAAAGATAACAAGACCCTTGAGACGACTACGGGACGGATACTATTTAACGAAATACTTCCCGAAAAATTTGGTTTTGTTAATGAAGCTTTAGGCAAAAGGCAGGTTTCTCAGATAATAAGTGATTGTTACAAGAGGTTCGGTCATGGATCTGTTATTAAATTGTTAGATGACGTTAAGGATTTAGGCTTTGAATATGCAACCTTGGGTGGTATTAGCATATCGGTAGATGATTTAGAGATACCGCCGCAAAAGCAAGGCTGTATTGACGAAGCAAACACAGAATTGGATAAGGTAGAGGATCAGTACAGGAAAGGTATAATTACTGAGCGTGAGCGCCATAATAAGATTATTGATGTTTGGACTCGGACTACTGATCGGGTTTCTGAGTATGTATTTAAAAATATGGACCGGTTTAATCCGGTCTTTATGATGGCTGATTCAGGAGCTCGAGGCTCTAAGCCTCAGGTTCGCCAGCTTGCTGGTATGCGAGGGCTTATGGCAAAGCCATCAGGTGAGATTATAGAAATACCTATTACCTCTAATTTCAAAGAAGGCCTTACGGTTCTTGAGTATTTTATATCAACGCACGGTGCCAGAAAAGGTTTGGCTGATACAGCTTTAAAAACAGCTGATGCCGGATACTTGACCCGTCGTTTGGTTGATGTAGCTCAGGAAGTTATAGTAATTTTAGAAGATTGCGGTACGGTTAATGGGATCACTGTTGCGGAAATCGTTGAAGGTGAAGAGGTAGTTGTAACTTTAAAAGAAAGAATAACCGGAAGATACGCCCTGGATAACATTGTTGATATAATTAGCGACGGTCTTATTGTTAAGGCTGGTGATATTATAAGTAGTGAAAAATCTAATCAAATAGAAAGGTTGGGTTTAGAGAAGATAAGAATTAGAAGCGTTTTGACTTGCGAAGCTGAGCGCGGAATTTGTGTCAAATGCTACGGACGCGATCTTGCTATGCGTAAACCCGTTGAAATAGGTACCGCTGTAGGCGTTATCGCGGCACAGTCAATAGGTGAGCCGGGAACGCAGCTTACTATGAGAACTTTTCATATAGGTGGTACTGCGTCAAGGGTTGCAGAGCGCGCTTTTGTTAAGGCTCGTGAGAAGGGTATCATAAAGTATCATAAGCTCAAAATAGCGGACAAGGGCAAGAGTTTTATTGTTTTAAACCGTAACGGTATGATTAGCATAAGTGACCCCAGAGGGATAGAATTGCAGCGCAATCCTGTGCCTCAGGGTGCGTCAATTTTGGTACCGGATAACGGTGAAGTTGGAAAGGATAAAGTGTTTGTCAGATGGGATCCTTACTCATCTCCCATTCTTTCTGAAACGGCAGGTAAGGTTAAGTATGAAGAAATAGTTAAGAAGATTACCGTTCAGGAAGAGATGAATACGACTACGGGAAGAAAAGAAAGAGTAATTATAGAGTTTAAGGGTGATTACCATCCTCAAGTGCTTATTCTTTCGGAAAAAGATGAAGTTATTGGATTGTATCCGCTTCCCACAGGCGCTCATATCATGGTTGAAGAAGGCGCTATAGTTGGGGCCGGAGATGTGATTGCAAAAACTCCGCGTCTAGTTGCTAAAACAAGGGATATCACTGGAGGTTTGCCGCGTGTTGCTGAACTTTTTGAAGCCAGGCGTCCTAAGAATCCGGCTGTTATAAGTGAAATAGACGGGTTTATTGAATTTGCTGAAGAAAAAGGCGAGAGAAAAGTGGTGGTAAGTAGTTCTACTGGTATGAAGAGAGAATATGCCATACCTGCTGGAGCCCATCCTATAGTCTATAGGGGTGATGAGGTAACTGCAGGCCAGCAGTTAATAGAAGGGCCCATAGTTTTACAGGATATATTGCGTGTTTGCGGTGATAAGGTGCTGCAGGAGCATCTTGTTAATGAAATTCAGGAAATATATCGGCTTCAGGGTGTGCGCATCAATGATAAGCATATCGAGGTGATTATTCGAGAGATGCTTAAAAAAGTTAAGATCGGTGACGTAGGCGACAGTAATTTTTTGCCCGGTGAAGCAGTGGATAAGTGGGATTTCAGGCGGGCAAACGAAAAGATTATTAAGAAAGGCGGAAAACCGGCTACGGCCTCACCGTTACTTTTAGGCATAACAAAAGCTTCGCTCAGTACCAAGAGTTTTATCTCTGCAGCTAGTTTTCAAGAAACAACAAGAATTTTAGCTGATGCTGCTATTGCGGGAAAAGTCGATTACTTACTAGGGTTAAAGGAAAATGTTATTGTGGGGCATTTAATCCCCGCAGGAACCGGTTTGAAAAAATACCGAGAAGTTGAGGTGGAAATATGCCAACAATAATGCAATTAATACGTAAGTCCAGAATTGATAAGAAGCGAAAGGGCAAATCGCCAGCTTTAAAAGGTTGTCCTCAGAGGCGCGGTGTTTGCGTTCAGGTAAAAACAATGACGCCAAAGAAGCCTAATTCGGCTTTACGTAAAATTGCCCGCGTAAGATTAACTAATAGAGAAGAGATTACAGCTTATATCCCCGGCGAAGGCCACAATCTTCAAGAGCACTCAATAGTTCTTGTGAGAGGCGGTAGAGTTAAAGATCTTCCTGGGGTTAGGTACCATATTGTTCGCGGAACACTAGACTGTCAAGGTGTGCAGAATAGGAAGCAGTCAAGGTCAAAATACGGTGCAAAAAAACCTAAAGCTAAATAGTTAAAAGGGAGCAAAATAATAATGAGAAGAAGAAGAGCACCTAAACGAGAGATCAAAAAGGATCCTAAATATAATTCAGAGGTTATAGGGCAACTTATTAATATCATTATGCGTGATGGCAAGAAGAGCATTGCTCAGTGTATAGTTTATGGAGCTCTTGATATAATTGCCGAAAAAACAAAAGAAGATCCTGTGAAGGTCTTTTTTTCGGCCTTAGAAAATGCCCGTCCGCGGATGGCTGTTAAACCAAGAAGAGTTGGCGGTGCAACCTATCAGGTTCCTATGGAGGTTACCAAAGAAAAGGGAACGGCTACCGTTTTAAGATGGTTTAAGGATTTTTCTTTGAAGAAAAAGGGAAGACCCATGAAAAATAAAATAGCAGAAGAAATACTTGCGGCTTACAAGAGTGAAGGCGCAATTGTAAAGAAGCGTGAAGATACGCATAAGATGGCGGACGCTAACCGTGCTTTTGCTCATTTCAAATATTAGTATTTAAAGACCATAGATTGCAGAAGGTAAAGGTTAATTGGGACAAGTGAACGAGATTAAAGTGATGATTAAAAAAACAGGACTGGAAAACATTAGAAATATCGGTTTTATAGCCCATATTGATGCCGGTAAAACTACGACTACTGAACGTATACTTTATTATTCCGGTAAAACCCACAAGATGGGCGAGGTCCATAATGGAACAACGGTTACTGACTGGATGTCTCAGGAAAAAGAAAGGGGTATAACTATTACCAGTGCGGCTACTTATTGCACTTGGAAAAATACTCAGATTAATATTATCGATACTCCAGGCCATATTGACTTTACTGTTGAAGTTGAAAGGTCTTTGAAAGTCTTAGACGGGGTTGTTGTTATTTTTTGCGCAGTTGGTGGAGTTGAGCCTCAGTCTGAGACGGTATGGCGTCAGGCAGACAAATATCATGTGCCGCGTATTGCTTTTATAAATAAGATGGATAGGATTGGTTCTGATTTTCATGCGGTTATCAGAGAAATGGATGAAAAATTGGCTATGGCTATAGCTGCTGTTCAGATACCTATATATAGTGACGATGAATTCCTTGGGGTTATTGATCTGGTTCAAGATAAAGCTTTTTATTATAAGAGTGATTCCGGCGAAGATGTTATAGTTAGTGACATTCCCATCCAAGAACAGGAAAACGCCAGAAAGTACAAAGATCTGCTTATAGAGAAAATAGCGGAATTAGACGATGATTTCATGAATAAGGTTATTGAGGGCCAAGAAATAAGCAGTAAAGACTTGTCTCAGGCAATAAGAAAGTATGTCATTTCTAATAAATTTGTGCCGGTTCTTTGCGGTTCAGCTTTAAAAAATAAAGGCATCCAACAGTTACTTGATGCGGTCAGCAACTATCTTCCTTCTCCAGTGCAAGCACCTCAAATATGCGGCATTGAATCACGCACAGGCGAAGAAAGAGTGGTTTCTCCGGCAGAAGATGAGGCTCTATGTTCGCTTTGCTTTAAAGTTTTTTCCGATCCTTTTGTGGGTAAATTGTTTTACACTCGTATTTATTCAGGAAAAGTCAACACCTCTTCGACTATATACAATGTAACCAAGGGATGCAATGAAAAGGTGACTAAAATTTTAAGAATGCACGCAAATAAGCAGGAATCTATTAACGAGGCGAAAGCCGGCGATATCGTTTGTTTAACAGGACTTAAAAACACAACAACTGGTGACACTCTATGTGCGACTAAAAATGCTATGTTGCTTGAGGCGATAAAGTTTCCTGAACCGGTTGTTTCTTTGGCAATTGAGCCTAGAACAAAGGCTGATCAAGAAAAGCTTCTTAACGCTTTGCGGCGGCTGTCTGACGAGGACCCCTCATTTAAGATGGCTTATAATAGGGAGACAGGACAGAATGTTATTTCTGGAATGGGGCAACTACATCTTGAAATAATGGTTGATCGTTTAATCAAAGAATTTAATGTTCAAGCTAAAATAGGTAAACCCCAAGTCGCCTATAAAGAAACGGTAGTCAGGAGAGTAGAGGCGGTGGGAAAATTCATACAGCAGACCGGTGGGCGTGGGCAATATGGACATGTAGTTTTAATGGTTGAGCCTTTAAAAAAGGGTGAAGGCGTAGTTTTTGAAAGCAAGATAAAAGCCGGTGTCGTACCTAAAGAATATATACCTTCGGTTAAAGAGGGCGTAGAAGAAGCTTCCGGCAGTGGTGTTTTAGGTGGATATCCTATCGTTGACATTAAGTTTACCTTGGTTGACGGATCTTACCATGATGTTGACTCTTCAGAATTAGCTTTTAAAGTTGCGGCTGAAATGGCCGTAAAAGATGGTTTGCGTAGAGCAAAGTCGGTATTACTTGAGCCGGTTATGGATTTAGAAGTGGTTACGCCTACGGATTATTTAAGTCAGGTAATAGGAGACTTAAATGCCAGACGTGCAAAAATTCACTTAATCCGTGAGCGAAAAAACTTAAGGATTGTTAAAGCTGACGTTCCTTTGAGTGAAGTATTTAATTACGCAGATGCAATAAGAAACTTGACACAGGGGAGGGCCTCATATACAATAGAGCCTTCGTATTATGAGAAAGTCCCAGAAGGGCTGTTATTGAAGATATTAGGAATATAATGTTGGATAAGGAGGTGTAATATGGGAAAGGAAAAATTTGTAAGGTCAAAGCCTCATTTGAATATCGGAACCATTGGTCACGTTGATCACGGCAAGACTACGCTTACTGCGGCTATAACGCAAACCCTAGCTGCACAGGGCAAAGCGCAAGCACTTAGATTTGAGGATATTGACAAAGCGCCGGAAGAAAGAGAGCGTGGTGTCACTATTAATATCGCTCACGTTGAATATGAAACAGATAAGAGACATTATGCACATATCGATTGTCCCGGACACGCTGACTATATTAAGAATATGATTACCGGCGCCGCTCAGATGGATGGAGCAATACTTGTTGTTGCTGCAACTGACGGGCCTATGCCTCAAACGCGTGAGCACATTCTTTTAGCTAGACAGGTTAACGTTCCTTCACTTGTTGTGTTTGTTAATAAGATCGACCAAATGGATGACCCTGAATTGGTTGAATTAGTTGAAGAAGAGGTTAGAGATCTTCTTACGAAATATGAATTCCCTGGGAAAGATATACCAATTGTAAAGGGTTCAGCCTTAAAAGCTCTTGAAGCTGCCCTGGACGGAAAGGCAGGCGGTGAAGAGAGTAAGTGCATTATGGAGCTCATGAACGCGGTTGATGAGCACATACCTACGCCTAAGAGAGAAATAGATAAGCCCTTTCTTATGGCCGTTGAAGACGTTTTTTCAATTTCTGGGCGCGGAACAGTTGTTACCGGAAGAATTGAAAGGGGAAAGGTTAAAGTCGGCGAAGAAATTGAAGTTGTAGGTATTCGCGAGGAAAGCCGAAAAAGTATTGTTACTGGCGTTGAGATGTTTCGTAAGCTTCTTGATGAAGGTCAAGCCGGTGATAACGTTGGTTTGCTTTTAAGAGGAGTTGAAAAAGACGATGTTGAGAGAGGAATGGTTTTGGCAAAGCCGGGATCAATCAAACCTCATAAAAAGTTTAAGGCAAAGGTATATTCTTTGAAAAAAGAAGAAGGTGGTCGTCATACTCCGTTTTTTGGAGGGTATAGGCCCCAATTTTATTTTAGAACAACTGATGTTACCGGAACATGTAAATTGCCTAAAGGGGTGGAGATGGTTATGCCGGGAGATAATGTTGAATTAGACATTGAGTTGATCCAACCGGTAGCTTGTGAAAAAGAATTACGCTTTGCTATTCGAGAAGGTGGAAGAACTGTAGGGGCAGGCGTAGTTACCGAGATTACTGAATAAAAAAAAGTGTTTCTCCTAAAAATTGTACTTTAGGGGTGAGTTTGGTTAAGAATAAGTAGGTTTATAGCGATGCTTAAGTTAAGAATTAAATTAAAGGCGTTTGATCATCGTATCCTTGATCAGTCAGCAAAAGAGATTGCGGAGGTTGCTATGCGTACAGGTGCTAAGGTCAATGGACCCATACCTATACCGACTAGAAAGAAGATTTACACTGTAAACCGTTCTACAAATATCGATAAGAAATCGCGCGAACAATTCATGTTGGCGATTCATAAAAGAATTATTGACTTGGAGAATCCAACTGCTAAAACTGTTGATGCGCTGCGAAAATTGAATTTACCAGCTGGTGTTAACGTAGAGATCAAACAGGAAACTTGATTAACTGACGACAAACGCAGGCAATTGCTAGGTATTTGCGATAGCCTGCGATGTTAGTCTATGTGGAGTAACGAAGATAAAACGAGATGATTAAAGAAATTTACGGCAAAAAAATTGGGATGACACAGATTTTTAGCGAAGAAGGGGAGCAGATTCCTATAACTCTTTTGCAAATTGATCCGGTGTGCATATTGGAAAAAATAGAATATAAAAACAAATCAATGGCCAGGATTGGTTGTTTTAAGATAGAAGGCAAAAAAGTAGATAAAGTTAAAAAGCCTTTAAAAGGGTATTTTGATAAAATAGACGTAAGCCCTTATAAGCTGATACGTGAAGTTGAGATAGAAGAAGGGTCTGATTTTTCTTTTTTAACCAAGAAAATACAAGCGCCTCAGAAAGTTACTGAAAAAGACAAAAGTGATAATGAGCCGGAAAAAACAGAACAAGTGGCTCAAGATAAAGAAACTGTTGACAAGGATAAGAACCCTGAGGCCCAAGATGAGAGCCAGGTCATCCCGGAAAAGGAAGGATCTGAGAAGCAGGATAAAAATAAAAAACCAAATTTAGATTTACGTTATATTGGTATAGAGATTTTTTCTGAAGGAGATGTGGTTAAGGCGCAAGCCGTTACAAAGGGTAAGGGGTTCGCCGGTGGTATGAAGCGTTGGGGTTGGAGGGGCCAGCCTGGTTCTCATGGCTCTACTTCCCATAGGCGTGTTGGCTCTATTGGAGCCTCAGCACAGCCCTCAAGAGGCATTAAAGGGAGGCATATGCCCTGACATAGAGGGACCGTTAAGCGCAGTATGTAAACTGTGAAGGTGATA
>SDBT01020460.1_pt1 | contig 10347 bp, 7 predicted proteins | sample 2277101 | NCBI WGS metagenome assembly SDBT01 (sample SAMN10404973, study PRJNA504765) | marine sediment metagenome | isolation source: marine sediment core GS10_PC15, 103 cmbsf | place: Arctic Ocean: Southern Knipovich Ridge | collected 2010
CCGACGTCGTGGTCGTACTCGACCCTCAGGCGGCCCTCGTTGATCGAGTTGCGGTCGTCGCCTCGGTTCTTGCCTTCAAAGGAGGTGTAGTTGCGGTACTCTATCGTGATCGTGAAGTCCTCCGAGGGCGGCCATTCCTCCCACGCATCCCTCGCCTTCCGAATCGGCGAGGTCCATTCAGCCACGGCTTGGGCTTCGACGTCGGCGTCGGCGTCGATCTGTTGGCCGAGCGCCGGCCCGGAAGCAAGAACGGACGCAAGAACGAAAGCGACGACAACAGGCGCTACCGCCCACGAAGACGTCGATAGCATCCTGCGACTCCGGAAATTCTCACACAACGACAAGTCTCTACCCCCAATCAGACGTCCCCCCCCACACAAATATTCAAGCGCACAATGAAGCGCCGCGTGGTATTTTCAAGACGCCGCTTCCCGACTCGACCAGGCGTCTCAATACATAAAACGAGCGAGAAAGGGAACGCGGCGAAAGCCGGGAACACAATAACACATTTTCTTCACTCGGGACAAGTCCGTTTCGCCGACAATGCGCTCGGGCGGTATGAACGTGAGGACCGCCGGGAGAACGGTCATCGCCCCGAGGAAACTGGTGACCATGTTTAGCGCCACCAGCATGCCCAATGACTGGTTCGGCGGCGTGACCGAGAATAGCAGCACAAGGAATCCGGCGACGACGACAAGCGCATTGAAAAAGATCGCCTTGCCCGAGGATGTCATGGTTATTGATATCGCCCGCCTCGGGTCGGGATCCTCTTCCAGCGCCTTCCGATAGCGCGCCATGAAGTGGATCGTGTAGTCGATCCCGATTCCGATTCCGATGCAGGAATTCATCGTGGTCGCGATGCCCAACCTGATGCCGAACGCGGAGAGTATTCCAAAGTTGAGAAGCGTGGCGACAACGACGGGGATGAGATTGATGAGCCCGACGTATGGCGAGCGAAACATCACCGCCGTGATCAGGAATATGATCGCGAACGCCGTGAGAAGACTCGCTAGCAGTCCCGATATGACGAGGTCCACGACCACAACGGTCACGCTGGCGTTCCCCGTCGCCACTGCTTCGATCCCGTGCGCGCCGAAGGTCTCCTCGAGAAACGGATTCAGCTTGTCCAGGAATTTTCCGATACTGAGGGCGTTGTCGTCTTTCAGTTGAATCTTGACATTCGCCTTGCGATATTCGTAGTCGACGACTTCGTCAAAATCGTCCGGATCGCCGGACATGCTGTAGAGGAGCAGGTATTGGGCCACGAGGTTTTTCGAGTCGGGAATCGCGTGAAACTCCTCCTTGTTGTCGTTCATGACGAGATGCATCCGCTTGACGAATTCAGCCAGCGATATCGTCTCCCCGACTTCCTCCTGCCGCTCCGCGAATCGTTGAAGCTCGTCCATGCGCCTCAGAAGCTCAGGCTCCTTCATCGAGTCGGCTTCTTTCCCGTCGACGACGACGCTCAAAACGGTGCTCCCGCCCAACAGGCTATTGATAAAATAATGGGCCTTCAGCATCTCATTTTTTGGGGAAAGGTTCAACACGAGACCGTCATCGATATACAGCCTCGGCAAAAGGGCGACGGAGACGGCCGACACAATCAATGCGGCCGCGATCAGCGGGATTCTCCATCCGCACACGAATGCTCCTCCCGCGGAAAGGATGCGTCCGAGAACGCCCTCCGCCGGAGATTCGTCGTCAGTGACGCTGCAGGCGGCCCCCAACTTCCTCGGCCTCATGAGAGACAGAGCCGCGGGAATGAACGTAAACGAGAAAAACAATGCGCAGACGATGCCGATGCTCGTGAAAACGCCGACGGCGCGGATCGGTACCACGACCACCGTCACCAGCGAAAGAAAGCCGGCCGACGTCGTGAGCGACGCCATGGCGACCGGACGCCAAATGTCCTCCATGGCCGCGCGGACGATTTCTTTTGGATCCCTGCCGGCCGGGCTTGCGCCCGTCTCCTCGAAATATCGGTTGAGAATGTGGATGCCGTACGCGCACCCGATCGCGACCAGTATTATGGGAATCCACGTGGCAATGAGGTAGAGCGGTACTCGCGCTATCGCCATTATTCCCAAGGCCCACGAGGCGCTCGCGCCCACGACCAGCAGCGGAAGCAGCACACCGCGAAGGCATCTGAAAGTGAAGTAGAGCACAAGCACGACGATGAGGCCCACGATGGGGAGCATTCGCTGTATGTCGCGCGGCACGTCGATGCCGATGAAACCCTCCATCACCGGCCTGCCCGTGAAATAAATCTTCTCGGGACTCGTCCGGCGATAGCCGACGACCACCCTTTCGACGTCCCGATATATCTCCTTCTTGTCCCTGCCCTCGTCAAACTTGACCACGATGAGCGCGGCGCGGCCGTCGCGCGACACTATGTTGCCGAGGAACATATCGTTCTCAAAGACGGCCCGCCGCAGCGTCTCGATTTCCTCCCGCGTTTCGGGAACCGTCTCCATGAAAGGAGCCACCTCGAGCCCGCCTTCGACGCAGCTGATATTCTTGCTGGAGGCCAGACCTACGGTGTCGCCCTGCACGACGCCGTCTATGTCTTCAATATCCCGGGTCAGATCGGAAATCAGCCTGAGCGTGCGAGGGTTGAATATGCCGTCGGGACCCTCGTTGAGCACGCCCACCACGACGGGATCGATAACGCCGAACTCCTCCTCCATCTTCTGGCTGCGCGCCGAAACGGGATGATCCTCCGGTACCCAGTCCTGGATATCGGCGCTTATCTCGAGCCTCGGAATCTGTGAAGCAAAAATGGCGGTCAGAACAAACAGGACTCCAATGACAGCTCTCGGAAAATTCGTGACAAACCGGAAAAATGACTTCATCACACTAGGACTCCATTGAGAATTATCGCCTCGACCATGGGCCATTTTCTGGACAGCGGCTCTGTATCCCTGCGAACTCCCCACATGTAAACAAGACCGACCAGCATGTCGCCGACGGTGTCGGCAAGCTCACGGGTATCCATGTTGTCCCTGGCGAAGCCCCGACTGACACATTCGTCCAAAAGATTTCGGATTATGTGAATGTTCGCCTCGTAGAGTTCCAGATAGCTCAATTCCAATCGCTCCATGAATTGGCGCCCGCCGCGCAGGAACACCTCCAACAAGGGTTGTTTTTCATCGAAAAACTCCAGGAAAGCCCTTCCCGACAACTTCAACCGATCCACAGGTCCCTCAGGTCCCTCGCGCTCGGCCCTCTCCAACCTTGAGAAAACGAAATCTCTCAGTTGATTCATGGCATCATCGGCCACGGCCTCAAACAGCTTCTCCTTACTGGCGTAGTAGCGATAGATTGTCCCTTTTCCAACCCTCGCGCCCTCGGCGATCCGATCCATATCGGCATCGGAATACCCGTTTCGGGCAAATTCCGCCGCCGCCACGTCCAGCACCGCCCTTTTCCGCTGCCGAATCGCTTCCGGACTTCTCTTCTTCCCTATTTCGCCTATTGCATCCCTTACCATCGCGCTATTTTCCTTTCAACGGACACCGCATTACATGGAACGGACTCGTCAGTTCTATTTAAAGTATACCACCTCACCCAATGTCTGTCAAGTAGAAAATGGGCCCTCTGCCGGAAATGGCCAGGATTCGCTCAAGCAACCTAAACATCCACCTTTTTGCGCCGAGTCGGCGCTGACATGAGATGCTTTGCATCTCGTCCCTGGCGTTTATCTATAGGGACGCGGCGAACCGTGGCACGATAGCATATGCCCATGGAAGCGGTGCGACACTTTTAGCCTGTCCGACAAGTGTCCTCCCTGTTCCCCGCGCTCCCCTTGGTTCGAATTGCCTTTTCCTCTTTCTCATCGGAGGCTGTTCACATTCGTGTAATTCCTGTTCCCTGCTTCCACACCAACACCTACAAGATTTCAAAAGCATATTTGGGGGAAACCCTTGCAGAACAGGCCAACTGACGGAAATGGCGACGGTATGTTCTGCAGAGGGCTTGCATACCCTACAGGGGTATGGTACACTAAGAGGAGGATGGGCTGTCTATCGCATGCTGAACAGAGGAATATCATGAAAACAACAACCGCTCACGCCGATCAGATCACAAGGCTCAAGAAGATCGAGGGGCAAATCCGAGGCGTGCAGCGCATGATCGAGGACGAGCGCTACTGCATCGATATCCTCAACCAGTTGCAGGCAGTCGAGGCCGCGATCAAGGGCGTCGAAGCCAATATTCTCCGCAAACATCTCCGGGGATGCGTCGCGACCGCTTTTGTCGCGGGCTCCGAGCGCGAGCAGGACACCAAACTCGACGAGATAATGCAACTTCTGGTCAGATTCAAGGCATAGGCCGAGGAGAGGCGCAGCAAAAATCGGGAAATAAAATCTCCCTTAATCTTCATTGACAGAATACCGATCCGAGTGTATTATCGTCGCCGGGGCGAGCGTAGCGGGAATTGCCGCCTCGCAGTCCGCGCGCAATCGGAAAGATGCCAATAAATGGTGTCCCCATATTCATGTATTTTTCATGGCGGACGTTGATGGAGTCGGCTTTCAAGAAAGCGCTGGTCGTCAACAGGGGCGAGATCGCAATCCGAAGCGCCCACGCCCGCCAGTGGTTGGGAATAAGAACGGTCGCCCTATGCTCCGACGACGACAAACGTCTGAATAGGCAACTCCCGGATGGCTCGCAACGGGGCTTTCAGAACCGCTCACTCGACGCGGCAGGATTAGGCTATGGGATTGGAAAAAAACGGGGTTTACGACTACCCGAAAGTTGAACCGACGGCCTTTGTGCACCCGACTGCCGTTCTCATAGGCAATGTACATGTCGGCGCCAGGGTTTTTGTGGGACCACAGGCCGTGATCCGCTCGGATGAGGCTGGTCGCGACGGGGCCGTGGAACCTATTATCATAGGCGACGATTCCAATATCCAGGATTGCGTGGTAATCCATGCATTGGCCGGTACGGAGGTGCAGATCGGCCCACGAGCGTCCATAGCTCACTCAGCGGTCATTCACGGACCATGTGAGATCGGCTCCGATTGCTTTGTAGGATTTGGGACTGTGGTTTTCAGGGCCACGCTCGGGCCGGGAACTATCGTGATGCATCAGGCGCTTGTGGAAGGCGTGACAATACCCGGCGGAATGCATGTCCCGTCAATGACGGCGGTTTGCTGCGAGGAGGATGTGCGCAGCCTGCCGAGCGTGACGACGGAGATGACCGAGTTTGCTCGAAATGTTTCTCAGACAAACACTATGCTTGCCAAGACTGCTTTGAACAGGGAGCGAATAGTTAAGCGAAGGAACTGAATAGGCCGCGGTAGCGCAAATGGAGGATGTTGATGGAATCGGCTTTCAAAAAGGTACTGGTCGCCAATAGGGGCGAGATCGCTATTCGTATCACCCGCGCCTGCCAGGAATTGGGAATGGGAACGGTCGCCCTGTACTCCGACGACGACAAACAGTCCTTTTACTATAGAATCGCCGACGAAGCCATCCACATCCCGGGCACGGGCGCGAGGGCGACCTACCTGAACATCGAAAAGGTGCTCGCGATCGCTGCCGAGACAGGCTGCGACGCCGTGCATCCCGGATACGGTTTTCTGTCGGAGAACCCCGATTTCGTGGTCGCATGCGAAGCTTCCGGCATCAAGTTCATCGGGCCGACAAGCGCCTGCATGAAGATTGTCGGCAACAAGGCGGGAATCAAGCAAGTAATGACCGAAGTGGGAATCCCGGCGCTGCCGTCGATAATAAATGAGACCGACCCCGAAAAGCTGAAAAAACTGGCCGCGAAGATGGGCTTCCCCGTGATGGTCAAACCGTCCTTCGGCGGCGGTGGCAAGGGCATGAGGATCGTCCAGGCCGAGGCCGAGATCGAGGATGCCATACACTATGCGAGCTCCATAGGACAATCGGCCTTCCGAAACCCCGAATTCTATATCGAGAAATTCCTCGAGCGCCCCCGACACATCGAGGTGCAGATACTCGCCGACGGCTACGGCAACGTGCTCGCCTTTGGAGAGAGGGAATGCTCGATCCAGCGGAACCACCAGAAGCTGATCGAGGAGACGCCCTCACCGGCGCTCGACAAGAAGCTTAGAGCCCGCGTCGTCGAACTCGCGCAAAAAGCCGCAAAGACGATCAACTACGAAAACGCCGGCACTATCGAGTTTCTCTATCAGGACGGCCAGTTCTATTTCCTCGAGGTCAACGCCCGAATCCAGGTCGAGCATTCCATAACCGAACTCGTCACCGGCATCGACCTTGTCAAAGAACAGATACGCATCGCCGCCGGCAACAAAGTACCATTTCGAAAGGATTATATCTCCCCAAGAGGGTGGGCGATTCAGTGTCGCATCAACGCCGAAGACCCCGAAAACAACTTCATGCCTTGCCCAGGCAAGATCACCGGCTACAGATCTCCCGGCGGCCTCGGCGTGAGGGTCGACACCGGCATATTCATGGGCTATTCGATTCCCGTCCAATACGACTCGCTCCTGTCCAAGCTGTCCGTCTGGGGAAGAGATCGGGACGAAGCCGTATCCCGAATGAGAAGGGTCCTCAGCGAATACGTGATACTTGGCGTCAAGACCACCATGCCCCTGTTCAGAGCCGTATTTCGGGAGGCCGACTTTATCGAGGGCAAGTTCGATACCCGCTATATCGAAAAACACATCGACGGCCTCAACCAGGAAATGAAGCGAATCGAGAGAGAGGAAAAATCTCATGAGGAGATGCTGGCCGCCATCTTCCAGGCCCAACCCGACGACGAGGCGAGCGTTCCGAAACAGGAGATGAAAAGAGAAGAACGGGCAAGCCGAAAAGCTCCCGCCGTCGCGCTCGCAAAAACCCCCGAGACCGAATCCCGAAAGAAAAAGCGCATAGCCGCGATAACGGCGGCCGTCACCCTCGCGATGCAATCCGACAAGCGAGTCCACCCGCAACGTCGCCCGACAACAAAGGCTCTCGACCCTTGGACTCTCTCCAGTCGCCTCGCCCACTTCCACGCAAGACTCCCCGGCGGAGCCCAACGCCGTCTCAGAAAAAAAACGGGGGCATAATATTCCCCCCCGGCCGAGCGAACGTCTTCAACGGTTTCACTGACCAACATTGCGCCCCAAACCAGTCTCCCGGAAATCGTTTTTGGAAAAACAGCAAGGATAAAGACGCTACTCAGAGAGGACAGACTCACTGTCCCACCTTTCGCAAAGACGGGAGATTTGGCTATGGGGAAGGATTCCGAGAAACCGCTTTTCTTGTATGCCGCTGAAACATTCAACTGGTGGAGGGCATATGAAAAATGGAGCGCACTGAGGTTGAAATAGGAAAAGTGTTGGAGGTCGGCGGGGGACGGGCGAAAGTCGAGGTCTCCCCCACCGGCATGTGCGCGCACTGCGAGCTCGCGTCCACCTGCGTTCCCGCCTCGGGTGGAACCAGGATAATCGATGTCGCCGACCCGCTCGGCGTCTCGGTGGGCCGGCGCGTCCGCATCGAGCTGGGCAGCGGCAACTTCCTGCTCGCCTCCTTCATGGCCTACATCCTGCCGCTGCTCGTTCTCTTTACGGGAGCGGCGATCGGATTCTACTCCGCCCCCGACGGTTCGACCGAACTACGCGGCGCAATCGGAGCGATAGTCGGACTCGCGGCTGGATTGCAGCTATCGCGGGTCCTGGCGCGGAGGCTCTCCGGCGACGGCAAGCTCACGCCCGCGATAACCGGTGTCCTCCCTGATGAAGATGAAGAAAGAGAGGAAAAGTAACATGGCGACGGAACGCAAATTGTCGATCGAGGGAATGACATGCGACCACTGCGTCGGGCGCGTGACCGATACGATACAGAAGCTGCCCGGCGTCGAAGAGGTCAACGTTTCGCTCGAAGGGAAGTCGGCGACCGTGCGCTTCGACAAGGGCAAGCTCACGGCCGTCGAAATCGCGCAGGCCGTGGTCGACGCGGGCTACGCGGCCCGGGCCGAGGAAGATGGCGACGGCGACGAAGAACCGGCGCCGTCATCGCGGCGCCCTGAGGGAGCCACAGCCTCGCCCGAGGAGAAGAATACGGCGCGGTTCAATATCTCGGGGATGACGTGCGCGAACTGCGCGGCGACGATCGAGAAGGGCGTCGGCGCGCTCGACGGCGTGGCGAGCGCCTCGGTCAACTTCGCCGTCGAAACGCTGACCGTGGAATACAACGCGGATACGATACAGCCGTCGGCGGTCGAGGCCAAAGTCGAAGCGCTCGGCTACAAGGCGACGTCCGAGCAGGCGGCGCAGGGCGGTAGATTAACTCTTTCAGTCGGCGGCATGCACTGCTCGACGTGCGCGGGAACGATCGAGAGCAAACTCGGCTCGGCCGAAGGTGTCAGCTCGGTCGCGGTCAACTTCGCCGCCGAAAAGGTGGCCGTCGATTTCGACGAGGCGCTGATCGACCGCGCTCGCATCTTCAGGCTGATCCGCGACCTCGGCTACTTTCCGCGCGAAGAAGACGAACCAACCGAGCGCGAGGACAGGTCCGAGCTTTACTGGCTCCTGTATTCCGTCGCTTTCACTATCCCGATACTCACTCTGATGTACACCGACATGGCCGGTTCGGCGACGATTTATTGGCTGTTCGCTCTGACAACGATCCTCCAGTTCACCGCGGGATTCATCTTCTATCGGGGCGCTTACAAATCGCTGAGGAACCGCTCGGCCAACATGGACGTCCTCGTCGCGCTCGGCATCAGCGCCGCATATCTGTACAGCGTCATGGTTACGTTTATTCCGTCGATAATGCCCGCGGGACACACCTTCTACGAGACTTCGGCGATGCTGATCTGTTTCATCCGGTTCGGCAAGATGCTCGAGGCCGGGGCGAAGGGCCGCACAAGCCGGGCGCTGCGCAAGCTGCTCGAATTGCAGGCCGACCGAGCCCGGCTGATAGTCGACGGCGAGGAGCGAGAGGTGGCCGCGTCCGAGATACGCGTGGGCGACGTGGCGCTCGTCAAGCCCGGCGAGAAGATTCCCGTGGACGGAATAATCGAAGAGGGAAGCACGAGCGTCGATGAATCGATGCTGACGGGCGAGTCGATCCCCGCCGACAAAGAGCCCGGCGACGAGGTAACCGGCGCGACGATCAACCGGACGGGCGCGATCAAGGTGCGCGCCACGCGCATCGGCAAGGACTCGGTCCTTTCGCAAATCGTGAGGATGGTTGAAGACGCGCAGAGCGACAAGGCGCCCATACAGAGGTTCGCCGACACCGTCTCCAACTACTTCGTTCCCGCCGTCGTCCTCGCGGCCGCCGTCACGTTTGCGCTGTGGCTGATTATCGGAGAAGAGGTCGAAGGCGGGGGCTCCTTCGTCTTCGCCCTTTCGGCCTCGATAGCGGTCCTGGTAATAGCGTGCCCGTGCGCGCTCGGTCTCGCGACGCCGACGGCGATAATGGTCGGCAGCGGCATCGGGCTGGGCAGGGGGATCCTGTTCAAGAAAGCGTCCGCGCTCGAAAATATCTCGCGGCTGCAGGCGATCATGTTCGACAAGACCGGCACGATTACCAGCGGAAAACCGAGGGTCGTCGACGTGGTCACGCTCGATGACGGCATGAGCGAGGATGAGCTGCTTGCCCTGGCCGCCGTCGCCGAAAGCAAATCGTCGCATCCGCTGGCCGAGGCCGTCACGGATGAGGCCCGGCGACGAGGACTCGAAATAGCGGAGGCTTCGGACAGCGAGGAGGTCGGAGGCAAGGGCGTCATCTGCCAGACAGAAGATGGCGAGCTGGCCACCGGAAACCTGAGGCTGCTGGAGAGACTGGGCATAGATTCTTCGCGGGCGAATCCGCGCGCCGACGCATTGATGTCCGAGGGAAAGACGCTGATATACGTCGCCGAGCGTGGGGAGTTGAAAGGCGTCATCGCGCTCGCCGACACGCCCAAGCCGAGCGCCGCCGCCGCCCTTGCGGGGCTGAGCGAGCTGGGGATCAAGACGTGCATGATTACCGGAGACAACCGTCTCGCGGCGAATGCCGTCGCCCGAAAGCTCGGCATCGAGGAGGTCGAGGCCGAGACGCTGCCAGAGGACAAGATCGCCGCGATCAAGAAGTATCAATCGCAGAACCTGCTGGTCGGGATGGTCGGGGACGGCATCAACGACGCGCCCGCCCTGGCGCAGGCCGACATAGGCGTGGCGATCGGGTCGGGGTCCGACATCGCCAAGGAGACGGGCGACGTCGTGCTCGTCAGGGACGATTTGATGGACGTAGTCCGAGCGATCAGGCTGGGAAGGCTTACCCTCAGGAAGGTGAAACAGAACTTGTTTTGGGCGATGATCTACAATTGCCTGGGAATTCCGATAGCGGCCTTTGGACTACTCGAGCCGCGATGGGCGGG
>SDBT01020461.1_pt1 | contig 10346 bp, 10 predicted proteins | sample 2277101 | NCBI WGS metagenome assembly SDBT01 (sample SAMN10404973, study PRJNA504765) | marine sediment metagenome | isolation source: marine sediment core GS10_PC15, 103 cmbsf | place: Arctic Ocean: Southern Knipovich Ridge | collected 2010
TAGAAAAACTAAAAGTTGTCCAAAGCACAATTTTTGTGCATGAAGCAAGTTCTGTTTTCGTTGTCCAAGAAACTTTTTTTAGTTCAGCTTGTACATCTCGAAAATAATTTAATTTGTTTTTCTTAACTTTTAAATGCGTAATTTTTGAACTTATTGCCATTTTAGTCCTTTTCATATTAAAAAACTCTTAAAAACGAGTGCGGAGGGAGTCGAACCCCCGACCTGCGGCTTTGGAGGCCGCCGCTCTACCAACTAAGCTACACACCCCCATAACTACTCAATTATCTTAGAAACCGTTCCAGCGCCTATAGTTCTTCCGCCTTCTCTGATAGCAAAACGCATGCCTTCTTCCATAGCTATTGGATACATTAACTCTCCAGTAATCTCAACATTATCTCCTGGCATAACCATTTCTGTACCCTCTGGCAAAGATACTGTGCCTGTAACATCTGTTGTTCTAAAGAAAAATTGAGGGCGATAACCAGTGAAAAAGGGTTTATGTCTACCTCCTTCGTCTTTGGTTAACACATATATAGCTCCCTTAAATTTTTTATGGGGAGTGCATGTTCCGGGAGCAGCTAGTACCATTCCTCTTTCAACATCTTTTTTCTCGATGCCTCTTAAAAGAACACCAACATTTTCTCCAGCTCTAGCTTCATCTAATAATTTCTGGAACATTTCAAGACCTGTTGCAACAGCATCTCTACTTTCTCTAATTCCTACAATTTGAATTTTATCATTTAATTTGACAATTCCTCTTTCAACCCTACCAGTTACAACAGTTCCTCTACCTGATATAGAAAAAACGTCTTCAATAGGAAGTAAAAATGGTTTATCTACTTCTCTAGCAGGCTCTGGTATTTTTTCATCAACAGCATTCATAAGTTCATGTATTTTTTCTTCGCTTTCTTTATCGCCTTCTAATGCTTTTAAAGCTGACCCTTTAATGATTGCAACATCTTTATATCCTTTTTCTTCAAGCAATTCCTGAAGTTCCATTTCAACTAGTTCAACTAGTTCTTCATCGCCTTTTGATATTTGATCCATTTTATTTAAGAAAACAACTATTGACGGGACTCCTACTTGCTTAGCTAAAAGAATATGTTCTTTTGTTTGAGGCATAGGCCCATCTGTTGCAGCTACTACTAAGATAGCTCCATCCATTTGAGCTGCTCCTGTGATCATGTTTTTAACATAATCAGCGTGACCTGGACAGTCAACGTGAGCGTAGTGACGCTTGTCAGTTTCATACTCAACATGAGATGAGTTAATTGTTATTCCACGGGTTTTTTCTTCAGGAGTATTATCAATAGATGCATAATCTCTATAGGTTGCTCCTCCTTTTTCCGCTAAATATTTTGTTATAGCGGCGGTAAGTGTTGTCTTACCATGATCAACGTGCCCGATTGTTCCGATATTTACGTGAGGTTTTGTCCTTTTAAACGCTTCTTTTGCCATTGTTATTTTCCTCCATAAGGCTGAAGTAATTTTTGATATATATTTTTTTTGTTCTTTTTGCCCAAAGTAGGGATTGAACCTACGACCGCTTGCTTACCATGCAAGTGCTCTACCACTGAGCTATCTGGGCCTTTTCGAAAAAAAATCATTTTAAACTGTGATAGCATATTAGCTTAATGTTTTTAACTTTTTAAAATCAATAATAATTTATTTATGACGGTAAGTAATTCGAGCTTTTGTCAGATCATAAGGAGACATTTCAACTGTAACTTTATCTCCAACATAAACTCTAATATTTCTCATTCTCATTTTTCCACAGAGGTGTGCAAAAACTGTCATTCCATTTTCTAGAGTCACTCTAAAACTCATATTCGGAAGAAGCTCTTGAACCTCTCCTTCTAATTTAATAGTCTCTTCTTTCGCCATTTTTATTAAAATTGAATCATAAACGTTATATAGTAAAACACCTTTTTGTCTTTAATGTCAACAACTTGCCAAAAAAAACTTTTTTTTAATTTATTTTCCTTAACACTTTTCGTCAAAAAAATTATAATTCATTAAAAATATCATCTCAGCTATATTTTGTACAAAAATATTTTTTTATACATGACAACTAAAGCAATTACTTTAAATCCGATTTTTACTCAAGATCCTAAAAGATCTTATATAGTTAACAATAGAAAAGCTAAAATATTTAAATTAGCTGCGATAATAAATTTTTTAGTTATTGCAATATTTGCAACGTATTTATTATCTCTACTCTCTGTTAGTTCAGCAACCATACCAATGATCCATATAGCGATTGGTATAGCAGCTCCTATACTTGGGATTTCATTTTCTAGATTAATTATCTTATCTAAGAGCTATGTTAAAACCGCTATATTTTATAAAAATGTTTTAAAAGCGTTAAATACATTAAAAGCTCAAAGCGAAGAAGAGATAAAAAAATATTTAAGAAAAATTAACTCTACTCCTCAAGACATAAAAAAATCTATACTTGCAATAGCTCATTTCAAAGCAAGAGAGATAGAAAAAAGATTTTTTTTAGATGAAATAGAAAAACTTAAAAAAAATGATACTACAGATCAAAATTTAAACTATGTTTTACAAAAACAGATTCATGAAATTTGGGAAAATGAAATTTTAAGAATAAATTTAAGGCAAGCTCTTATTCATCACTTAATTGAAAGCCCAACTTCTAAAAAAACCTTAGAAGAATACGGCAAAGTAATGCCTTTAAGCTTGGGCAAAAGACACGCATCTAAACTATCTAATGATGATATATATTTTATTTTTAAAGATAAAATTCAAAAACAAAAACAAAAAAAATGTTTAACCTCCACTCAAATACGTAATTTAGAGATTTCAGAATTGTCTAAAATAATTTTTAATGATTAATCTTTTAGGATTTAGCAAATCCCAGAAATTTTAAAACTAATTTTGCTATCTTTTATTTTCCATGCCCCTTCATCTAACATAAAAATTAAACTAGATTTAATATCTTGAAATTTAATTCCATGGGCATCTCTTTCATCATCAGGTCTAAAATCATATCGTTTTTCTATTTTACTTTCTTTGTCTTTTTTTAATTGAATATCAATTTTTAAATTTTTATTATCCATAATCGTTATCTTTATAGAAAAATCCTCTTTTTTAAAACTAAGTTTACCTGGAATAAACTGTAACTTAGATAAATACTCGAATAAAGGCACTACAACAAATTGTTGCATTGAATATTGAGAAAAAAGAAGATAGATTAAACTTTTGAATTTTTCTATATCGTCGTCTTTAACAAGGTTTCTTTGCAAATATGTTTTTAAATCTCCATCTAAACTCTCAAGAATTTCTTCTTTTTGAGTTTTGGTTTTTTTATCTTCTTCTATAACATAATCTAAAGCTTTTCCCTTAAATTCTTTTAAAGCTTTTCCATCGATTCCTTTTATAGTATTGTATCCTTCAATTTTATTAGAAGGGCGCAAAGCATCTAATTTAAATTGGCAAAATCCGTTAACTAACTGATCTTCTGGTATTGTTTGACTTTCTAAATCTTCACCTTCAAGCGTTATTTCTTGATAAATTCTTTGAAAAATTTCATCAAAAAATTCTTTTAATTTTGGAACGAGTTCCTCAGATTCCAGGGGCTTTTCAACAAGTCTAATATTTCCAAATAATGCAGAAAAAATCTCTGGATCGACACCTTGTAATTTAGCTATAAATGCATTTATTTTTTTTCTAATATTTTCTAAATTTTTATTTGACGACTGCTTGCTTTGCTGTGTTTGCATTTCTATATATAGATTAGCCAAATCACTTATTTTTTCTAATTCTAACTTAGGTTCGCTCATCAATCTAGACATTAACCCACTAAAAAAACTTCTCCCCAATTGACCATTAATGGATTTTTGAGCTGGAATTGCAATAAATGGCATATAATTATATCTCTTATTTTTTATTATTATTTATTATTACTTATCAATTACTTATAATTATATTATAACAACAAACTAATTAATTGTAAATAATTGTTATAGCAACGGAACAATCTCGAGAATTAAACTAGATAAAGGCTTATTAGCTATTTAACAACTTGATTATTAATGATTTATATAAAAATAAGCCTTTTTAAAATCTTATTTTTAAAGAAAATTTATTTTAAATATTTAAAGATCAGCTATTTAGACATCTAATCATTGAAGATGCCGAAACAACCCTCAAATTTTGATAGGGCTCTTCTAGGGTATTGATTAAAAATTTAATAGATTTTTTAGATCCGATATGACCTATAGCTTCTAAAATCTGGATTTTCATATTATAGTCAGCATCTAGATATGCACTTTCTAAAGTAGAGATAACGCTTGGATCTTTTCCAAAAAGCGCTAATACTAAAGCTGCCTGCACTTTTACATCTTGCTCATTTTCATTTAAAAGCTCTCTAATAATATCCAAGGCTTCTTCATCACCTTCTTTTAAAAGGGTTGCAGATGCAAAACCTGTTATCCCCCAACCTTTTTGTTTTAAAAAACTTTTGATAGCTCCAAAAGCTCTTGGATCTTCTACAACAGCTAACATCGATAAAAGCTGAAGTCTAGTCATTTTATCTATAGCCTCTGGATATCTAGGCATTTGATCTATATGTCTTATATAGCTAGGATATAGAATTTCAAAAAGAGGATTTTTTCTATTTTCCCACATTAATTTTTCATCATTTCCTAAAAATGAAAAAAGCGTATTTGAAGCCTCTTTTACTAATTTTCTCTCTCCTATTAAACCGATTGCAATATTTGCTTTCACAAAAATATCTGGATGTTTTTGCATAACCTCTTTTTTCAGTCTTAAGCATTTATTAGAAAGCCTTCCTAAAACAGCTGCTGCAAATCTTGCATTTTCAACATCATCTTGGTAAAAATATTTTCTTAAATGTTTTTCTCCAAAGCTATAATTTTTTAAAATAGCAATATAACTAGCTGTTATAGAAACACTTGGAATTGGGTCATCAATTGCTTTTAAAAGAAGATTTTTTAGATCATTTTTATTTATTTCATTTAAAAAGCTTAAAGATATTGCATTTAAAGCAGATATTCTAACATCAGATATAGGATCATTTAACAACTCAATTATTAAATTTTTTGCTTCTTTTACATCAAAATAACTAGTTAAATCACATGACAATCTTCTAAGACCGGCCTTTTTACTATTAGCTAAATTTTTAATCTCTTCTAAATCTATATTTTCCATTAAACTAACTAAAGAAGAGATAGCGACTTCTTTTTCTTCATAAGTTGCTTTTTCATCAGCAATAATCTCTTTTAGCTCATTTTTCTTCTCAAAAATTTTCATTTTACCGATAGCTTTTATGACTTCTAATCTAACGAGCCAGAGTTTTTCTTTTAAAAACAGATTATTTACCATCTCTTTAAGAGGTCTATCCATATAAGAGGAGGATAGCTGCAAAGACACACTTCTAATAATTGCATTAGAGTCTTTCATTGAATCACTTAAAATTTTTATAGCCCTAACATCTTGAGTTAGATGCACCCCTATTAAAGTAGTGAGTCTAGTTGTATATTGGGTAGATTTAGATGCTTTTTTTAAGATCGCCCAGGAGATATTTTCTATTGTATCTGAGCTCAAATACTTATAATCTTCTTCATTTAAATTTTTTAGCTCTTTAATAGCTTTTATTTCTTCACCGTTTAGAGCTAAACATTCTATATATTTAAATCTTAACTTGTTAGATGAGCCATATTTATCGATACCAGATTTTGCATCTTGAAGAGCAGAGGTATAATCTTCTATAAGTATATGAGAGTTAATTCTATCAAGCTCATTATTCTCCCCAGCAAAAGCGTAAGTTATTAATAATAAGGATATTATAAAATAATGTTTCATATATCTCATTTCTTTGAAATCAATATAACCAAAAAATCAAACATCTCAAAGGAAAAATTTAAATTAATTTTGAAATTTTTAATTATTTTTTTAAAATTTCGACACCCTAAACACCTGTAATAAAGAGGTTAATAACAAAATTTTATATAATTATAATAAAAATTAAATTAATTGCAAAATTTATTTTTTTATCTGTTAATATTAACTATTAACTGTTATAGTTATTATTATAGTAATAATAAAAGCAATAATAAGGAAATACATGTCATCTAAAATAACATACAGCCCAAAAACAAACACTTTGCAATTTGGAGAAAATCCTGATAATACAGTATTTTGTCTTTCAGACAAGAATATGAAAAAACACCAATTATATAAGATTTTAGCAAGTAAAACTCCATATTTTAAAGTAATAACGAGAAGCGTTTACATTGGCGAAAGCAGCATTCTATCAGAAATGGAATTCGTAGTTAAAAGATCAGATATTAGAGGTCTCGGTCTTTCAAATCTGCTTAATTTATCTAATGATAGAGAGCAATTCGTTGACATCCATGGAAGCCCTATTCAATTAGCTGCTTTTCTATAGCAAGATAAAATATCACAAAAAATAATCACTGTTTTATAACAATAAAAAATCCAAAAAATAATAAAAATTTTTAGAATTTTTGTAACATCCTTTATTTCAAGCATTTACACAGGCCCCTGATAATTACTGACTTATGTTCATCTAAAGTTTTTTTTAATACAATTAAAAACTTAGTTTTAGCCTAACCTCATTTAATTAATTATTAGCAACTTAGATAGTTAATTCTGAATGTTTTATTATCCTAACCATCTATTAATTAGATTAATAATTTTTAGTTAAATTAATCAAAATAATTTGACAATTTCTTAATAATATGCTATTATAATAATGAGACTTATTTTAAATAAACAAAAAACTGTCTCAAGGGGTAAAAATGAGTACAACAGGCACTTTTGCTAGAGTGGCAAATACAAACAAAACTTTTCCTTATGATGGAAATAATTTTGCGTTTATTTCAACCAGCAAACCTAACAAAGATGGTGATTTTGGCCATTTAGACGAAACTTTTCTAGATAATTTAGCTCATTTAGTAAATAGCATCTGGCATTGTATCGCAACTCTTCTTGCTCCATTATTTGATTGGAAAGTAATTGAAATACACGATAATAAAGGATTTTTCCATGAGTATGTTGTAAATAATGAGACTTTTAGTGATCTTGAAAACAATAGTTTGATTGACGAAAAGGGCAGACATGCTATCGGAAATGGTTTCGAAATTACTCCGCATCAATCAATGACTTCAAAAAAATTAGAAATAATTGGTGAAATTAATACTTTAATAAAAAAAATTCAGCCAAAATTTCCTAATCAAAAATATGAGCTTATTACATTGAAAAAAGAGAAAACTATTACTGAATATGAAAACTTGCTAAGTACCTTAGAACCCAAAGTTCAATCAGCTGAAGAAAGACTTGAAGAATTAGAAAAAGGGAAATTAGCTTTTGAGCGCTTTAAAAATAATTTCGAAGAGAAATTAAAAACGCTCCAAAAAAACGTTAATAGTACTTTAGAAAGTATACCTCAAGTAGCTCTATTTATATACGAACAAGAATTTGCAGAAAATGAAAGACAACAAACTCAATTAAAATCTGAAATTCAAACATCAGAAACTTTTTTAGAATATTTTAGAAAACTTGAGCCTGGTAAAGCAGTTCTACAAAAAGAATTAGAAGCACTTCAATTCGTCATAGATAAAGAGGAATACGAAGATAAAAGTAATATTCCGAAGAAGCATCTAACTAGAATCGATGAGTTAGTGACGATTTTGAACGCTATTAATCAAATCTCTCGAAAAGAGGTCGCTTTAATTTCAAAACAAACGGAACTCTGTAGGCTCATTGATGAATCCATACAATTAGGACCAAAATTACAAGAATTTAGAGAAATTGCTGGTGAACATCCAGTATCCTTAGATTCTTTTGATTTTTTTGATACTGATAGTATAACAGATATATTAAGTGAACTTAATACAGAATTCGAAAAATGTAATGCTCAAATAGAAAAAATAGATTCTCATCTTCAAGAAATTTCTACTAAAAAAGAGCAAATTGGACAATATTTCCAAACACTAGTATCAGCAGCAAAAAATTTCGAGAATTTACAGCCAATTAAGCTTTCAGAAAAACCTAAACGATTATCAGAACAAGAAGCTCTAGATTCAATGTTAGACAATCTAATGCAAAAATACGAAGAAGATTCTAGAAGAAGCAGAAGCGAGCCTAATAATACCATTACAGAAACACTGGGAGACTACCGACTACAAGCATCGAAAGCAAATGCCGTTTTATCAAATGCAGCTCTCCGCTCAGGATAAAACATTGAATTTAAAAATTTAACTGATAAAAAATCCTAAATTACGAATTGATTGAACCTATATACTTGTTATCATCACATGCTACCTAAAGATTTGCCTCCAAGCAAATGAAAATGCAAATGAAAAATACTTTGCCCGGCTGACTCACCTATATTAGTAACAATTCTATAGCCATTTTCTACTTTAAACTCTTTAGCTAACTTTTGAGATATTTTAATCATTTTACCTATAATTGGAAGATCTTGTTTTTCTATTTTTTGAAACGATGGAATCACCTTCTTAGAGATGATAAGCAAATGAACAGGAGCTTTAGGATACTTATCTTTAATAGCAATTACCTCATCATCTTCATATAAAATAGTTGTTTCAATCTCTTTATTTATAATCTTTTCAAAGATCGTTGCCATAATCAACTCCTGCTTTTTTAAATACATATTTTAAAGCTTTAATAGCATCTTCTTTGGTCTTCCAAATGGAGATGAATCTACCTTTATGACAAAATATTGCTCCATCTATTTTTGATACTTTTTGAAGATCAACGCCATGAAGACCTGCCCATTCTAAGGGAAGAGGAAATCTAACTTTCATACGGGAATTTGTATCTGGAGGAATAGCTCTTAACTTATAATGTTCTTGAGTTGGCATAATAACAAAAAGGGATCGGTGAGACTCTCCTCCAAACTCAAAAAAAGCATCCATCCAAGGAAAGGACTCTTCAAATAGCAGGTATTTCTTGTTTTGGTCCATAACTTTTTTAACTTTGCTAAAGCATTTTCTAGAATAAAAAAAACGCTCCTGCATTCTTTTTAAGTGATTATAGGTAAACTCTACAGCTTTTAAAAAGGCTATATTTCTCTCTTTTGAAGAAGCGTTATAATCTATTGGGATAAAATTAGTGATAATTTGAGAGAATGAATAACCTTTATTTTCAGTTTTACCAATATCGTGAGCATCTACATTTTTAATTAAAGAATAGTTCAAATAATCATAGAGGGTTTGATCCATAAAGGCTTGATTTTTTAAATAAAGAAGAACCATTCCTGCACTGGCAAGATCTCCAGTGTATTCTTTTTGATGGTGATCAAATCTTTTTAATTTTGGATCATATATTCCGCCTACATCGCAGACATAGTCACATTGATCTATAGTAACCGGATCTCTGGTTCTATGAATTTTATCTTTATCGATAAGATCATATAAAAGTAGCAGTGCGCATGCACAAACTTCATCTGCGTGAAACGATCCATCATGAGTTCCAAAGCTTTTTTTTATAATTTCTTTTTCCATAATTAGATAAGTTTATACGCTCGAAAATTTTACCACAAGAAATTGATATAGATCATTAAATTTAAATTTTTAATAATATGTAAAATATAAGGGTGAAATATGAAAAATTATCTAATATCTACGCATTTTGATTTGATAACTGACGATGGATTTATTGTAGATATAAAAAAGATAGATGAAAAAAAAGTAGTAGCTACAATAAAAATTCAAAATATCTCTGACGCTTTTTTAGGCTTTGTTGCTAAAGAGGAATACATTTTATTTAATTTAAAAAGTACTTTAGCGCAGCTTGGCATAGATGCTATAAAAAAAGGAATTGTTCTCAATAAAAGCAAAAAAACAGCTGAGGTATTAGTTGAGATAATAGCATATACTCCACTTGCTCAAAAAATGCTTTGTTTGTTATCCAAAGATAATTATATAGGAAAATTATTTTGTGAAGAGATTTCAAGAAAGGTAAGAGACCCATCTTATTTAACTCGGATGTTTTCAAGAAAAGATAGATTTAATAGACCTCTTTTATCATTTAATAAAAAAGATCAAAAAGATTTAATTTTAGAGAAAAAAGAGGGCTATACAATAGCTTTTTTACCAATACAAAATGGGAAATTATCGTACACAAAAGAAATTGAGAATTTTCTGCCAGCTTTATCAAAAATATTATCTTATCAAAACTATCCTACAAGAGAACTTTTAAAACTTTATCAAAGGTTTGATAAAAATAAGCCTGCAAATATTCAAAAAGATGACTGTCTACTTGTAAAAACAGATCCTCTATATATTAGAACTGTTTTTGCAAAAGTATCAGAAAAA
>SDBT01020462.1_pt1 | contig 10346 bp, 7 predicted proteins | sample 2277101 | NCBI WGS metagenome assembly SDBT01 (sample SAMN10404973, study PRJNA504765) | marine sediment metagenome | isolation source: marine sediment core GS10_PC15, 103 cmbsf | place: Arctic Ocean: Southern Knipovich Ridge | collected 2010
AGCCTTTTAATATAGAAGTTTTTGATTTTATCTATTTCACCCTTTGTTTTAAAAACCATTATTATGGGAGTTGTGATAGCCACTAATCCCATTCCGAAAAATGATTTAAAAGTGTTAAGTATTTTATATGCTGCTTGATATATTCCTACATCTTCAAGAGTCATAAAATATTTTATTACATACATATCTACCCAGTTAATTACATAACTCGACCAACTATTAAACAGAAGGGGTAAACTGAAAATTATCATTTTTTTTATCAATACTTCATCAAATTGTAATGGGAAAAGGTATCTGGATTTTATAAAAAATAAACCAATTATAATAACCAGAATATCTGATATTAAAAAAACATAAACAACATAAATTACACTTATCTCCAGGATATAAAAAACAAAAAGCAACATTCCAAGAACTATAAAGATTTTTGAAGCAAGTCTAAATAAAAAAGTGTACATTTTTATCAATCTAATCACTTGTAAGACTTCCAGTATAAAAAATTTAATTAAAGAGATAAACGCACCTAAAAGTATTATCCAAAATAGATTAATTTTTCCAATCTCTAGAAAAGTCAGAATCGGTTTTTTAAACGAATAGAATAATACAGAAATAACGAAAAATGAAAATAAGCTGATAATAAAAAAGTCTGCCGTTGTTTTCCTTAAATGATTTTCTTTAAGAAATTCTTCCTTTCCAAAGCGTATGATTGAAAGACGAAGCCAACTTATTCCAAATGTATACAATAAAATAATTGCACTGAGAAATAAAGCAACTTTTCCGTAATTTCCAGGTCCTAAATATCTTGCCTGGATCGATTCAGAAATTATCATCAAAGGTACAGCTAACACTATCATGATATTAGCAGTAACAAAATCCCAAAATGATTTTTTTAGCTCTTTCATTTATTTCCCTTATTCAAAAGTTTCATTATTTCCTGATAAACTCTTTCAGAACAATTTCCATCCTGATATTTATGAAACATATCCTTAACTTTTACTCTTTTGTCTCTATCTAAATCCGGATTCTTTAAATATTTTTTTATTGATTGAAAAACTTCAAATTCACTATAGGCTTTAATACCAGGTGTAACTTCTTCATAATCGTAATAAAAACCCTGAGTTTTTGTATATTTTTCTAAATCATACACATAAAAAATTATCGGATTTCCCCTTAATAAAAAATCAACAAAACAACATGAGTAATCTGTAATTAAAATATCTGTAATAAGTAGTAATTCCTGAGTATCTATATAAATATTAGAAATATTTACAATATTATTTAAGTTCGTATTAAGATTAATCGCACTTTCTTTGTCAATATAGTGGCATTTTTCAAAAAGAACCACATTATTGAGTTCACTAAATTGGTTGAAATTGAAAAATAATGGTCTAAAATTTCTTCTTTCTTTTCTGTATGTCGGCAAATAAGATATTATTACTTTATTATGAAATGTCTCTAAGTTATATTTTTTTAATATACTTATTCTATCTATTTTTTTATAAAAAATATCATATCTGGGTTCACCAGTAATGATCAATTTTTTTGTATTAATAAATATCTTTTTACGAACTTCTTTTGTTATATCTGAAGAAGCAATATCTAAATCATCCTTTCTATAATATTGTTTTAATTTCTTAATTACCATTCCGTGATATAAATTTACAAAAATCGCATTTATTTTAGAATAATTCAGGATATCATCTCTTCCGTACGAATGAATATATACTTTAGCTATAACTCCATAATATAAAGCTTTTAAATAATTAAAAAGATATGCTTCTCCTCCAAAATCATTTATTGTTTTTACAATATCTCTTTTTTTCGTAAACCAAATTGGACGAATGTTTTTATGTTCTTTAAATACTTTTAGAAATAGATATTTAGAGTTGCCAGAAAATTCAGTGCCACCCAATTGCCCAAAAATCCAGATATTGTTATCTTTCTTTATAAAAATTCCAATAAAATGCAAAATACATTTGATGACGAATCCATAAATAAATTCAATTTTTATAATTGTTTTAATAGATACCATTCAATTCACTAATTTCTTTATTAAAAGCGTAATTTCTTTTTCTCTTTTTTCAAAAGAATAATTATTAATAATTCTCTGTCTTGCTTTTTTCCCTAAACTTTCATCCGAGTACAAGGCTTTTTTGATTAACTCAACTGCTTTATCAACATTCTTTTCTTTTAGAATAAAACCACAATTATCAATTGCTGTTGGTATTCCATTAACATTAGAGCCAACAGGAATGCATTCACACAACATAGCTTCGCATAAAGTATTTGGTAAACCTTCACTGAGTGATAATTGACAAAAAACTTTTGCTTTGGAATAATAATCAATAAGCTTTTCATTTGATATAAAACCTAATAATCTTACATTATCTGTTGCAATATTTTGAGTAAATTTAAGCATCTCATTATTCAAGCCAATAATTTCAAATTTAACATCAGGCATTTTATGAGCAATTTCTAATAAAAGATCAAATCCTTTTCTTTTTAAAGTTCTAATATCAGCTACCCCACCTACTGACAACACAATTTTTTCCTTTTGAACATCTTTCTTTTTAAACCATATATCGGAATTATAACCGGTAGCAACAACTTTTAATTTACCTTTCAGATTTTTTACAAAATATTTTACTCCAAGAGACAATCCTTTTTCTGAGATATAATAATTTACTCCCTCAACTAAAGTTTTATCAACTGGTAAAATATAGTCAGCATTCCTATATGAAAATTTCACAAATAGTATTCTTATTTTCTTATTTTCTTTATAAAATACACCAAACTTCAATTCCGGTATTGAAACAGCATCATAACCACCAACAATGATAATGGATTTTTTTTTAAATATTTTTGAAAATAATATCGGTAGAAATGCATGATAATCTGCAAACCATATATAAATTATTTTTGCATTCCAAATATTGAAAGAAAGCCAACAGAATAGTTTAGTTTGGTATAATAAATTAGTAATTAAATTCTTTCTGGTTGTGTAAAAAAATTTTTTGGTTCTGAAGTTTTTACTCAACATTTCATAATCTTTTTTAACAAAGGTATTATAACCATTATGAATAAATATTATCAAACTACACCTCTGCTTTAATAACAAAAAATATTCCAATGGAAGCAAAAACTATATTGGGGAACCAGGCAGCAAACATGGGTGAAAGAACTCCATTGTAACCCAGACTCTGGCAAATCCTCAATGCTGATAAATACAGAAAACAAACGAGCAGACCGATGGCAAAAATAATCCCCCGTCCTCTGCTGCGAGAAGAAGCGGAAACCAACGGAACACAGAAAAGCATAATTATCAAATTGGCAAAAGGAAAAGAAATTTTAAAGTTCAACTCAACCAATTCTCTGCTGTATTTTTCACCCACTTTTTTCAGTCTATTAATGTAATCTCGTAATTCGAAGAAATTCATGGACATTGGTTTTTTTGCACTTTTTATGAAATCTAGAGGAGTAACATCCACTTCTTCAATGGTAGTAGAATCAAATTGCTGGTTAGACTGTAAAATCCCATTTTCAAATGTGCGAACATAACAATTTTTAAAATGCCATTCATCATCTTCCCAAACAGCATTTGAAGCGGTAATTTTTCTCTGGATTCTGCCATTTTGAGGATTATAAGTTGTAATATCGATTGTCTTCAGAATATTCCGATATCCATCAAAAAAACCGATGTAATAGAGATTATTATCTTTTCCCACGTAATAAATATGGGAACGCATCTTTTTATCTTCAAGTTTCTGACCTCTGATTTTTTCCTTATAAATGTATTGTCTGTGCTCTTCAGTTATTGGAAGTACAAATTCTCCGAGCAGCATGATGACAATGCTGAAGAAAAACCCGAACCAGAATAATGGTGTAACCATTCTGACAACGCTGATTCCTGCACCTCGAATGGCAATTGATTCATGGTATTTTGAAAGGATATTCATCAAAAACAATCCGCTGAGAAGTACAACCACTGGTGAAGTTAACAAAAAAAGATAAGGGAGTCTTAACAAAAAATACATCAACATTGCGTCCATAGAAGCTCCGCGTCTTAATAACCTGGGCATTCTATCAAAGATATCAACAATAATGAATAGAACCGAGAAAGCTATAATGATAATTACGAAAGTTCGGATGTACTCTCTTAAAATATATTTATCTAATATTCTCATTTTTTTTAGCCACAAAGACACTAAGTTTCTCTAAGCCTTCTTGTTCCCATGCTCCCGCGTGGGAACACACTTCTCCGACGCTCCTGCGTCAAAACCAATTTGTCTCCACTTCTAACAATCCTCCCAAACCGGCATAATTTCTCGCACTCGAATATCTCCAATGAATATCTTCATCCACATAACCGTGTTTAACCGGATTATTATGAATGTATTCCACTTTCTGAGTCATCATTTCATCACCCTGTATTTGTTGCGGATGATTTCCTTCCTGCCATAATTGATATGTCCTGTCTTTCTTATGAGAGAGTTTATGAAATTTTAGTTGTTTGAGAATAAATTGATTATTTTGTACCTTAAAGTAATCGATGATTTCTCGGGCTGAATAAGATTTAAAATCACCGATTTCCTTTGATAATTTTTCTGAAGAAGCAACTAAATGAAGATGATGTTCCATTATTACATACGCAAAAATTGTTAATCTTTTATTCTCCTGTAAAAATCTAAGCGAATCTAAAATAATTTGAGTGACTTCGGTATTTCCGAAAATCAGCAACCAATTTACTATTGTGCAGGTTAAGAAATATGGTTGATCATTTTCAAATATCTTGTACCTGGTTCTTGACATTGGTTCATCCTCTTTTAACGTAGGAGCGTTAGATTCTTCCATTCCCACGCGGGAGCGTGGGAACGAGCGATATGGTTGATCATTTTCAAATATCTTGTACCTGGTTCTTGACATTGGTTTATCCTCTTTTAACGCAGGAGCATTAGACTCTTCCATTCCCACGCGGGAGCGTGGGAACGAGCGATACTCAAACAGGAGTGTTTGATCTACTTTTTTTCGTTTTGAATATCTTAACTATCTTCTTACCAAATCCTTTCAAATCAATAAACTTCATCTCTTTCACAGACCAGACAACAAGATAAATTCCAATTATCCCAAAAATAATATTGGAAATCCACATTGCCAGAAATGGCGAAACCAAACCACGATCAGCCAGCTCTTCCCCACCTGTCAGCGTTCCATAATAAATCAGAAAAACAAAAGAGCTAACTGAAAATGCCATTCCCACACCACTAGTTCTGGTCATCATTCCAATGGGAGCACCAATCAAAACAAAAATAAGGCAGGCAAAAGCAATCGCATATTTCTTATGAATCTCAACCTGGAACTGATGGATTCTTTTCTCATGATTTGCAATTTTATCATTTTTTATATTCAATGAATTTTTATATTTTTTTAATTTTCTGTCCTTCTCTTTTTGAGGAAGTTCTTCAGTTTCTAATTTTTCGATTTTCGAAATCAATTCATTGCGTTCTTGTTGAATCGATGAAACTTCAGTTAATCTTTCATTGATTTTCTCCTGCATTGCTTTGGAGCTAAGTTCGCGATCACCCCGATAATCAGAACCTCCTTCTTTCATTTGATAACCCAAATCAGGGAGATTCAGAACGAATTTCTTAAACCTTCTTATCTGATATTTATCTGGATTCTTTGCATCTCGTTCATGCATCTGACCATTAAAAAGAGTTGCCTTCAGACTATTCCCTCCATCCGAAAGTTCGATCTGTCCACGTTCAGCAGAAATCGTTAAAGGAAATTTTGAAGTTTCACGATTATAAATCAAAATTCCCAGAAGTTCATCATCTACACGCTCTTTCGCATAGATCGTATATTTTTCTAATGTATTGAAAATTCCAGGCTTAATAGCTGTAACTGGTCGTCGGTAATTTGCTTTTATCATCAGGTTTTTTAAATTATGGTTTGTATCCGGTAAAACCTCGTTATTGAAATAAACCATAAATATGGAGAGAATAAGAGCTGCAATAACTGTTGGTCGCATCAAAGTATAAATATTTATTCCGCAAGACTTGAAAGCAATCAGTTCATTATCAACGGAAAGCCTGCCAAAAGATAAAATCGTAGCCAAAAGAACAGCCATTGGAACAGTGAGTGCCAGCATAAACGGAAGACTCAATCCGAATATCGAGGCAATTGAAATAACATCGAGTTGTTTCTCGATTATCAGGTTTAAAAGATCTATTATCCTATCAAGCAGCATCACAAAAGTAACTACAATAAGTGAAACCACAAAAGGTTTGAAATTTTCTTTTAGAATATATCTTTCTAATATTTTCATTTTTTAATTAGCCACTAAGGCACTAAGACACAAAGAATCACGCTCGTTCCAATGCTCTTTAACCTGTTAAATCTTCTTATTTATACAGGTCTGCGTTGGAATGCCGTCTCCGACACTCCTGCGTAAAAAAGCATTCTGTCTCAACTTTTTTAGCCACTAAGGACGCTAAGATTCGCTAAGTTTTTCATTTTTTTATTAGCCACAAAGACACTAAGACACAAAGAATCACGCTCGTTCCAATGCTCTTTAACCTGTTAAATCTTATTATTTATACAGGTCTGCATTGGAATGCCGTCTCCGACGCTCCTGTGTCAAAACCATTCAGTCTCCACTTCTAACAATCCTCCCAAACCAGCATAATTTCTCGGGGTGAATAAGATTTACTTATGAGTACATTAAAATCCCGACATAATGATTTTCTCCTTCCTCCCGAAAGCTTTCGGGACAGTTCGGAAGACGTTAATCCCAGAAGCTTCTGCTTCTCTCAATAGCGAAGTGGGAGCCTTCAATACCGAAGCAAACACTTCAAATCCTATTAGAATTCTCTTTCCCACCACGGAGTGTTGGGCTACTGTTTTCACATAGGCTGAGAAGCGTGGGAATGAGCAACTATATATATTTTTTTAACATAAATTATACCTTCGTGCCTTAGTGTCTTTGTGGCAATCACTTCCCAATCATCTTCAGAAATTCTTCCTCTGATATTATTTTCACAGTTCCTGTATTCCGGGCTTTTTTAACTTTTGAACCCGGATTCGATCCTGCAATTAAATAATTCAGATTTTTACTTATAGTAGAAATTATTTTCCCACCATACTTTTCAATTTCCTCTTTGATTTCATTCCTGCTATAATTTTCTAAAGTTCCTGTAATCAAAAACTTTTGTCCATCTAATAAATTATATTTTTCAATTTTCTCTGAATAAAAGTTCAGACCTGCTTCTTTCAACTTTTGAATCGTTTGCAAACTCTCTTCATTTCTGAAAAAATCATAAACAGATTGAGCAATTTTTTCACCAATTTCTTCAATTTCCAGAAAATCCTCATAAGATGCATTCTTCATTTCTTCTATATCGAAAAAATGGTTTGTAAGAATCTTAGAAGTACGAGAACCCACAAAGCGAATTCCTAATCCAAACAACAGCTTATGGAATTTTTGCGTTTTGGAATTCTCGATAGCTGCTTTTAGATTTTCCGCTGATTTCGTTCCCTGCCTATCCAAAGTCTGAAATTTATCAAATTCAATGTGATAAATATCTTCAATCCGAGATATCATATCATTTTCCAGAAGCTGCTTGACAGCCACTTCTCCCAGCCCTTCGATATCCACGGCTTCCCTGGAGGCAAAATGCTCTATTCGACGCTGAACCTGAGCAGGACAATTTATATTATTACAATAAGTTATAGCTCCATCTTCTTCTTTTTTAAGAACAGTATCGCAAACAGGACATGTTGTCGGAAACTTAATATCCTGTGCATCAACAGGTCGTTTTTCATGATTAACTTTTATTATTTTTGGAATGATCTCACCTGATTTAATAATGGTTACAAAATCTCCCAATTTCAAATCCAATCTTTTTATCTCGTCTTCATTATGAAGTGTTGCATTGGAAACAGTAGAACCTGAAATAAAAACAGGTTTCAATTTCGCCACCGGCGTGACTGCACCTGTTCTGCCCACCTGGAATTTCACATCGATAAGCTGGGTCTCCTTTTCTTCTGCTTTGAATTTGTATGCAATAGACCACTTTGGTCTTTTTGCAGTAAATCCCAATTCCTTTTGCAAAGAAAAATCATCAATTTTAATGACAATGCCATCAATATCAACTTCTAATTCAGAACGCTTTTCATCCCACAAATTACAATATTCCTCAATATCTTTAAAACTGGAAACAAAGTCTGTGAACTTATTAACTCTGAAACCATTATCTTTCAGAAAATTCAATAATTGTACTTGTGTTTGAACCGAATCATTTTCCAGAAAACCAACTGTATAAATAATTGAGTTTAGGTTTCTTCCTGCAACAATTGTGCTGTCTTTTACTTTTATAGTTCCGGCAGCAGCATTTCTAGGATTGGCAAAAAGTTTCTCTTCATTTTTTTCTCTTTCAGCATTTATCCTTTCAAATTCCTTTAAAGGAAGATAAATCTCACCTCTAACTTCAACCGGGTTTTTATACTTTATCTGATGAGGAATTGATTTTATGGATTTCACATTTTCAGTTGCAACTTCTCCTTCAAATCCATCACCACGAGTAGTTGCATATTGCAGAATTCCTCTATCATAAAAGACGTTAATACCGAATCCATCAATTTTGTGTTCTAAAGAAACTTTTGGGAAATAACCAACTTTTTCAGCAACTTTATTCAAAAATGTTCTAACTTCCTCTAATGAATAAGCATTTTCAAGGCTGTACATCCGCACTTTGTGAGGAATTATTTTTGCTCGCTCTTCAAGGTCGGAACCTACTTTTTCTGTGGGAGATTCCGCAATTTTATACTGTGGATATTTTTCTTCCAGATATTGAAGACGCTTTACTAATTGGTCAAATTCGTAATCCGAAATCTCCGGTTGTGCTTTTATGTAGTACAACTCATTGTGATAAGCTATTTGTTTTCTCAACTCTTCGATTTCTTCTTTCACAAATAAGTCTTCCAATATTCCTCCAAAATTTGTCAAAGAATAATAAACAACTATTTTAAAGCAATAAATTTCTTTTTAATAACCCTGATTGCTTCCAAAACTGGAAAGTAAGATCCCACTCGTTCCCACGCTCCCGCGTGGGAACACACTTCTCTTTATCTCACCAACGCTCAGCGTAAAACCATACAGACTTTCGACGCAGGAGCGTCTCACAATTGCATTCCAACGCAGGAGCATTGGAACGAGGAAGACAACCAATTCAACCGTTGCGAAGGTTAATGTGAAAGAATCTCTCTGGAAGAAACTGTTCGCAAGGTATCGCCACGACTCGCGTCCATTCGCATTCAGTTTTTGCAGTTGACATATAAACGCTTTTTTAAAAGTCTGATTTAAGTTACATGAAATTAATACATTAAATATTTCAAAAACTGTTTTCATTCTAGGAAAATGGAATGTTTAAAAAAGCAAAGAAAAGTAATATCGACGAACTGATAAATGCAGTTATTGCACTTTATCTTCGCCTTTTGCAGGTAGATTCTCAGGATATCGGAAAACGTGAAATCAATATTCTTTACAATATCATAAAATCTGCTTTTACAGAAAAAGAAATTCCTCCAATTCAACAAATTCAGAAACTAATTGAAAACCCGTATTCATTAGAGCAAGGTGTGAAGACAATTAAGAATCACCTTTTCTATCCGGATCAAATTAAACTTTTGATGAATTTATTGGTAATTGCACATTTGGATAATGAATTTTCAATTCCGGAAAGATTGGATATTCTGGATGTTGTGGAAAGATTGGAAATAGATAATAAAGAATATTTCCAGATTATTGACCTGATTGAAAATAAAACGAAATTTATGGATGTTCAATTAGATAAATTTGCCATTCATCTTAAAGATACACGTTTTGCAAATTTTCTCATTTTTGGTGAAAACGCAGATTCCGATCTCAAAATCAAAGAAGATGAACTTCTTGATTTTAGCTTTATCATCATATTTATAGAAAATTTTATTTTTATAGGTAGTTTTATTGAAAACAAATATCGTATCGGCAGCGAGCTTTTGCAGCCAAATAGATTATATAAACTGACTGAAGATGAAATATTTTTCTTATCAGATCCTTTTGCCAGAATGGTGCTTCAACTAAGTTATAATGAAATTTTGCAATTGTATGAAAACAAAAAACAAGATGTAACACAGGTAATAAAATATGCGAAAGAGCTTTTTGGATTTGATATCTTACAGGAAAAAAATAAAATTAAAATCCAGGCGTTCAAAGGTGAAATCTGTATCAACGGAAATGTCCTAAATTTTAAAAGAAAATATGAACTAGCAATAAACGATTCTATAATTATCAATAATGTCTTTGAATT
>SDBT01020463.1_pt1 | contig 10346 bp, 7 predicted proteins | sample 2277101 | NCBI WGS metagenome assembly SDBT01 (sample SAMN10404973, study PRJNA504765) | marine sediment metagenome | isolation source: marine sediment core GS10_PC15, 103 cmbsf | place: Arctic Ocean: Southern Knipovich Ridge | collected 2010
TGGGATAAAATAATTAAGGATTTGAAAAAAACAAAAAAATTAGTTGTAATTGATGATAGTAAGAGTGAAAATCTTTCTTGTTATAATTTCCTAATGGATGCCTATGATAAATGTCAGATAAATAATAAAATAATTATTAAAAAGGATTTTTCAAAAGATTGGCTTTCTCCAAACCTTGACCAGCTTGAAATTAATTATGATGATATCATCGAAAAATTAGTTGGTAATCTGTAAATACCTAAATATTGAAGTGAAACCAAAATAAGGAGAAATTTAATGAAAGAGAATAACACCAAAACTAATAATCTATGTACTATAATAATCCCAACCTATAACCGCCCAGGTCGTCTAAAAAGACTGCTGGATTATTATAATAAATATGGAAAGAATTTTAATATAATTGTTGCAGATTCAAGTTCTGATGAAAGTAAAAAATTAAATAAAAAAGCTGTTTCAATATTTTTAGATTTAAACATTCGGCACCTTAGTAATTACTCTTCTATAATTAACTTCTTTCACAAGATAACTGACGCATTAAATTACGTTAACACGAAATATTGTGTACTTTGTGCAGATGATGATTTTATTACGACAAATGGCATGAACAAATCTGTGGATTTTCTTGAAAAGAATCCAGATTTTTCATGCGCACATGGTCATTATATTTCATTTTGTCTAAGAGCTAATAAAAAAGGAAGGCAACAGCTTGTATGTAGGTCTCTATATCCAGGCAAACAAATTAATTTTCTAGAAGCTGGCTACAGACTATTTTATCATCTATCCAATTACCAAATTCCAACTTTCTATGCTGTTCATAGAACAAATTTATTAAAGATGATTTTTAAAGATACAGTTAAATTTACAGATGATGGGAAATTTGGAGAATTATTGCCAACGATGCTTACTTTAATATATGGTAAAATGAAAAAAATAGATGTTCTTTATAGTGCCAGAGAAAAAAATTATGGTTCTGTTAGGCCAATCAGAAAAACTTTTAATGACTTTATAAAAAATAAAACTTATGATAGAAAATACAACAAATTTAAAAATTGCTTAGTGGAACATTTAATAAAAAATTCTCGTATGACTAGTGATGAAGCGAAAGAATTAATTGACAAAGCTATGACTGAATTTTTAAACAAGTATTGTTCCAAAAGGTTTAAACAATTTTTTGTTAGCAAAATGAACAAATTATTGAATCTCTTAAATCTATCTGAATCTTTAGATAGAAATATAAGAATGTTATATAGAAAAATATTTACTACCAAATATCATTTCAATGAATCAAAAGAAATGAACAACTTTAAAAAGCAAGTTGAAAACCCGAATTCCAAGTATTTTAATGACTTTGAAAAAATTATTAGTCATGTATTGTTATATACAAAAAAGGACAATAAAAATATAAAAGACATGGCATACTATTAATGCACAATAGCAATTTAATCTTTTAGGGTTCACCCCCCCCCGTAGCTTTACTACAGGGAGATTCATTTTATGTGTTGATATCTTAATTTTCAATTTATAATTATAGTTTGAATGATATTTATATTAATAAAATAGAGGGTAATGGTTACAATGAAGATTAAAAAAGTTATTTATTTTATATATGCACCGTTTTGTCAAAGGGATTATAAACGATTTGGAATCGAAATTATGAATAATAACGGATTCCTCGTAGAAGTATGGGATTTTACACCGATTATTCATCCTGCAGCATACCAAGCTGTAAAACCTTTAGATTCAATTGATATTTCGAAGCATAGCTACTATAAAATATATCTAAGTAAAATAGATGCAAAACGGGCGATGGCGAATTTAAAGAAAGATACAATTATCATTTCAATAATGCCAGGCTATAGTTTAAAAACATATTTCATTTATAAAGAATTATCAAAAGCAAATATTTCTTATTGTTTCATATGCGCTAATGCAATTCCAAGCTATACGAAGATTAAAGAACTCTCTTCAGGAATCATAAAACGCAGCATTGATTATTTTTATAGTAAGTTTAATAGTATAAATTTACAGAGAATAAATGAATTTATTTTCAAAATTATTTCTCATCATTACCTTCCAATACAGTTTTCAAAATTTATTTTTGCAGGAGGCTCGCAATCGATATTAAATTACAATATTCCAAGGAGTGTAGATACTGAGATTGTGTGGTGTCATACATTAGACTACGATTTATATTTAGATAATATAAAAGTAGGGTCTAAAAAAAAGCTAAAAAGTGATAAATATGCAGTATTTATTGATGGGTATGTACCGTTTCACCCAGACTATTTTTTAGGGAATAGTAAACCACCTACTACTCCAGAAATATATTATTCCATACTATGCAATTTTTTTAAGTATGTAGAAGAAAAAACAGAGTTAAAAGTAATTATTGCAGCACATCCCCGTTCGAAATATGAAGAACATCCAGATTATTTTAGAAACAGAGAAGTAATTAGAGGAGAAACAAGAGATTTAATTAGAGGATGTGAGTTTGTTTTGACTCACGGTAGTGCTTCTCTGAATTTTGCTGTTTTGTATAAAAAGCCTGTGATTTTTATAACTACTAATGATTTAGAACAGTCTAGGAGAGATGCAAATTATATCTATGCGTTTTCTTGGGAATTTAACAAAATACCCTACAATATTGAACAAAATTATGATATTGATTGGAACAAAGAATTAATAATTAATGAAGAGATTTACAATAACTATAAAGAAAAATATGTTAAAAAAAAGGGCTCACAAGAAGAATATTTTTGGCAGATTGCAGCTGATGAAATAAAAAAAGTTCGATTTTCTTAGATTATGGGAAAATGTGATGATTTTTGAATTTATTAGATTTTTTACACAGCAGGAGAAAAATTGTGTTTAGAAAACTGAGCAACCTAATAAAAAAAATAAAAATTATTATTGCACCTCAGGAGAAGTGGCAGTTATTAGTCCTTTTTGTAAGTATTTTATGGATGGCACTTTTTCAAACCCTTGGGGTGGTTTCAATTCTACCCTTTATGAGCATCGTTATGCAGCCAGAAATAATAGAAAGTAATAAATGGCTGAACTGGTTATATAACTCGTTAGATTTTACCAGTGTAAACAGTTTTATCATTTTTATCGGCGTTCTCATGCTGTTTATTATAATTACCGGGAATTTAACTTCGGCTCTGTCCACCTGGCTCAAAGTTCGTTTCGTATGGAGGAAAAATCATAATATCTCTTCTGCTTTATTAAAAAAATATCTATCATTACCTTATGTCTATTTTTTAGCCCAAAATACCGCCGACTTAAGTAAAAATATTCTTAGTGAAGTTAATATTTTAACTATTCATTTTATACTTCCATTAATTAACATTATAGTTAGAGGCTTTGTTGTTATAGGTATTTTATCTATGCTTTTGTTTGTAGATGTTTATATAACTATATTATCTGCATTTATATTGGGTGGTTCATTTGCTCTAATCTATTTTTACTTTCACGATAAATTAAAAATAAAAGGTGCTAAAAAATTAAAAGAGAACACGCTGCGTTTTAAGACCGCCGGAGAAGCTTTAAGCGGAATAAAGGATATCAAAATTACGGGAAGAGAGGATTTTTTTTACCACAGATATTTAAGACATTCTCGTGAGTTTTCCAATTTACAGGCATGGAGTACATTGATAGGGCAAATGCCTAGATATTTTTTAGAAACTATAGCCTTTGGAGGGATCGTAACTCTGGTATTATACTTTATTTCAACAACAGGAAATGCAAATGAAGCAATCCCCATGATAAGTTTTTTTGCCTTTGCAGCATATCGCTTGATGCCAGCCCTGCAAGTGGTATTTGCGTCTTCTACCCAGGTTAGATTTTCTCAGATGACGGTAAATAGAATAATAAAAGATCTATCTGAGAAAGGTGGATTTAGAGAACAATCTTTGGTTTATGAAAAAGAGCCAATAAAACCGATGCCTTTTAATACTTCTTTACAACTAAAAGAGGCTTCTTTTAATTATCCCAGTACCCATGAACCGGTGATCCACAAGATTAATTTATCAATCCAGCACAATACTTCCGTAGGATTAGTTGGCCCTACCGGAGCAGGTAAGACCACTCTGGTTGATATCATCCTGGGACTTTTAACTCCTCAAGAAGGAGAGTTTTCCGTGGATGGGGTTAAAATCAATGAGAACAATATCTTGAATTGGCAAAAAAACTTAGGTTATGTCCCTCAGCATATTTACTTAAGCGATGATACCATAATCAATAATATTGCCTTTGGTATCCCCGATGAGAAGATTGACCGGGAGACTATAGAGCATGTCGCAAGAATTAGCAATCTTCATGACTTTATTATCTCAGAATTACCCAATGGCTATGAGACTATAGTGGGAGAGCGGGGGATTAGACTAAGTGGAGGAGAACGTCAAAGGGTAGGCATTGCCAGAGCCCTTTACCATGACCCGGAAGTTTTGGTGCTTGATGAGGCTACCAGTTCTCTTGATGGAATTACCGAATCCGCAGTTCTTGAAGCGATAAATAATGTGGCAAAACTTAAAACGGTGATTATTATTGCTCACCGGCTGACCACGGTGAAGGATTGTGATGTAATTTATTTGATCGATAAAGGAAAAATCATCGCTCAAGGTACTTATGATGAGTTAATGAGTTCAAGTGCGTCTTTCAGAGCTATGGCGAAGGTGAATATTTAAAATATGAATTCCAAATTAAAAGGGAAAAATTATTGACCCGGAGGGCAGAATATCACGGATTTGCCCGTAGATGAATGGTGCGTCTGGCATGTGTAATAAATTTGGTAGTAGCAAATATTAGCTAAACAGCAAGTGCGGCCATAGTTGTGAGTTTTACAGGATGAATGTTTTTTATAAAAGATAAGCAATAAAGGCAACATAGAAAACTAAAGCGTGAAATTAGAAAGGAAAAATGCATATGAATAATGATGTAAATAATTTTCCAAAATTAAAAATTCTAGACTGCACCATTCGCGATGGTGGCTATTTAAACAATTGGCATTTTGATTTGAAATTAGTGAGGGAAGTGTATCGTGCTCATTCCAGATCGGGTGTAGATTTTATGGAGATTGGATTTAGAAGTAGTGATAAGTATTTTGGCCCTAATCAATACGGTTCCTGGAGATTTACGCCAGAATCGTTAGTTTCTGAGGTTGTCAAAGGTATATCTGGGCCTGCTATTTCGTTGATGGTCGATTTTGGCAAGGTTGATATTGAAGATATTCCAGAACGAAAAAATAGCATTGTAAGCTTATATAGGGTCGCGGCTCATAAAGATAAAATTCTTCAGGCTATTGAGCTTTGCAATACCATAGCAGATAAAGGATATATAGCGTCCATCCAGCTCATGGGTATTGTGAACTATACTGAAGATGATTTTAATCAAATTCTTAAATCATTAAAAAATTCAAAGATTACTTATGTCTATTTTGCGGATAGTTATGGTTCTTTACTCCCCTCGGATATTAAAAGTATTTTTAATCGATTGTCTATAACGGGAAAGAAGATAGGCTTTCATGCTCATAACAATCTGCAATTAGCTTTTGCAAATACTCTGGAGGCGATAAAGAATGGCATTGATATTGTGGATGGGACAGTATACGGAATAGGGAGAGGAGCCGGTAATCTGCCAATTGAAATCTTGCTGTCTTATCTTGAAAAGACCTCTGTCAAAAACAGTTATAATACCCTTCCTGTTCTGGATATTATTGATCGTTATATGCTTGATCTTCATAAGGATTTGAAATGGGGGTACGAGTTGCCATATATGTTGTCAGGCATGTTCGAAGTGCATCCCTATTATTCGAAAACGATGGTAGATTATAGAGAATATAGTATTGAAGACATCTTGAGAACTCTTGAAACGGTGAAAGAGATGAGACCGATAGGATTCAAAAAGTCGCTATTGGATTCGATAATCAAGAGTGGTTTTGTGGGTATTCCAACTGTCGAAAAAGACAGCAAGTCAGATTTTGATTCGATTCCTGTACAGAACCTGAGTAAATTTGGGCAAGTTTCATATCTTAATCGACACTCCGGCAGGGATTTCCTGGTACTTGCCAATGGACCCTCATTAAGAGAAGAAAAAGAACAGATTGAAAAGTTTATCGAAAAATATAATCCGGTTGTTATTGGCGCCAACTATTTGGGAGGATTGTTTGTTCCTCATTATCATGCCTTTGGCAATAAGAAGAGGTTTATTGATTATATTAATACCGTTGACGTCCATTCCAATATTTTAATTTCCAATATCTTTTCAGAAGAGTTTATAAAAAAATATACTAATCGTAAATATGAGTTTATCCAGCACCTGCCCCAGTTATCATCCGATTTTAATATATCAAACAGTGTAGTTATGACTAACTGCAGAACAATTTCTATATTGTCAGTGGCAGTGGCAATTGTCATGGGCGCTGAGCGGATTTTCATCGCGGGCATGGACGGGTATAAGCAGGTGGATAGCTTTATGAAAAAGTCTGTCCATTTTTACAAAGAATCGGATGAAACTGAAGATTTTGAGATGTTAATGGAAAAGCACAACTGGAATGAACGGCTGTTGAAACAAATTGATAATTATCTGGTTTCAAACAATAAAGATGGCCTTTGCATACTGACGCCAACCAGCCACAAGACTTTTTACAAAAGTATTGAAAGTTTATTGTAATAAGGGAGGTATATGAATGAAAAAGATAATTGGAATTATACCTGCTCGTTATCAATCATCGCGTTTTCCCGGTAAACCTTTGGTGTTGCTACTTGGGAAACCGATGATACTTTATGTTGCAGAAATTACAGCCAGAGCATTAGGAAAGGAGAATACTTGGGTGGCAACAGATGATCAAAGAATTGCGGATATTGCCACAGGAGCTGGATTTAACGTTGCTATGACTTCGGAAACAGCTCTGACCGGGACCGATCGTGTATGGGAAACTGCAAAGCAAGTGAAAGCAGATATCTATATAAACATTCAGGGGGATGAACCTCTGCTTAATCCAAAGGATATTGAATTAATTGTTGATGAAAAGAAGAAACGGGGGAAAGGGGTAGTTAACGGAATGTGTCGTTTGTTGCCACATGAGGACCATTCAAATGTAAACATTCCTAAAGTGATTACGACAGAAAATAATCGTATGGTTTATATGTCACGTGCTACTATTCCAGGGTTCAAATCATCTCACAACAAACCAGCATACTACATGAAACAGGTTTGTATTTATGCCTTTACTTATGAAGAATTAAAAGCCTTTGGGGAATTCGGACGGAAAAGCACACTTGAAAAACACGAAGATATAGAAATCCTGCGTTACCTGGATTTATCTATTTCTGTTTTCATGATAGAGACAAACGGCACCTCATTAGCTGTTGATATTCCTGAAGATGTGACTATTGTCGAAAAGGCTTTACGCAGAAGAAAAAAGGAACAGTAACATGGAATTAAAGAAGTATAAAACTTGGTTTTTTGATTGTGATGGTGTTCTGTTGGATTCCAATCAACTTAAATCAGAATCTTTTTATGAAGTGGCTTTACCTTATGGTAAGAAAAATGCCCAGGCTTTAGTCGAATATAATAAGCGACTGGGTGGAGTGACAAGGTTTGAGAAGTTCAGGTACTTCTTTGAAACCATTCTGGAGAAAAAAACTTTTGAGAAGGAACTGGAGAAGGCATTAAATAATTTTAGCACCTTGGTTTGTGAAAAACTTATAAGTTGTCTAGAAACATCTGGAGTTCGAGATTTTTTGAGTAGCTTGCCAACGAATACCAGGAAATATGTTGTGTCAGGAGGCGCTCAATCAGAAATACAATATGTTTTCAAACAACGGGGTCTCGACATCTATTTTAATGGTATTTATGGCAGCCCTGATTCAAAAGAAGTAATTATGAGTAACATAGTAAAATTACCGGACATGAAATATCCGGCAGTTTTTATCGGTGATAGCCGATATGATTATGAGATAGCATCTAAGTTTAATATCGATTTTATATTTGTAAATAAATATTCCGAATTTATTAAATGGAAATCATATTTTGTGGATAAGCGTGTCAAGATTATAGAAAGCTTTGACGACTTATGTTTTGAAAGTGAAAATGGAGGATAAATATGAAAGCGAAACAAAATATTTTGGTAACAGGTGGTGCAGGATTTATAGGATCATGTCTTGCCTCGCGGTTGATAGATGAAGGGTACAATGTGGTTGTTATTGACAACTTGAGCACCGGCTTCGAATCAAACATACCTCAGCAGGCTGAATTTCTTAAGCTTGATATTTCAAAAGAGGATTTTATCAATAAACTTCCAAGAATTAAATTTGATTACGTTTTTCATCTTGCTGCTCAATCGAGCGGTGAAATATCATTTGAAGATCCTGCCTACGATGTAAAAACGAATGTAATGGGAACACTCCTTTTATTAAACTGGGCTATGGAGAGAAAACTTAAAAGATTCATTTATACCAGCTCAATGTCAATTTATGGGGATGATCAGGATCTACCAGTGAAAGAAACTACCCCACCACGGCCACTTTCATTTTATGGAGTAGGAAAATTGGCTTCGGAAAAATATATAGATATTTTTATTAAAAAGGGTCTTCCCATAACTGCGTTGCGGTTATTTAATGTTTACGGGCCAGGTCAAAATATGGAAAACCTTAAACAAGGTATGGTCAGCATTTACATGGCTTATATTGCAAAAGATGAGCCTATCTTAGTGAAAGGATCGCAAGATAGATTTAGGGACTTTATCTATATTGATGATGTCGTAGACGCATTTGCTAGAGTAGCTTTTTCAGAAAAAGCAACTAATAAAACTTTTAATGTGGGAACTGGAAGACAGACATTTGTTTGGCAACTTTTGGATGAAATCACAAAAGCTTTCGGATATAAAATTGGAGATTATCCAATCCAATTTGAAGGAAATACTCCGGGAGACCAGATAGGAATATACGCCGATATCTCAGAAATTAAACAGTGTTTATCTTGGGAACCAAAAGTCGGGCTATCGGATGGTATTATGAGAATGGCTAAGTGGTTAAAATCTATCAGAAAATGATAGCAAAAAATTGTTTGTGAAGTAGGTTAAGGAGGGTGTAATGTGCGAGAGGGATAGACAAATACAAAAAAATATGAAAAACTTACGACAAAGCGAAGCGGAGGGGAACACAATTGGGCGTACGTAAAAGCTTACATCCACACTAACTAAGATCAGTGTTGATACGCCGGAAGATTTAGAGGAGATCAGACAATTGATGGAAAAAGATAAACTTAGATTTAAATACATGGAAGATAGAGATTAACAATAACCTTATGGATATATTAGATATATCTAATAAATCATTAAAAAATATAATCTTAGATTACAATATATGACAGTTGGTAATGGATATCAAATTGCCATCTGTCAATTTCAACAAAGATTGCGACGTAAGGAAATTTAATTAATGGATATATTATGCGGAAATCAGAACTCACCGGAAAATATTCATATTTGTTTTAACGAAGATGATACATATTTTCAGAGAATTCAGCAGCAATACGTACTTGATACAGGTATTAAGGAATTCATTGAGGACCGATATGATCATATCGTAAATCTATGGAATCGATTCGTACGTCTAAAAACAAAAAAAGAAAATGACTATTTCTATTATTCATCACCCATTCTATCCGGATTGAGATACCCTCCAGACTATATTATTACTTTGGGGATCATAATGTACATCAAAAATAATATAGATAAGCATGTAGTATTGCATACGCAGAAAAAAGATCTAATTTCTTATTTTCTAAAAAAGAAATTTATATTTGCCGGTTTACTATCCAAATCTGTTCTCAATACGATTATACTTTTCTTTCATTATGTATTTGCAAGAGTTTTTCTAACTAAGATTAATTCTCCTTGCTTAGTTGTTCATTCGCTTCATAGTGATAGTTTTTTTCAAGGCACTCAATACGTAACCTTCAAAATACCCAATTTTGAATCTACTATAAAAGAAAAGTCATATTCATTTTGTTATGATATTAATCCCAATTTTTTTTCGGTAAAAAATATCATTAAATTCAAAAAAGCCGGTTGCACCTTTTCACCACAGTATTTAAATATACTTTCTATATTTGTACTATATTTTCAGTCAGCTTACTACCTGATTAAGAATAAAATGCTTTTTAAGTGTTTTTACTTTTCGACTACAAATCATTATAGTAAGATTTTTTTTGAATTGTTGAAAAGAAAATCCATAGCAAAATTAATATATCAAATGTCCCCCAATTCTTATTATATTATTCCATGGGAGAATAGAGGGTATCAACTTGGAATTGAAAATGATGTAAAAGGCAAGAAATTAATA
>SDBT01020464.1_pt1 | contig 10346 bp, 7 predicted proteins | sample 2277101 | NCBI WGS metagenome assembly SDBT01 (sample SAMN10404973, study PRJNA504765) | marine sediment metagenome | isolation source: marine sediment core GS10_PC15, 103 cmbsf | place: Arctic Ocean: Southern Knipovich Ridge | collected 2010
TTAATTGGCGGAACCCCCGAAAAGGAGAAAAAGATCATCCGGCAGGGGCTCAAAAATGGCGATATCAAACTGATCGTCGGTACCCACGCCCTGCTGCAAGATCCCGTTGAATACCAAAAACTTCAACTGGCTATCGTTGATGAGCAGCATAGATTTGGCGTGCAGCAAAGGGGAAAAATGCGCGAAAAAGGCAGCAATCCCCATCTGCTCGTTATGACAGCGACACCTATTCCTCGTTCGCTGGCTTTAACCTTATATGGAGATTTGGAATTATCAATCATTGATGAAATGCCGCCAGGCAGATTGCCGGTTGAAACCCATGTTTTATATCCTCGTGAAATTGAGCGTGCATATAGTCTGATACGCCGTCAAGCAGATCTAGGCAACCAGGCTTTTATCATTTATCCATTGGTGGAAGAGAGTGAGAAGATCGATGAAAAATCAGCTGTTGAAGAATTCAACCGGTTGGGGAAAGAAGTATTTTCCAACTATAAGCTGGGATTGCTGCACGGTCAGATGAAAGCTGATGACAAAGAAAAGATCATGACCCAGTTCAGAGATCAAGAGATCCAGATCCTGGTTTCAACAACAGTGGTTGAAGTTGGAGTGGATATTCCAGGTGCTACCGTGATGCTGGTCGAAGGAGCCCACCGCTACGGCCTGGCCCAGCTGCACCAACTCCGGGGCCGGGTCGGTCGTAGTGACCAAAAATCCTACTGCATCCTGATCCCGGGATCAGCGGATGATATTGAAAATCAACGATTGATGGCAATGGCCAACACCAATGATGGTTTTGCGCTTGCTGAAAAGGATCTGGAGATCAGGGGACCTGGGCAGTTCCTGGGCACACGCCAATCAGGCTATACCGAACTTAAATTAGCAAGCATCACAGACCTTGAGCTGGTTGAGAAAGCCCGTGAGGAAGCCACAGCTTTATTCCAGGAGGATCCTGAACTCAAACAGGAGAATCATCAACTGTTAAAAAATGCTGTGGAGCAATTCTGGAGCAGAAAAATTACCGGTGACATCAGTTAAAAATCTGATGATCAATATATTGAGGAGCGATTCATGATAAGAGCAGTTTACCCTGGTACATTTGATCCGATCCATTTGGGCCATATTGATATTGCCCAACGGGCATCCCGAATGTTTGATGAGATTATCGTAGCTGTTTATGATCAACCGATGAAAAAATTATTATTTCCGCCCGAAACAAGAATTTCCCTGGCCGAACAAGTCTTAACAACCCCAAATATAAAAGTGATGGGCTACAGCGGTCTGACAGTTGATTTCTGCCATCAAATAGACGCCCAGGTAATTGTACGAGGATTGAGGGTATTTTCAGATTTTGAATATGAATTCAGAATGGCTCTAGCAAATCACAGCCTCTCACCTGATATTGAGGTAGTAGCGCTGATAACCAACAAGGACCATACCTTTTTAAGTGGATCCACAGTCCGAGAAATTGCAGCCCTGAATGGAAATGTGAGTTCAATGGTGCCGGCGGTGGTTCAGAAAGCCTTGGAGAAACGATTTGAAGAGCTTGGCAGTGATCAGAACATCGTCCCCTACACCTCGCTGAGAGATTAAGGAAATCCAATTCATGTTATACTAGTTGATACTTCTTTTGGAGAAATCAGCATGGACATTCTACATCTTGTGGATCGATTGGAAGAATTGATCAATCACAGCCGTTCCATTCCTTTCACCCATAATATTATTGTTGATGAAGATAGAATGCTGGATCTAATTGACCAGATGCGTGTCGCCATACCTGAAGAAGTAAAAAAATCGCAGCAGATTTTGTCTCAGAAAGACCGGGTGATGGCCCAGGCTAAGGAAGAAGCAGACAGAACTTTGAACATTGCCAAGGAAAAGAGCGAAAAACTATCTGATCGCGACAGCATTGTTCAGGAATCCAAGAAAAAAGCCTCTCAAATTGAGGTAGAAGCTGAGCTGAAAGCTAAAAAGACCCAGAGCGAGGCTGATGAGTACGTTGCCGAAACTCTGACAAATCTTGAAATTGCCTTAGAGAGAGTGTTAAACCAGGTCCGAAATGGCATTTATATCCTGGAAGAAGACCAGAAAATAACTGAAGGACCATCTGCTGAAGAGGCAAATGAAGATTAATTAATGGAATCATTCCTATTGAAAAACAGCCCAATGGGCTGTTTTTTTATTCTGGATCCTTTCCCCAAGCAATAGTTTTTCCCCCTTCCCTGTAAAAATATTTCGACAATACCCACCCAACCAAGCGGGGAAACAGGGCATTTATCAGGGCAGGAACAACCATGATACCTGGAATTACACTGAATGTTCTTTTCCTTTTAATCACATTGTGGATGCACCTGGCAACATCCTCAGCAGATACCATAAGCCAGGGAGGAGTGACTCTCGTGAACTTCCAATCAATTCCTGCATGTTGATCAAATTCTGTATCAACAGACCCAGGATAAACTCCTGTGACTGTTACTCCAGTTCCTCTTAATTCCCTTCTTATGCTCTCCAGGAATCCCCTTAATCCAAATTTATTCGCTGTATAGATGCTGTAGGTTGGTAATCCAACCCAGGAATTAATTGATGTGATCTGGATGATCTGCCCCTTTCCTCTGGATAACATTCCAGGCAATACCGCCCTGACCAGCTGGATTGCACCAATTAAATTTACCTGGATTTGTCTGGAAATTTCTTCAGGAGATTGTTCATCCAACCAGACGAGTTTTCCATATCCAGCACTATTAACCAAGATATCAATCCGCTCAAATGTCTTTATGGATAAATCCACAAGATTCTGGATTTGGTCTGCCTGGCTGATATCAGTTTGAATAACCAGCGCTTCACCCCCATTCTTCCGGATTTCCCCAGCAATATCTTCCAGGCGTTCCAAGCGCCTGGCTGCCAGGATAACTTTGTATCCTTGATTGCCCAGGTGTAAAGCAGTGGCAGATCCAATGCCTGATGATGCCCCACATACAAGAACAACTGGTTGTATCATATCGTTTATTCTCTTCTGATAGAATCTCTCATCCTACATTCTACCAGAGGTCAGGCTGTGAAAATCCCTCTGTAATATAATTGCTTATAGAGACAGTTCCGTATAGAATTAAGACAGATCCCTGTATCTGTAGTTTGGGATAATCTCTACCCGCAAACAATATTTAAAAGGAGAACATCATGGATTTCCATCTATCGGAGGAACAAAGATTATGGCGGAAAGCTGTCCATGATTTTGTGGCTAGGGAAATCAAGCCCCTGGCTCAGGAAATAAATGAAAAAGAACAAATTCCTGGTTCCCTGATTAAGAGAATGGGTCCAATCGGATTGCTGGGAATGTGCGTTGATGAACAGTATGGAGGATCAGACCTGGATCCGATCAGTATTGCCATAGCAATAGAAGAGTTAGCCTGGGGAGACGGGGGCACGGCACTGACGATCGAAGCTCATAATGAACTTGGCTGCGCCGCAGTATCGTTATTTGGATCCGCAGAGCAAAAAGAACAATTTTTGCCTCCTGTCGTAAGTGGTGATGGTAAATTGACCTCACTGGCATTAACAGAACCTCAGGCTGGATCGGATTTGCGGGGTATTCAAACCAAAGCCAAAAAACAGGGGGATGATTGGGTGATTCAAGGATCGAAATCCTGGATTACCAATGCCGGCGAAGCTGATTTTATCGTTACCCTGACAAAAACCGACCCTGATTCCGTATCACACGGGATGAGCTTAATAATTGTTCCAACAATATCGGAAAGTTTAACCATCGCGCCCCCTGAAAAGAAAATGGGCGCGGGTGGAACCCACAGCCATGAGGTCAGATATGATAATGTCGTGGTTCCGGGAGGAAATTTGCTCGGGATTGAAGGTGAGGGATTAAAACAAACACTAAAGATCCTTGATGGGGGGAGGATCGCAGTGGGGGCATTATCAGTGGGGATTGCCCAGGCAGCGCTGGAAGAAGGGATCAAATACGCCAAGGAACGGGAAACCTTCGGTAAGTTGATAAAGGAACATCAAGCCATTCAATGGCTGGTTGCCGATGCAGCCGCAGATATTCATGCCGCCCGATTAATGGTGTATTATGCCGCCTGGTTGAAGGAACAAGGAAAATCCTATACCCAGGCTGGCGCGATAGCCAAACTATTTGCCACTGAAATGGCAGAAAAAGCTGCCTACAGCGCCATCCAGATTCATGGCGCCTATGGTTATAGCCGCGAATATCCTGTTGAAGCCATGTATAAAGCTGCCAGATTAATGACCATTGGGGAAGGCACCAGTGAAATCCAGCGCCTTGTCATTGCCCGTAAGATTTTTGAAGAAGGACCGTTAAAATTAAAGTAAACTATAAGAAGGGACTGGGTCCTTTAAAAGGACCCAGTCCCTTCTTATATGATTTATTCTCCGATCATATCCAGCAAAGTATCAATAGCTGCCTGGATCTGGGTATCATAGGGTTTTGCCTTCAGTCCCCAGGTTCCCAGGGGGATGATCACATCGGGGGTTACCCCGATACCTTCCAGAATGGTGCCATCATTTAAAGCCATAGTCATTACGGCTAGACGAATTAAAGTTCCATCGGCCAGAATCCAGCCATTTATCCCTTCGGTATTGCCGGCCGAATTCATACCCAGTATAGTGGCCCTGCCCAGCTCTTTCATGGCCGCCGGGAAATAATCAGCAGCGCTGTGACTGGATCCGTCGGTCAGTACCACAACCGGGGTAGTTGTGTTCCATTCCACCGGACCGCGGATGCGGAAAATATTACGCTGTTCTCCATCCCTCAACTTTCCGATTGTTCCAACAATTCCTTCAGTAAACACAGCCACGGAATCATCAGAGTTTCCTCCGGGATTATGTCTGACATCAACGATCAGACCTGCCAGAGGTTGATCCACTTCCATAGCTTTAATGCTCTCCATAATTGCAAAATCTGAGTCGCCATCAAAATCCGGGACGCGGATGTAACCTATTCTGGGTTCTTCGAGAACTATATAGTGGAAACGAAAAGGACATTCCCCTACCCCTCCCATGGTTAGAGAGATGTCCATCGGATCCTGCTCCGGACCCTGCCAGACTGTTAGGATCACCTGATCACCACCGGTGCCAAAGATAGTTGCTATATAATCGTCGCGGGAAAATTCCTCACCTTCTTTTTCTACAGGATCTCCATCAATCGCCAGAATAATATCTCCCCGGGTGATTCCGGCTGAGGCTGCTGCACTGAGTTTACAAACATCCCAGACAAAGAGATATTCGTCCTCGCGGGAGGGACCGGGCCAGATGACGATCCCCGTGGAAAAACGCGGTTCCCCTGCAGCGGAAGTTTCAATGCCAAATTCTGCGGTCATTCTATCAGGAGGCACATGGCGGCTGTGATTATCATTTAATTCGGAAACCAAATCAGCCAATAACACCCACAGATCTTCTGGTGAAGTAATATCCTCTGCCAAATCTACATATTCATCGTAAATTGCAGGCCAATCAGCGCCATTATAATTATCCCGGACATATTCCTCATTTATAATGCTCCAGGCCTGCCTGACTATTCCAACATAATCATCGGGCCCCTCCACTACCACCCCACCAATAGGAGTTGGCGGAACTATGGTAGTTGATGCAGCTAATGTCTGTATGGCTGACATTGGGTTGTTCTCATCAACTACTTCAGTTTCCACTACCGGCTCAGGCTGGTTGGCACAGGCGGCGAAAAGCATACTTGTCAATAAAACAAAGACGGCAATCTTAAGATATCGTTTCATGTTATTTCACCTCATTTTATGAGATCCACTCAAGCTGCCAGAGGACGCCGATGGCTCGTTTCAGCCTGGCTGTCATCTTCAAGTAATTGTATTGCATGGGTAAGAACCGGAGCGATTATCCGGAAATTTTCAAGAGCCCCTTTAGGACTGCCTGGAAGATTGACGATCAAAGTCTTCTTCCTGATGCCGGCTTCAGCCCGGGATAACATGGCATGGGGAGTGATTATTAAGCTGCCAGCTCGCATGGCTTCTGCCAGACCTGGCGCAGGGCGATCAATTACACTCCTGGTTGCTTCCGGGGTAATATCCCTGGGAGAAAAACCCGTACCCCCGGTAGTCAGGATTACCTGGATTTCTCCACTGTCAGACCAATTTATTAACAATTTCCTGATCGCCTCGATATCATCAGGGACAATAGTTGTCTGCTTAACTACCCATCCTGCATTTTTAATTGCTCCCACCAGAGCTGGACCAGATGTGTCTTCCCGGGTACCAGCTGCTGACCTATCCGAAACAGTCAATACAGCAAATCTAAGTGTCATGTACCAACCCTATTAGATCAAACTTTCCCAGCTGCCATGGATGCCATCATCTGTCACTCCGTAATAATGACGGTACCCGTCCTTGGATCGCTGGATCAGGTCATAACTGGTATAGTTGCCCCTTTTCTTGCGGGTGACCAGACCCAGATCACCCTGCCAGGAAACCTTTAGGGTATCGATATTTTTGGGAAGTTTGGCATACTGAGAAATGGCATAGTGCCATAAGCGGCGGGAGGATTTTAAAGTCACGTTCTTCACCTCATTGCCATTTCGCAGGTCCCTGACAGTATAATAGTTTTGTCCACCCCTATTATTAACTGAAACAACCTCCACCCCTGTCTTGGGCGGATCCAAATCAGCCGGACCTTTACTTTCTGATGCAACCACCTGGTAGACATCCTTCGACCCCGGGATAGGCAGCGGTTCAGCCTGGATTTCCTCAGGGCTTGGTCCTTTTTTCTTTTCTCCCTTCAGTACCATTTCCACAATCTCATCCCGCACAGCCATTCCAGTTTCTGTTTCAGTGCGCAGGTAAATCTTGTTATCATCCACGGCATAGGGGGGGTCAACACCTTTGGGAATCATCACCTGGATGACTTTCTTACCTTCAGTTTCCTGGACCTCAAACTTACATTCTAGTTCAGGGCTGATGCGTTTACCAATTTCCTCTTGCAGTTTCTCAATGCCCTGGTTGGGTCGCGGGATTCCTTCAATACCCTTTCCAGGTTCCCCGGAAACACCCAGATAGAGCGTGCCGCCATTTGAGTTGGCAAAGGCGCAGATATCGGCGATGATCGAGTATAAATTCCCACCGCGGATAGTGATCTTCGCATGAAAATCCTGCATAAATGTTGCCCCTTCCTGCCTGACGTCTCGAATAAAGTCATAAGCCGGTTGGGAGCTTAGCTGATGGGGCCGGGTTCTGGAAAAGTTATTGCTTAAGAAAAGATCCTGGATGGCCTGGAAGCTCTTATCAGGAAGCCGGACATCAGTTGTCCGTACCCCCACTCCCAATTTATTCTGGAGCGCAGATTTCTTGCTCAGAAAATGGGCGTCAGATCCCTGGATACAGTGCATGCGCCGGGAATATTCCGGTTTGTTACCGTTGAAGAAAAACGCAGTCGAATGCCGGCCCTTTTTCACCAGGTCAGTTACTTCCAGTGCTGTCAGGTTAAGGTCCTGGGTATAGGCAATTTTTGTCTGCCCTCCAAAAGGAAAGCGGCGCATGGCCACTCCATTATTGGAATTAGCATGAGCTGCGATTGCCATACCGCCTGCCTCCTGAATGGCTTTATAGGCAGTTAACACATCAACACTCGCTCCAACAGTTACCGAACCTTCATCCAGTTTCTCTGAGGGTATATTCATTTCCAGCAAAAGATGTTCGATATCCCTGACCGGTTTATCATGCGGGAATATCGCCAAGATGTGAAATCCAAAAGTTGCTGTAAACTCAAATGCTGGTAAAACCAGAACCCGCTGAAGAAGTTTACCGTATTCATTTAACCGGGATTCTTCCTCGGGAAGAAGGCGATTAAGCTTCTGGAGCAATTTCAATTGGTCTATTTCTTCCTGCATCCGGCGGTATCCCGCAACTGTGTTGTGGTCTGTAAAAGCTATGATATCCAGACCTTTTTTAGCAGCTTCTCTCAAGATATCCAAATATCCTATATCCGGCTGAAGATAATCCTCAGAAGCAGGGGTATGTAAATGTAAATCCATGGTGTACCAGGTTAAACCGGTACGATTATTTTTTGTTGCCACGATATCCTCACGATTACAGGAATAGATGTCAGAAAATACCCTGACAAGTATGACCACCATCCTGATCAATAACGGAAGGGTCAAACAATGGATATATTCACTGCATATTTAATTATCACGGAGGGAACAAAAGATCTATCTTGAACCAGGATCAATATTCAATTTATTAGGCAAAAGGTCTCCCACTGGGAGAAATAATAGAATTCTTAAATCTGCCTGTTATTCCTGATAGTTAATATCTAATCTCTGATATTGGTTGTTCCTCAACGTAACTTAATACAAAAGTACCCGGCAAATAATGTCATGACCCGACTGGATGGCAGCCCGACATAAATCATTAGGAAGATTTTTTCTTACGCGGGGCTGGTTTTTTCGCTGATAAAGCAGCTTCCAGCACTTCTTCAATATTCTCCACAAAGACAAATTTTATCTTTTCCTTAACTTCGGGAGGAATATCTTCTTCCAGATCTGCCTGATTTTTCATGGGCAGAATTACAGTTGTTGATCCTGCTCGATAGGCTGCCAGTACTTTTTCTTTGATTCCGCCAACCGGAAGTACCTGGCCCCGCAGAGTGATTTCACCTGTCATGCTGACATTGCCCTTAACCGGGCGGCGTGATATCAGCGAAACCAGGGCAGTCGCCATAGTCACGCCTGCTGAAGGTCCATCTTTGGGTTGAGCCCCGGCAGGGACATGCAGGTGAATATCCTTGTCCTTATAAAAATCCGGATCAAGTCCTAATTTTCCGGCTCTGGAACGAACATAGGATAAAGCAGCCTGGGCAGATTCCTTCATCACCTCACCCAGAGAGCCAGTTAACTGAAAACTGTTTTTCCCAGGCATAGAGGTCGCTTCCACAAATAACATTTCACCGCCTGTGGAGGTCCAGGCTAATCCCGTAGCTACACCGGGCATGGATGTGCGGCTTGCCAATTCTTCGTCGCCATAATATTTCGGGCGTCCAAGGAATTCTCCAACTTCCTTAACACCAATTTTAACAGATGTGGTCTTTTTTTCCGCTATCATTGTGACAACTTTTCTGCACAATGTACCTATTTCCCTTTCCAGGTTTCGGACTCCGGATTCCCTGGTATAGGAGCGGATAATCAACTGTAAAGCCGGATCAGTAAAGTAAATCTCATCATTTCGTAAACCATTTTCACGGATCTGCCTGGGAATCAGATATCCTTTGGCGATGGATTTCTTTTCCCTATCTGTATAACCGGATAACTTAATGATCTCCATCCGATCTCTTAACGGTGAAGGAATAGGCTCTAATAAATTTGCCGTGGTAATAAACATCACCTTCGAAAGGTCATAGGCTACCTCCACATAATGATCTCTGAATTCATTATTTTGTTCCGGGTCAAGTACTTCTAATAAAGCCGAGGTGGGGTCTCCCCGATAATCCCGACCCAATTTGTCAATTTCATCCAGCATAAAAACCGGATTATTCTTTCCAACTCTTCTGAGGGCTTGTAGAATTCTACCGGGCAAAGCCCCAATATATGTTCTCCTGTGCCCACGGATTTCCGCTTCATCTCTCACGCCACCAAGGGATATCCGGATGAACTCCCTGTCCAAGGACCTGGCAATGGAACGCCCCAGGGAGGTTTTACCAACTCCCGGAGGTCCTACAAAACATAAGATAACACCTTCCCGGATCCGGCGGATACCATCATCGTAGCTATCATCAAACTCCCCTTCCCTTTCTTTACGCAGTTTCCTGACTGCCAGGAATTCCAGGATCCTTTCCTTTACATCTTCCAGACCGAAATGATCTTCATCCAGTATTTTCCTGGCCCGGGATATATCCAGGTTATCATCTGTCATTTCTGACCAGGGCAGGGAGACCATCCAATCCAGATAGGTCCGTATCACACCGTACTCAGCGGCTGCAGAATGTAAATGGGACATTCGATCAAGCTCTCGGTGGGCTTGTTTATGGGCTTCTTCCGGCATACCGGCTTCATTGATTTGCCGTCTGAGCTCATCAATTTCCGCCGCCTGGTCGCCTTCTTCTCCTAATTCAGAACGAATGGCTTTAATCTGCTCCCGCAGAAAATACTCCCGTTGGACTTTTTCAATTTCTGACCGGGCCTGGTTTTGAATACGCTGCCCAATTTCCAGCATTTCCAGTTCCCTGGTCAGGAAGTTGACTAATTTAAGCAGTTTCTCTGAAACAGTGTTCAATTCCAGCAGCTCCTGGGCTTCTGCTAATTCAAGGCGCTGGAAATTTGCCACAGTGTAGACAACCTGAAGGGGATCATCCAGTGCCATAAC
>SDBT01020465.1_pt1 | contig 10346 bp, 5 predicted proteins | sample 2277101 | NCBI WGS metagenome assembly SDBT01 (sample SAMN10404973, study PRJNA504765) | marine sediment metagenome | isolation source: marine sediment core GS10_PC15, 103 cmbsf | place: Arctic Ocean: Southern Knipovich Ridge | collected 2010
TGGTTGTCGAGAACATTGATATTGAACGTAAGTGCGATATGGAATATCACATCGCATACACGCAGCTCATGAAGAAGGGGATCCTGCCGAAGGCAACCCTAGAGAAGGAAATGAAGGAGCTGGATATCTGGAGAGATCAGGATGAGAAGCAACTGGCAGTCATTCAACGTCAGCTAGTTGACCTTCAAATCAAGCTAGAGGCAGCTACGACTCACGAAGAGGGGTTGACGGTTGCTAAGGATATGGGGATCTTACGAGCCGACTGTTTAAAGTTGGTTGAGGCGAAAGCAGCAGTCCTTTCCAATTCATGTGAAGCGCTGGCGGATGGTATCCGTCGTGACGCCTACATTGCTTATGCTACCGTATATGCCAGTACCGGCAAGAAGGTATTCCGAGACTACCATGATCTTTTACTACGGGCTAATGAACCATCGGTGTTTGATGCTCGTGAACAATTATTGATCGTCGCCACTGAGACGTTTCATGAATCATTGACTAGTTTACCCGAGGTGGGTTACGTGCGTTCTGTTGAGGCGCAGATTAGATCAGATGCTCAGAATGCAGGCCCGGCGACTAAGAAGAAGAAGACTATTCGTAAAAAGAAGACTAAGAAGAAGGTAGCTAAGAAAACAGCTAAGAAGAAGATTATACGTAAAGCCACTAACTAACACTTATTTAAGGAAGATGGCAATTGGCAGACAAGTTTACCATTGAGGCAAAACTCAAGATTACAGGCGTTGACGTCAAGGGTGACCTAAACGCTGGAACTCTGAAGTTTAAGGTTGATACATCGGCACTCCAGAAGTTAGTGTCGGATGCTGGTATTGCTGCAAAGAAAGTTAAGGCCAAGTTCGACAAGATCAAGCTAAACAAGCTCAAGATCGAGGTCAATAAGAGCAGTCTCAAAACTATAGAGTCTCAGATCCGTAGGGCGGTTCAAAACGCTGTCAAGAAGACTAAGCTGAGTATTCAGACTTCGGTAGCTGGCGGAACCAAAGCCGACCCATTCAAAGCTCAACGCATAGCGGCGGGTAAGTCTGCACAATCACTACAGACCCTACACAATCTAACCAAACTGCTCAATCAGGGCTTTAGGTCACTCAGTCGTACACTAGCCTCCATTAAGCCCGGCGCTGGTACAGGAGCGGGTGCTGCTAAGGGTAATCTTCCATTTCCTGCTGGTGCTCGCACTGTTAGTGTTGGTTCACTAGGTGGAGGCGGTGGCGGAGGCGGCGGTCGCGCTGGTCCCGGTGCGCCTCCTGGCGGTGCGGGTCGAGGCGGTGGCGGTATTCGTGATCTAGGCGCGGCGCTAGGTGGCGTAACTACATCAGCCCAGAATGCTAATAAGGAACTCGTCACTCTAGAAGAACTAACCTTCCAGGTTGGTAAGAAGGCGGCTGCCTTCCGTGGCGTAGCTATTGCTATCAACACTATCGTTACTGCATCACAGGCGGCGGTCAAGTTTGTGATTGACTTCAACGATTCGTTGATTGAAGTAAATAAGATTCTTCAGCTAACAGACGACTCGCTAAATAAGCTTGGTGATGACCTATTCGCTCTATCTGCAAAGACGGGCGTGGCTGTTGATCAAACCATTGCAATCTCTGAGACGTTCGCTCGTGCTGGTTTGTCGGGTCGTGGATATGGCACGATTGTAGAGCTGACCAATAGAGCATTGACTGGTATGCAGGGAACTACGCTAGATGCCTCGCAAGCCACTGAATTGTTCGTTCAGATTATCCAGCAGGTAGAGGGCGGTGTGCGTGGTCTAGGCAAGGAGCTAGTGACCACAGCTAAGTTGTTCGATGTGTTGGGTAAGGCGGAAGACATCACCGCATCTAAGGCGACTGACGTGCAGGCTGCATTCAAGCGTTCTGCGGCATCGATCTTTGCGACTGGTGTTACTATTGAAGAAGCTACGACACTGATCTCGGTGCTACAAGAGAGAACCCAGCGTGGTGGTGATGTAATCGGAACAGCGTTGAAGACCATGGCGGCTCGTATCTCCAGTTCCACTTCAGAAGCCACCAAGGCTCTGAATACCATCGGAGTATCGACCATTGATGCACAGGGTAATCTGCGTAACCTGTTCGATGTGCTGCAAGATACTGCTGTGGCGTTCCAGGGCTTGACCGAGTCAGAGCAGGCGAATGTTGCTGTTAAGGCGGCTGGTATTCGTCAGGTTGAAATTTTCCGTTCTGCCGTGCGAGATTTCAGTCGCATGCAAGATGTGAATACACAGTTGGTCAACGCCAGTGGCGACGCCGCTCGTAAGCAGGCTGCTGAGCAAAAGAAGCTTATCAACGTTATAAGCAAGTTACAAATCGCATTCCAGAAGCTTATTAAGACGGCATCTGAAGGGTTTATCGGCGAATCGTTTGTCTTTATTCTAACGGTAACTGAGAAGCTATTCACTGCTATCTCTAATCTAGACAAGATCATTGGTGGAGCGGTTTCTACATTTGCTGCCCTTGTAACAATTGGTCTTGGACTCAAGGTTCTGATTCCCATGCTTGGGGGTATTCGCAGAGCTATGGCATTCTTCATTGGTGCGCAAAAAGAGTCTGCTGTTGGAATGACGGGAATTCAACGTGGTGCCCAATCCGTTGCTACCACCATCCAGGGTCAGATGAACCCAGCGTTGACGCGCACCACTACTGCGGTAACAGCCGCAATGGGACAAATGCAAGCATTAGGTGCCGCCACACTATTCGCAGCAAGTCAGGCTGAACGTCTAGCAGCGGCTCAAGGAAAAGCGTTTCTTGCCTCGTCGGCTGGTCAGGCTGGTGTTGCTCGTCGCGGTGAAGGCAATAGGAGTCGCGGACTTGATGTTGTGCAAACTGCTGGTGTGGCAGGTGGTGGTGCATTCTTAGCCACACAAAAGAAGGTTGGTATCTTTGGCAAGAGTGTGAACGGTGTTTCTAGGGGGCTGAAGTCTATGGGCAAAAACGTCCTTCTCTTCGGCGCAATTGCGAGCATCGCGGGCGGTGCCTTACAATCACTCGCTGATGGACTTAGAAAAGAGGGGAGCACAGGATTAGGCGGAGCGGCTGATATTGGTGGTGGTGTACTGGGCGGTGCTGGAATTGGAGCTGCTATTGGCACGCTTGTAGCAGGACCACTTGGTGCAGCTATCGGTGCTGGTGCTGGCGCCATAATTGGATCTCTCAAACCACTGGCCAGAACATTTGGAGGTGCCGGGGAACAGATTGATGATCTAAGAAAGAGATATATCGAGCTTGGTATTGTGCAATCCGAAAATGGAGAGATTACAAGTGAGGTTGCTCAAAAGCTTGACAAGGCGTTGCGTAACCTAACAGCGTTCCAAAACTTTGAGCTTGGCTTAGACGAACAACGCATCAAGGATCTGTTTGATCCAGAGGGTGCCGGCAAGCGTCGTGAGAAGGTGGAGAAGGAACGTCAGACTGCGCAGAAGGGTTTGGAGGCTGGATTTGATCGTAATGCTAGCGCCACAGAGCAAAATGCCAGAGTGTTCGCGGCACTATCTAAAGGGTTGCGCGCCCGCACGGGAGAACAAGCCATCGATCTTTCTGCACCAGAATTACTAAAAAAGGGCGCTCCGGTATTGGGAGAGTTTGGAGAGACTACTTTGAGAGAAATCCAGACTGAGTCTAGGAAGATGGCAGACGCATTTGGCATTGCCCGAGAAGAAATTGATCGTATCTTCAATGAGGAGATTGCAAGGGCCAAGAGTAAACCACTGACTAGGGATGCTATCCAAGCAGTTCAGAACGCAATCAACACAGACACCACAGCATTGGTTGAAGCCCTAGATGCGTTTATTCCCGCAGGTAAGCAAATTAGTGATGCCGCAAGAGAACAAGCTAATAAGTTCAAGTCGGCTATTGCAGCTATTGCCGAAGGTGAGGGTGGTGCAGAAGCTGAGAAGATTATCAAAGAAACCCTAGCGAAGGTGCAAGTTGGTAAGGGGTTCCGTAGCGCTCAGGGAGACTTTCTTTCTGGCACCGCCGGCAGAGGAGCCCTTGGGGCTCGCGCTGAACAAGCCAGGGGACTTGCTACGCGACGCCAAAATGTTGGTGTCCAAGGCGTTGGTGTAGCACTACCTGATATTCTCAAGAGGTTGGGGCCTCTTTTGGGTGGCGGTGTTGGTGCGGCTCAAAGCGCGAGATCCCAAGAGCGTGTCATCAAGGGACAAGAAAGAGTTGCGGAAGCGTTTGATAATCTTCGCACAGAGTTCCCACTACAGAACATTGGTAAATTCATCGATCGCCCCGTGAACAAGCTAGAAGTAATTCTACGCGATTTTACTGCTGACTTCGGACGTGAAATCAACAAGCTTAGCGAGGCGCAGCTCAGAGCAACCACACCACAAGAGCAACTAGCAGATGCTCTAGCTAAGAGTACAGCAGAGAGCGCAAAGTTCGTTCAGCGTCGTGTTCGTCTAGAAAAGGCGGATGCGCTTCAACGTTCCAAGGTCAAGTTCCAAACAGAACTAACCGGCGGCGGCGAGCGACAGTTCGGTGACCCCGATGCTCTTCGCGCGTTGTTCAAGGCAGCAGAAGACATTGAGCTTAGCCCAAATATCGAGGCCAACCTCGCCAAGACGGGTAAGTCACTACAAGACCTATTGACTAACGCTTCTGCCATTGATGTTGGAAAGATATTTGAGGTGGATGAGGCAACCGCTTCAAAGATCAAGGAAGCCTTTGCTCGCACTACTGGAGGTGCCCTACAAGAACTATTCCAAGTTCTACTAGATGCCAATCGTCGTATTTCTGATGAGAAGATTATCGATCCAGATAAGCAACGAGCAGTCGTTGCAGAAGCTAAAAAGAGTGTCGATCTTACTGGTGTCAATGACAAGCAGATTAAGGCTGTCACCGACAATGTGCTTGAGCTTACTCAGGGCATGGTCAAGCTTGACACAGAGGCGCTCCAGGCTCTTATTAAAAGCAATTCAGCAGCCGTTACAGCTCTCAAGCAACGCATCAGTGAAGAGGAGCGCCTTCTTGCGCTAGACAGGCGTCGCCGTGAGGCAACAGCCCTGAATGCTCGTGCGATCACACAGGAGCTAACTGGTATTCGTAGTCTAGTTGCCCAAAGACAAATCGAGGCTGGTCTAGCCGATGCCAATATTACTGCATCGCGAAGAGCTGTTTCTGTTACAGAGGAAAGAATTTCTAGTCTCCGTCAGGTTGAACAGACAGAAGGAAAGACTAAGGTTCTAACAGATCAAATTGCAATTCTACAGAAAAAGCGTGTAGAGGAGGCGTTGACTCTAGAGGAGCAACTAGGTAATCGTCGTATCACAACAATTCGTGACGCGCTACAGGTTGCCAACCTAGCTCTATCGGAAGGTAGAAAGGTGGGTAACGCAGAGCGTAAGCGTATTGGTACACTGGCCAGCATCAACAGTCTACTTTCTGTAGATAGAACTCAAATGCAGAAGTTCAATGCAGAGCTGGCAACTTTAGGTACACAGTTCAAGACTTCGCAAGCTGAGCTGGCAGCCGAGACCATGGTCGTCAATGCTACGATCCAGGACGAGACTGAGAAGAAAGCGCGTCTAGCAGATATTCAAAAGCGTGGAGCGGCTTTGGCACTTGAACAGGCTAAGGCTGAGGCTCAAGTTATTGCCAAGCGTCGTGAGGCTATCAAGCAAGTAGCCGAGGAGCTACTGGGTAACCAGGGCGAACAAGTGGAAGCACAGAAGGCTGTTATTGATGCGACTAAGGGAGTATCAGAAGCCTTCGAAGGTTATCTACAAGCAGTCGATGGTGCTATCCTAGCGACCACTCGTTACAACCTGGGTCTAGAAATGGCCTCGCTTGCAGCGACAAAGGTTACTGGCGGCTTCACTGGTCTTACTGATGAGATCGGCGCAGTTCAAGATGCATTCCGTAGTGCGGAGGATTTGGCTCGCCAGATGGGTGCGAGCGAAAAGACTCTAGTAGAGATCAGACGAGAGTCCGTCAATCAACAGCTTGCTATGTTCAATCAGCTATTAGCTGATCAGACACAGGCGGCACGTAGCTTCTTCACAAGTTCGGCACAAGATCAAGCAGCTCTCTTCCAGGGTATCCAGGAAGCTCAGGGTATCGCTAGTCTTCTGGGTGGAAGTTTCGACGAGTTCAAGAAGAAGGGTGATAACGCTATCAATGCTCTAGGTGCCCAAATCCTAGCTCTTCCACAAGAGACCCGTCAAAGAATTCAAGAGGCTATCGGAGTCCTAAGCACAACCGGAGGAACCGTTGGTGGTTTTACTGCTGATCAGTTACAAACCGCACTTGACGAGGCAGTCTTTGGTAGGCCAACCGAGGGTGGTCCGCTACAGGTTGACCCAATCATCGCCGTGCAGGAGAAGATTGCCAAGCTCACTGAAGAACAAGCGATGATAGCTACCGAACAACTTATCTCATCTCAAGAGCAGGTTGTAAGTGCAAAGGAGCAGCTAGAGGTTGCTGAGGCAGCTAAGGACTTGGCAGAGATTCTATTAGAGCGTGTTAAGGAGGATGGTGAGAGGCTTCGTGGCAAGATGGGTGAACTACAGGGTCAGCTCAATACCACCCTACTTCAACAAGACCAAACCGCACGCAGTGGTTTCCAGTCGGTGACCAGTGCTGTTGCACGAGCAGCCAGTGATGTTATCAATAAGCTACCTGATGCTTTTAGTGTAAAAGTAGCTGAGGCGGTTCGTGAATTACTAAGTACTGGTGGTATTCGTGTTCCTGGCGGAGCACCCATATCTGAGAGTACACCAACAGCTCAAACCCGTGGTAAGGAAAGTGCCGACATGTTACGTGAAGTGGGCAGAAATCGATCCACAACCAGACAGGCGTTTAGTCAAGGGGGCAACGGTGTCATCGTTCCAGTAGATGCCGCTGGGGGCGCAACCACTGGTAGACCTTCAACTAACCCAAACGACCCCAGCGCTTCACAAACTAACAGGACACTAAACGATATCTTGTCTCAGCTTAAGGATCTCAACACTGTAGGCGATGCCAGTCTTGAAGCAACATCAGCAATTGTAGATAACACAGGTAATGCTGTTGGTACAGCCAATGCCGTTATTGGGGGTGGAGGACAACCAGAAATTACTATCAATGTTGAGGGCACCTCAACCGTCACCGTGACTGGTTTCGAGGCTGGTGTCGCTCGCATCGCAGCCGCTCTGACCGAGACCTTTGGTGGTTTCGCTACTGAGGAAGAGGCTCGTCAAATCGCTAACGAAGTCCTTGATAACATCAGAACTGAACTACTACGTCGTGGCATCATTACACTTACGACACTATAATCATGGCAAACCCAGCATCATCACTACCCGGCTTGAGTCCCTCATTCCTTGAGGTATCGTATGGCGGATCGGTTCTATTGCCATCGCCGCTGATTGCGCACTCTATTCAGATTGAGCGTGACGATGCCGATAACCGTGAGGTCATTCGCACTACTAGAACACTAACGGGACAGATCCTTACTTCTGGATTGAGCTATCACTTTGTGCGTCAAAAGCAGCGTGAGCTAGAAGACGCATTTGCGGTTGATAATCTAGAGTTCAAGATTCTTGCTACAGCAAATCACCCATGCTTGGTGGCGGGTACTCCGATTGAGAGTGGTGTATTCCCGCTTGTTCAGTCGATCGATATTCAAGAAGACACTCAGTTCAATCGCTTAGACTACACTATTGTTCTAGAAGACGCGCTTGCACCAAGTGGCGTATCAGGTCTGGTTACTGATCTTACCAACACTTGGTCATATAGTGAAAACGAGACAGAGTGTCTAGTTGACATCACACACACCATTAGTGCTCAAGGTGTTAATACTTCTATATCAGGACTACCATCCAACGCTCTTGAGAATGCCAAGCAACGCATTGTAAGCCTAATCGGTCTACAAAATGCACCGTCTGGTTTCCCTTGCCATGTTCAGCCAGTTAGCGGTAGCGATGTTCGTTTCTATGAGGTCACTACATCTCGCGAAGAAACAGTTGGCGTGGAAGATGGGACTTATGCTGTTTCAGAGATCTTCAAACTAGTTTCTGGTCTGCTACCATTCGCAGATGAGCGCACGGCTCAATTTCAGATTGATGACGTTAATGTAACAACTGTCAGTTTGCAGGGCACGGTTCGTGGCATGGGGCGCACCAACGATGGTGCTCCTGCGGGGCCAAGCCGTTCTAGTGGTGGCACTGGCTTTGTCAATGCACTCAGTGGCTTCAACGCATTGGTGCGTCCAGATTGGACGAGCGATGCATTAGAGGTTTATGACCGTTACGGTGGTTCTGGCACATTGTTTGTTGGTAAACCACAATCGATCTCTATTTCACAGACACCATGCGCTGGCACCGTTGGCTATAGCGTTACATTCACAGACAACCCGACCGAGAACCTACCAAGTGGTATCCAAGATCTATCCTGCACCGTACAACGTAATGATCCGGTGGTTGGCAACGCGATCATTGGACTTCCATTCAGCGCTCTTGGACCTATCTTCCAACGACTATGCACCACATCAGAGGGCAGTTACGCTATTCAATGTAACGTAATTGCTATCAATACTGGTGAAGAGATCATCAATACCAACCGTGCAATTGAAGTAGCGGAGCAAGAAATTATTAAACTACAACCTGTTCCAGCAAACTACATTGAACTCAAGCTTACTGGTCGTAGTCAGACTGTAGATAGAATCAATCGTAGTATTAATGTTACCTATACTTGGACATTCTCGCAGTCGATCGACACAGTGCCTTCTGACACTGGACCAATTACCCTAGGGAGGATCAGCTAATGGCGACGTTCCCTGACGTGCAATTCATCAAATTCGCCACAGACGTGGACCCTAGTGGTGTCCGTAATATCGTTGCTAGTGGCCAAGAGCTAGACACCAGTATCACAGGTTGTCTGGACTTTGGCAATGCCAACACTACAACGTCTGGTACGATTAGTGACACAGCTATGGCGATCTTTAGGGTGGATGCTCTAAATGACGCATCGGGTGTTTATAACTTACGATTCTTCCTTGCTAGCACAACAGCTTTTGACGTGGGTAACTTCAGGTTCCTACATCGAATCGCTACTCATTATCAAGGGACGAGCTTCCAGCTTTCTCTTGCTGATCTAGATGTCCCTCTAGTCGCACCAGCACAGAATGTTATTTCCACAACCCCTAGTTCACAACCAACGCTCAGTGGTATCACAGACGAAGATGTCAGTCAGTATATCTACCTTGCGGTTTTTGTTGATTCAGACGTACCGTTCGGAACGTATGGTGGTTGTGCCGCCGGCAGCTTCAGATATCGTATGGTGTTTGATTTCTCATGAGCAGCGGTGTCCCTTTCCCAGAAATCCAATTTAGCAGTTGGAGAAATAGTGAGCTTGCAGACCCGGTTGGCACTCGCCACCTAGTGTCTGGCGCGTTCGCCTATGATAAATTACTAGGCTTGGGATGTGCCAATGCATTAACGTTCAACAACTTACAGCTAGATGCCGGAAGCAATCAGCCATTTGTCGGATCAGATGTGGCGGTAATCAACGTTAGCGCACCCAATTTTGGTGAGTTACAAGCCTCGGGATTGACCAGAATTTCTAATATGAAGCTATGGATTCCTGCGGGTTCTGGCACTGTTACCGATCTTCCTGGTGCGCATCTAGAGTTCCAAACCATTGGTGCCTGGGTGCCTAATCTCAGTTTTCCCAGTGGTACTGGGCAAGCATTTAGAGATGAACTACCGTCACAATTCAATCTAAGGCGCTTTGATGGTGCAGCCGAATTGGTTAGTTTCAATGATGAAAACGTCAGCGAATTTGTCTATATGAGATTATTCCTAGATGCCGATTTCCCTCTTGGTGATTTTGGTATCTGTGGTAGTGGACTCTTGAGGATCCGTCTGACCTTCGATTTTTATTGATATCGGGTCATTTTTAGTGTATTAGATCACAGGGGGAACGCCCCAAGAACTAGTTCTTTTAATGCTTTGGAGGTAATCATGGCAACAATCAATGGAGCTTCCAGCACCAATAACGTAAATCGCATGCGTATGAGCAAGGCTCGTACACTAGCACTTTACAGCGACCGTCGCGTTAGCGATGAGGCGTTTCTTGGTGTTGCCCAGTTTGTGAGCCGCCTGTCAGTTGACGAAGTCACACTGACTAACCCGTATACTATTGGCTAACGGGTAGCTCGACTGGTATGATATAACGGCTACCTGAAATATGGTAGCCGTTTTTTTAGGGGATAGGATGGCGCTATTTAACCACACAATTGAGTATTCGGTTGAATTGTCTCAAAATGAAGCTGATGGCCAATCTGTTGAATTCCGAAAAGCTATTATAGAGTTTGATGATTTTTGGGATAGGCGTCGCTCTCAT
>SDBT01020466.1_pt1 | contig 10346 bp, 11 predicted proteins | sample 2277101 | NCBI WGS metagenome assembly SDBT01 (sample SAMN10404973, study PRJNA504765) | marine sediment metagenome | isolation source: marine sediment core GS10_PC15, 103 cmbsf | place: Arctic Ocean: Southern Knipovich Ridge | collected 2010
GATATAACAACGGTTTAAAAAAACCCATTCAAATCGCAACAATCGGCCTTTTTTTGACTCGAAGACTTTTAATCATCCCTCTGAATGGTCTTTTAGGCAAATTCAGGCATCAGCCTCTTCTCTTTTTTCGGCCCTTTGCTACACTAGTATTACCTTTTTTTGGGCTGCTAGCTCAATTGGCAGAGCAACAGACTCTTAATCTGTAGGTTATAGGTTCGATTCCTATGCAGCCCACCAGTCTTCGCCCTTCAGGCTACGCCTGGCAGGCCAGTATCAAAACGGAAAAAGTACTGGATTGAATAAGTAGCATTGCAATAAAAAAAAGCGTAGCATGGGCATTATCGAAATTGAAATTATGCAGGAGTGGCGGAATTGGCAGACGCGCTGGATTTAGGATCCAGTTCCCGAAAGGGAGTGGAGGTTCAAGTCCTCTCTCCTGCACCAAGACCAAAGGAGAGTATATGACCCAAAATGAAGCAACCATTACCTCCCAGGAATTATCTGATCAAGAAACTTCAACGGAAGATATTATTTCCCATTCCCTCTCATTTGCACTCGAATGTATTCGTCCTGAATTTTGTTATGCAACTATTCTTATTCCTTCATCACTGGTAAATATTCTCTATCATGAAGCAGCCCGCTCTCAGCAAAAATCAACACAAACCCATGGATTTCGTCACGGCAATGTGCCGATCGATTACATTAAAAAAAATTTCACAGAAAACTTAGTTGAACATTTAAAAGAGTTACTTTTAAAATATTGTGTTATCAACTTTTTATATGAGCAAATCAGAATAAATAAACTCGTGGTAGCAGGCGAGCCACGCCTTACCGATATGGTATTTGATTCCGATGGAGAGGCAAAATTCACGTTTGAACTAAGTCTTTTTCCTGAGCTCACAATTTATGAATGGAAATACTTTCCTTTCAAAGCACCCAAAAGAAAAAACTATAAAGATCTTGATCGGCAAGTGGAATCATTTATTGAAGAAGAAAAAAGAAGCCTTCAAAATATACAACATGAAGAGCTGACCATTGGCGATTGGGTGAGCTTTAATATTTCATTCGTCGATGAAAATGAAACGCGATTACTTGATAATTATTTGCAAAACTTCTGGTTTAAACTAGGAGAAGATGATACTGAAAGCCCGCTACGTCAACTTTTTATTGGCAAAAAAATGGGAGAGCGTTTTTGTTCTAATCATCAGGTACTTCAGGAGTATTTTAGCAATCAACTTGATACTAATTATAGCTTCTGTATTGAAATCACCAATATCTTATCTCATCAATATTTTTGTTTTGATCAGTTTAAGCGCACCTTTCGCATAAAAACAAATAAAGATATGCACAAGAAATTAATTGAAGTATTTTCCTATCGCAATGACATTTCCCAACGCCATGCGATGGTGGAAGAGGCGTTGCGTGCACTGCTTTCAAAACACCGATTTTCAGTACCAAATTATCTAGTTTTAAGACAACAAAAAGTATTGCTTGATCGTATCAAAAATAATCCTGATTATCAGGTATATCGCGCTCAGAAAGATTTTCAAAATTATGTCCATGACTTGGCACAAAAACAAGTTATTGAAATGATTTTCATTGATAAGCTTGCATATCATGAAAACTTACAGTTAAACGATGAGGATATTAAGGGATATTTGAATCTTATTAATCGGCCGCGTATGAAAGAATTTATTTATTTTGATGTTCCGTCATTTAAAATACAAGGTCAGGAAGTACCAATCCCCACGCAAGAATTTATCCGAACTTGTTTGCGAGAAAAGGCTATTAACTACGTGATATATCACCTGACTAAAAAATAAAAACAAGGATTTATGATGAGCAGCACCATTCACAAATTGATTATCATCGGCTCAGGCCCCGCTGGTTTAACTGCTGCAATTTATGCGGCACGCTCAAATTTACAACCAGTTGTTATAGATGGTTCGCAACCCGGTGGCCAATTAATGACTACAAGTCTTGTTGAAAACTGGCCAGGAGAACAAAGCATCATGGGCCCAAAGCTCATGATGCAAATGCGTGAACATGCAAAAGCGTTTAAAACTGAATTTATTTCAGAATCAGTTACTCGCGTTGATTTTTCAAAAAAGCCATTCACCCTTTGGACAGATCGTGATAAAGAACTCAAAGCGCACGCAATAATTATTGCCAGCGGTGCCAGTCCAAATCGCTTGAAGGTCCCAGGAGAAGATGAATATTGGGGCAAAGGGTTAACCACATGCGCTGTGTGCGATGCTGCTTTTTATAAAGATCAAAAGGTAGTGATTATTGGCGGTGGAGATACTGCCATGGAAGACGCCTCATTTTTAAAGAAATTTACCAACGATATTACCATCATACAAATCCTTGATAAACTCACCGCCTCGTACGCAATGCAGCAGCGAGTGATTAATGATCCAGATATCAAAATCATCTATAATAGCTCGGTTACAAAATTTGATGGTGATGGTGAGCGGGTTAATAAAATAACCGTTACCAACCAAAAAACGGGAAAACAAGCTCAAATGCAGGTAAATGGCGTTTTTTTAGCCATAGGCCTCACCCCTAATACTGTCCCATTTGCTGATCAAGTGGAGTTTGATAATTGGGGGTATATCAAGGTCTCAGATCATACCAAAACATCTAAAGAGGGGGTCTTTGCAGCTGGGGATGCTGAAGATTTTCGGTACCGCCAGGCAGTAACTGCTGCTGGAGCCGGCTGTATGGCTGCTCTCGATGCTGAGCGATATTTGGCCAAAACCTCTGAATAAAGGTTGCAAAATGAGCCATTTACGGTACACTAGAGAAGTAAATTTCAAAAAATAGCCTCCAAGTGTAAGGATCAATCAATGTCAATCACCTTAGCCAAAAAAAGTCTCAAAAAGCGCCGTAGAAAGCATGGTTTTCGTGCTCGTATGCGTACCAAACAGGGCCGCAAGATCTTGAATCGCCGTCGCGCTAAAGGACGTAAACGCGTTGCCGTACGCGATTATTAATTGGTCAAATGGCTTCAATAGTACGTAAAATTACACAATTTACAAAAAAAGAAATTGATCAATTATGGAAAGATGTTCATCAAGTAGATAAACGTGATGGGATTCTTCTTTTAAAAGCACCGAGATCTGGGGATATTGGCCGCATTCTAATTATCGTTCCCAAAAAAATTGGCAATGCGCCAACCCGCAATAAAATACGACGCCAGATTAAATCATTGTTTTATGAAAACAAGCTCTATCAAAAGGATTTTGATTGGATTATTCTCGTCAAAAAATCAATAAAACATCTTACTTTTGCAAAGCTTCAAGATCTTTTATTGCCCCTCATGAGCAACCAGTCCGCTTGATCAATCGAATGTTGGCATTTATTCTCACAGGCCTTCGACCACTTTTAGGTTCTGCACATTGTCGTTTTGAGCCCACGTGCGGTAAGTATGCAGTTCTGCAACTGGAGCAAAAACCCCTCTTTTCAGCCCTTTGGGCGATTGGCAAACGATTACTTTCTTGCAATCCGTTTTAAAAAACTCTGTAAACTTGCGTTTATATACGGTCTCAAAATTATTAAAAGAAAAATTCTAACCTCCTCTTGACTTTCAAATCACATATCTTGATCATGAAAATAACCTAAAACTAAAAGGAGCGTATCATGATCAAGTTCACTTTTTTCATTTTTTTGTTCGTTCCATTATTAACATTTTCACATGATGAACATAGATATCGTGATTATGAACAAACTGATCGCGAGTGCGTAATGGAAACGTATCGGCTCAGCCATATGCATCAAACAGTTGATTTTGTACTCAAACAAAAAGAAAAATATTGCAGCCTTACGCATGGAGAGTATGGCATCTGGCAGGTACTTGAAAAATTAAATAGCTTGATTGATGCAAGTGATCCAGATCTTGATTTGCCACAACCGATACACGCCCTGCAAACAGCAGAGGCAATTCGCGCTGATGAGCATCCACGTTGGTTGATTATAACTGGTTTTATTCATGATTTTGGCAAAATACTTTACTCTTATGGTGAACCACAATGGGCTGTTGTCGGCGATACGTTCCCCGTTGGCTGCGCATTTTCTGATAAAATTGTGTATTCAGAGCTATTTGCACTCAATCCTGATTTTAAAAATCCAGCGTACAACACACAATACGGCATCTATCAAAAAGGCTGTGGTCTTTCAAACGTGCATATGTCTTGGGGCCATGATGAATATCTTTATCATGTCATAAAAAAATATCTGCCCCCGGAAGCAGCCTATATCATCCGATTTCACTCATTTTATGCATGGCATAACGAAAACGACTATGCATATTTAATGGATGATTATGATCGGCAGATGTTTGAATGGGTTAAATTATTCAACAAATATGATCTTTATTCTAAGTGCCCTCAAGCCCCGAATGTTGAGCAACTCAAACCATACTACCAAGAATTGATCGCTGAATTTTTTCCTGAAACGATTGCATGGTAACTGCTCAAAACTAGCAATAATTACCCCTTTTGATACACTGAAAATAGTTTAACCCTATTTTGGAATCATCTATGTACATCAAACAACTTGGATTTTCGTTGGCACTTGTAGGTTTATTGAGCAGTTCCCTATCCTTACCTGTAGATGACTGTAAAAAAAATAAAAGATGCCAAATTGCACTCAAAACATTAAAAGTGGGAAGCCATGGTGTTGAACTAGCAACCGGAGTAATAGTGGCTGCTCTTGGTTTAATATTCCACCCTGATCCCTTGGAATCTTGGAAAGGTTATGCCGTTGGCACGTTGACAGTGGCTTCTTTGATTGCAAACGGCCTGCGGGGAATTGATCATGAACTTCATGTCGTAAAATATATCAAAAAACATGTACGCACTATTAAAGATAAAATGAAGGCGCAATCTGAAAATACAAAGGCGGTTACGCCTCCCGTTTACAATAATTCTCCAGCCAGTTTGCTCAATGGACTACGTTCGCTTGTTTCTAGAAATACCGTTCCAAAAAGCCGTTCCCCTTTAAACTTTTCGCTCGCTCGCACAAGCCCGTTACTTGAAAAATCTAAATAAGGCGAATCGATTTGATACGGATCACCTGCAAGAATTACCTTACTTCCTTCGCCCACACGCGTGACAATCGTTTTAACTTCATGTGGCGTTAAATTTTGCGCTTCATCAATCAAAATATATTGATAGGGAATTGAGCGGCCACGCATATAGGTAATTGCTTCTAGACTCAGTTTTCCTTGATGAACCAATTCATCAACGGAAGCGATACCTGTTTTATCTTTGTGATAATACTTATGTTTTTTTTCTCTTTTCTTTGTATGTCCCTGCTCAAGATCGTTAATGTGTTTTTCCAAATTAATCGAATGCATAATAAATTCCATGTTGTCATAAATCGGTAGCATCCAACTATGCAATTTCTCTTCCAACGTTCCAGGTAAATAACCAATATCTCTCCCCAGCGGAACCACCGGCCGGGAAACAAGCATCTTACGGTAATCATCATGAATAAGTACTTTATCAAGTCCCGCGAGCAACGCCAAAAAAGTTTTACCGGTCCCTGCAGGCCCGAGCAAGGTTACCAATTGTATTGAATCATCGAGGAGTAAATTAAGTGCCATTTCTTGTTGCGGATTGCGCGGTTTTAATGGCCATTTAAGCGCCGCTTGATGCACCGACAAAAATTTTTTGTTGCCCAAATAGCGAAAGACTCGATTATTGTGAGGATTATGTTGGCTTTCTAGTAAAATAAATTGATTGACCGTTAATTCATAATCTCTTTCAAGTTCATTAAGCATCTCTGGATGATCACTTTTTAATTGGACGGATGGTACTTGAACTGCTACCCATCCTTTATAAAGCTCTTCTTTTGTAACAAATCCTTTTAAATAATCTTGCGAAAATATACCCAGAGCATCCGCTTTAACGCGCGCATTTAAATCTTTTGAAATAAATTTAACGTCATAGCCTTTTTGTTTTAAATCAAGAGCTGTAAGCAAAATTAAGTTATCTTTTTTATCAAGCAGAAAGGGAATTGGAGGGGCATCTTGATCTGTAAACAACACTTTAACCACAGCTCCAGAATCAAGCTTTACTCCTTCACTCAACGATCCACGTTCACGCATCCCATCAAGCTGTCGAATGAATTCTCGAGCATTGCGTCCACGATCAGTAGCTTCACGTTTAAATTGATCAAGTTCCTCAAGAACCACAGCGGGGATGCCTATATTTACTCCTTCAAAGTTTTTAAAGGCATATGGATCATGCACAATAACATTGGTATCCAACACGTAGATTTTTTTGGCATTATTTTCCGCGTTCATGCACTCTCTTTTTTATGAGGGTTATACCAACAACTTCAGTGCCGCCAGCGTAGCATAGGGATAATATGCAGGCAAAGAAAGAGCGGGAAATCCCTGCAAAACATAGCTATTTCTGGCCTCATCATTTGATCTTTTTGAATATTTTTCTATACTGAGACAAGATAACAACACAATTATTTTCTCGGGAGTTTATCACATGATTACTAAAACAACTCATATGCCTATTTTTGTAAATGATCAAGATGAAGCTCTGAAGTTTTATACGCAAAAGCTTGGCTTTCAATTGCATACGGATGCCACATTTGGTGAAAATATCCGCTGGCTAACTGTATGCGCACCAGAACAAAAAGAGTTTGAACTTGCACTCATGAAGGCAAATACTCCAGAGCTAAAGGCACTTGTAGGCAAACAAGCGCCAGATGTACCACTGTTTTGCGTGAGCACCAATGATTGTCGCAAAACAGTTGAAGAATTAAAAGGACGGGGCGTTACTATTATCAGCGAGCCAGAAGATCTGCCATGGGGCGTTTCTGCTCTCTTTAGCGATCTCTATGGTAATACGATCAATATCGTTGAACCAAAGCAGTAATAATTTGAGCCCCGCTTTGAGCGGGGCTTTTTCCCTGTGCCCTAGCCAGATCTTCTATTTTTCTTTAGAATGAGAATATCGATCTCATCAGTCTAATTGTGTTAGTGCCATGAGGAAAATCAGATGAATCAATCCCAAGATCTTAATAAACTACGACATTCAGCCGCTCATTTACTTGCGCATGCCGTTACCGAACTCTATCCTGGCACGAAACCAATCATAGGTCCGCCAACGCAAGATGGTTTCTTTTTTGATTTTTTACCCCATAACATGAGCTTCAAAGAAAAAGATCTTCCTATAATTGAAGCGAAAATGCTTGAGCTTGCGGAGCAAGATTTGCCAATCGAGCATAAACAGATCAGTAAAAAAGAAGCACGAGAAATTTTTAAAGATAATCCGTTTAAGCTTGAACTGATTGAGAACATCCAAGAGGATACGGTTGGTTTGGCAAAGCAGGGAAATTTTCTTGATCTGTGCAAGGGAGGCCATGTTAAAAGTACTGGCCAGATTAAAAATATAAAATTACTCAATATCTCAGGCTCCTATTGGCGCGCTGATCGTAACAATCAACCATTTCAGCGTATTTCAGGAACCGCCTTTTTTACGCCGAAAGAAATGCGTGCATTTGAAAAACGGCGTGAAGAACTTTTAAAATATGATCATCGCAAGCTCGGTAAAGAGCTTGAGCTTTTTTCTTTCCATGAAGAAGGACCAGGATTTCCATTTTATCATCCGCATGGCAAAATTATTCTGAATAAATTGATTGAATTTTCTCGTGATAAACAAAGAAAAGCTGAGTATCAAGAAATAAGCACACCTATAATACTCAGTGATGAGCTCTGGCAACGCTCTGGCCATTATGATCATTACAAAGACAACATGTATTTTAGTGAGATTGATGAGCGCTCATTTGTAATCAAACCTATGAATTGTCCAGGCGCAATTTTAGTGTACAAAGAGCGGCCACGATCCTATAGAAATCTCCCACTCCGCTTATCTGAATATGGCCTGGTACATCGGCATGAACTTTCGGGCGTACTGCATGGCCTTTTTCGTGCGCGAACCTTTACCACCGATGATGCTCATATTTTCTGCACCCCCGAACAGCTTGAACAAGAACTTGCAAATATAGTTAAACTCACTATCGGGATCTATAAAGCATTTGGCTTTGATGATATTAAAGTTGGCATTTCAACCAAACCGGCAAAAGCCATGGGTGATGATGCGCTGTGGGAAAAAGCGACGCAAGCGCTTATCAATACGCTTGATAAACTAAATGTACCCTACGAAATATTTGAGGGAGAAGGCGCATTTTATGGTCCGAAAATAGATTTTAATATCAAAGATTCCATGGGGCGTGAGTGGCAATGCGGAACCACGCAAGTTGATTTTTTCCAGCCTGAGAACTTCGATTTAACCTATGTTGCTCCTGATGGTACTAAAAAACGACCCGTTATTATCCATCGCGCTATCTATGGTTCTCTTGAACGATTTCTCGGCATTCTTTTGGAGCATTACAAAGGCAAATTGCCTTTCTGGCTTGCTCCTGTTCAAATAAAAGTTCTAACCATCACAGATGACCAAATGCCTTATGCTCAGCAAGTCCATGAGAAGCTTGAAGATGCTGGATATCGCATTCAAATCGATAAGACATCTGATCCGATATCAGGCAAAATTAAGGTTGCTCAAAAGCAGCAAATTCCGTGGATGCTCGTGATTGGCCCAAAAGAAGCTGCCAATACAACGATCACACTGCGCCATAGAGACGGCAAGCAGGAATTTGGCCTTTCATTTGATGATCTGATTACCAAAGCCCAAAAAGAAGCTAAATAGACTATAAAACCGTTGCTTTCCCAGTTTATTATACCCTATACTAAAGGTGGAAATTAGGAACCTTAGGTAGGAAAAATATGATGAAGCATGTGCGCCGATTTATGCTTATTTCTGGTTGTTTACTACTATCTATAATTATAATTCATGTCACTAAAGCGCCTCAAAAGCTGTCCTATCAAGGGTTTTATGTAGCATGTTTGCCTGCCAATAAAACCACGCAATCTGATAAACAATTAATTCCCTATGCGCAAATTGCTCATACCTCCCTCGAAGAAAATAGCAGCCCCAAATCATGGCGGTGCTATTTTCGTTTTTTACCCCGCGATGTCATTTGTACCCCTCAATCTGTTGCCAGTCGCCAAGGCATCAGCAGCTGCCCTCATTTTCCATCCATTGATGGCACATCTGACAAAAAATGTTATGTTCTGAATCAGAAACATATGCCACTGATAACAATGCTCCAAAAAAAACCTCCCGTTAGCGTTAACGTATTCACAAATAAAAAAGAGGTACTGGTACAAACATGGCAACAAGTACGAGATATATTGCTTGGCAAAAAGAAGTGAAAAGAATCACGCTAGCTCTGTTGGCAGTTGCCCTCTTTTAGCATTTTGGCCCCACGTAATTAAAAGGTGCCCAAACTCAATCCAATATTTTTTTGGTACGATATCGCAAAGCTCTCTTTCCGTCTGCTCGGGCGTTTTAGTTTTGACCAGTTTAAGTTGATTTGAAAGTCGATGAACATGCGTATCTACGCAGAGTGCCGGAATACCAAATGCCTCTCCCAGTACTAAATTAGCTGTTTTAATGCCAATTCCTTTGATTGAAAGCAACTCTTTTTGGCTATCTGGAACTTTACCATCAAATCGTTTGAGTAAATCTTTGCTTACTGTATGCAGTAATTTCGCTTTTTTGCGATAAAAGCCAACGGGATAAATAAGCTTTTCAATTGTTTTGAGCGGTAATTTAAGCATCGATTTGGGAGTTTTTGCTTTTGCAAAGAGCCGTGTGGCAGCCGGGTATGAGACGGTATCTCTCGTGCGAAGACTGAGCAAACAGCCAATTAAAATAAGATAGGGGTCCCTGCCATATCGTGCGACAATCTTTAACGATGCCAGTTTTTCCATCCCTCGCGTTGCCGTGCGCAAAATTTTGATTATTTTGGCAACTCGTGCACATTTTTTTGCGCGGGATTCTTTCATACAGAAAACCCCCTCTTAATACCGGTAAAATCGTTTGTTCTACAGGCTTAATTGTGATAGAGTGGAAATTAGGAGATTAGCCGCTTGTTGGCCATGGACCGGAACTAAATACAATTATTGCAAGCGTTAATAAATGAAATGCATAGTAGTACAAAGAATTGAATTTTTGCATATGAAAACCCTTTAAAGAAAAATGTTTTAAACGAGAATAAACTTAGCACAAGTATACTGAGAGATCTTTTTAATAGCAATAGTCATGATACATATTGAAACAATTTTCACCGTACTTTCCCACTTTCTTGAAAGCCAAATACTATTGCTCATGGTCTTTGGAATCGCAATAGTGCTCAAATCATTTATTTTAGTACATCTCTTTTTTAAAAAGAGTAAAACGATTTCTTACTATCTGCTA
>SDBT01020467.1_pt1 | contig 10346 bp, 10 predicted proteins | sample 2277101 | NCBI WGS metagenome assembly SDBT01 (sample SAMN10404973, study PRJNA504765) | marine sediment metagenome | isolation source: marine sediment core GS10_PC15, 103 cmbsf | place: Arctic Ocean: Southern Knipovich Ridge | collected 2010
AAAAAAAATACCAAATTACAATTTCCAAATTACAAATAAATCTCAATTTCCAAATCTCCAAATCTCAAATCAAAATGAACGAAATTATTAAAGAAAATTACGAATTACAAATAAAAATTCAAATCTCAATTTCCAAATTACAAATAATTTCAAAATCTATTACTCTAATATCCAAGCCCCAGCTTGGTTACTATCTTAAATTCCTGACCATAATACTATTTAGAGTCCATCCGTAAAGTCGATTTTTTTTAGTTTCTAACTCCCCTAACCCCTCTTTGCAAAAGAGGGGAAACATTGATGAATCCATAGGATTCGAGCTTTCCTTCTCCCCTCTCCAATAATCTCAAAAGTCCTTTTAATCTCCCTTTGCTAAAGGGAGAATCAAAGAGGGTTTAAGAGAGGGGTCGGGGGTGTGTTTAAGGATAGACTATTTTAACATCATCATCTTTTTCACTATCTTTTTATTCCCTGCTTTCAATTTGGTGAAATATATTCCACTGGACACCGGTTTTTCATTCATATCTTTTCCATCCCAGACAATAGAGTGCTCACCGTGAAGCAGGTGTGATTTCAATAGTGTTTTAACTTTTTGTCCTTTGATATTATAAATTGTTAGTTCCACCTCCGATTTTTTGGGGAGAGAGAATTTTATTATGGTCACAGGATTAAAAGGGTTGGGATAATTATTGATTTTAAGATTAAGATTGGAAGATTCCGGAATTTCCGGGTCTTCAGTAGAATTGAGTTTCACCACAGCAAAATCGATATTACCGGCAAATAAATTACCATTTACATATTCACCTGTTTCAGCATTTAATACCTGGTAATGGTTGATATGTTCCAGGCACCTGCTGTTATTTACAACTTGAAAAGATATATTTCCTCCACCACGCTGCAAGGGGTCTGAATAGGCAAGAAGCTGTTCAGCAGGTTCATCTGCTACTACAGCACCAATGCACACATCATCCTGGAAAACGCCGATCTCAACTATATCTTCAGGAATATCCAGAATATCTATCACCTCATAATCCGGTTGTTCCTGGAAAATGAAATATTGGGGAGCCGGATTTATAAATTTTTCAGTTCCGAACCCTCCTGCATTCCACTGAAAACCGTAAATATCTTCGCTCACACGTACCACATAACCCTTTTCATAGCGTAGTGGTCTTATCCGGTTACTGGGTCTTGGCTCCGAACGTGGTGTGTCAGGAATATATGCCCATTCTTCTGTTTTTATGCTCAAAACTTTATCAAAATGCCCGCCAAAAGCAACATCTAAATCCATGCTCGCTTTTATCCAGTAACCTATCCAGTTATCCTGCCCCGCAATCAGGTCTATACTCGTAGTTGGCTCTAACAAACTACCGGTTCTTCCCAAAGTTCTTTCATAGTTAATACCTATCTCAGGTAAAATCTTTATCTTATAGCAGCGTGAACTTTGAAGTTCATAGGGTGGATTTGGTGTAGACCAAGAGAGATCCTCATATATCAATTCTCCATACCCTTGATACCCTAGATTTAAAACATCGATAGAAGTAATTTCTTCAAACCCGGAGATATTCACCAAAACAGGAATAGCTTCTACAGGCTCATTACCGGTTCTTTTCAGCACCGGAAAAGATTCCCAGTTCCATTTATCGCGTAAGGGTTTGTCTTGCCGGAATAGTTCGATATCCGGTATAAACATAAAATCTGAATTACCATCGATCTGGTATATTTGGTCATTATTCTCATATTTATCTTCAGAATTATAAAAAAATTGATATTGATCGTTTTGATTTGGATATTCATCAAACTGCAAAACATACCTTCCTCTTCCTGAAAAATAATCAATTTCAATTGGTTCTCCCAATTGTTGTAAATCTACATAAAATATCTCAAAATCACTGTTAGCATACGGAAGCAATACATGTGGGTTTGCATCATAAACCTGACCTGCTAATGTTAAAGCCATTGGTTTAATTTCTATAATTGCTTTCTGATAATAATCAAAAACATATGGAATACTACCTAATACTAAATTATCAAGTGTAAAATATCCATCATCTTGTGAATCCCAACCCCAATTTACAAGAAACCAGTGCTGTGGATCTGGAAAACCCATTATGTAATAACCATGCAAGATGAATGCATGTCCTACCTCTTCAACAGGATCATAGCCAGTATAATAAACAGGTTGTGAGGCTAATAACTGATTTTCTAAGAGATCTAACCATTCAGGATCAGTAAAAAGAGCTCGAACTTTCCTTAGTGAATTATATCCAAAATATTGTTTAAAAGCAAATTCCATCCAAGTAGAATATGTTCCGGTTCCATCTAAAGTATAATTCGCTCTTCCGGCAATTCCGCAGGCAAAACCCAAAGCAGCTAGATGATTTCTCAAAGTAATATTCTGGTTATTTTCAAAAACAGCACGGATTTCATTTAGATATCCATCTAATTGGTCAAATTTAATGAATTCATGTGGAATATAATCTTCGTCAATTCTTATTCCGATTCCTCCTGGCACTCCACTTAAATAGTTTGATCTTAATAAATCATTATCAAATTCAAAATCCGAGCAATACTTATGATAATTGATAATTTGTGCCATTGCTACCGGACCGCAACCAGCACCGCATCTTTCCTCCTCTATGATGGGCACAAAATCATTATAGGGACTGCTTTGATGCCAGGTTTCAGGCATATCAATAACAATATGAACATTATCTTGCGGGATGTTATTATCAAGTATATCCTGCCACATTGTTCTGCTGTTTTCATTTACAATTTCCTCGATAATTACATAGAAAACCTGTTCATTATAACAATTCATCATCCATTCAAATTCAGGTCCTCCATCAGAACCTATCTCACCCACTTGATTATAAGCCAGTATCGGTTGAACATCATTAGTTGCAGGAGTTACAACAAATCCTTCCTCTTCAAAATTGAAAATGTAAATTGTAGTAGTGTCTGAATAACTTAGAATTTCGTAATTTTTTAATATCGGATTTTCAATTCCCGATATAAACTTAAACCAGTTTTCTGCAGCTACTTGTGCAGTGTTTACAGAAACTTGTTCTCCCCATAAAGAACAAATTAAAATTAGAAATAAACCTAAGCAAATGATTTTCATTTTTCCTCTTATTTTTTGGTTAGTTCTATTTGATTTAAAATAAATTAAATATACTTATGTCAAGAAAAAAAATTGTTAGAATATTTCATCCCATTTTAGTTTGACAGAATCAGCTTTCAGCAAAAATTGTCTTAATTTAAAAAATCAGTATTTATAAGAGAACTCGAAAGGAAAATTATGGCATTGAAAGATGAATTTGAGAAGACAGGGAACTGGCTGTTCAGAAGACGAAGTTATTTGCCTTTAATACTTATATTTTTTTTTCTATTATCCTTGCCACATTTTAAATATTTTAGTGATAATCATAAATTAGACTTACTCTGGGAAGTTTTATGTCTTGCAGTTTCTTTTTTTGGTCTAACAATTCGGATTTTCACAATAGCTCATACTCCGCGAGGAACTTCCGGTCGTGTTACAAAAAAGCAAAAAGCAGAAGTGTTAAATATAACAGGAATTTATTCTATTGTAAGACATCCTCTTTATTTGGGAAATTTCTTTATCTGGCTTGGTATTTCAATGTTTTTTCATTTATGGTGGCTAAGCATAATTTTCATCCTGATTTTCTGGTTGTATTATGAAAGAATAATGTTTGCAGAAGAATGCTTTCTGAGGAAAAAATTTGGGATCAAATTTGAAAAATGGGCAGATAAAACACCTGCATTCTTACCAAGATTCAAAAACTGGAAAAAACCAGCTTTATGCTTTTCAATTAGGAAAGTTCTCAAAAAAGAATATTCTGGATTCTTTGGTATAATCGCTTGTTTCACATTCTTAGAAGTTATTGGTGATTATTTTATCACAAAAAAATTGGAATTCGATTTATTCTGGATTATAATTTTTTCTGTGGGACTACTTATTTATCTGATTTTAAGAACCCTTAAAAAGAAAACAAATTTGCTTTCTGAAGAAGGACGATAAGAAAGTTATTAATGAGAAAAAATATAGTTGCAATTGTTGGTCGTCCCAATGTTGGAAAATCAACTCTTTTTAATAGAATATGCCGTAAAAGAAGCGCAATCGTAGATTTTGAAGAGGGAATAACCCGCGACAGGAAATACGAAGAAGCTGAGTGGACAGGTCATTCTTTCATTGTTGTAGATACAGGCGGAATTATTCCCAAAACTGATGATAAGATAAACAAAGCCGTGAAATTTCAAGCGGAAATCGCCATTGATGAAGCTGACCTGGTTTTGTTTATGGTGGATGTAAAAGTAGGAACAACCGATATGGATATGGAAGTCGCCAAAATACTTTCCGGACATCGGGAAAAAGTTATGTTAGTTGTGAACAAAGTCGATAACGAAAAAGATGAGCTCGAGATCTTTGATTTCCTGAAATTAGGCTTTGGTGAACCTTTTCCAGTTGCAGCAAATCAAGGAAGAAATATCGGTAACTTTCTGGATCAATTAATAGAGAAAATCGATACTGTACAATACGAATTTAAAGAAGACGATTCCATAAAAATCGCAATAGTAGGAAAACAAAATGTGGGCAAATCTTCCATAATCAATAAAATCATAGGACAGGAAACAACGATCGTAACTGATATCCCGGGAACTACGCGAGACTCGATCGACCTTCATATAAATTATCATGAAAAGAAATTTACTTTTATAGATACTGCTGGACTTCGCAGAAAGAAACGGATTAAATATGGAGTTGAATACTTCAGTTCTATGCGCACTATCGAAAGCATAAACCGAGCTGATATTGTTCTTTTGATTTTAGATTCAACTGAAGAAATCTCTACACAAGACCAGAAAATTGCATCTTATGCATACAGAAATTTTAAGGACATTATAATCATTTTCAATAAATGGGATTTAATCGAAAAAGAGAATTCAACACCAGGAACATACATTCTAAAAATAAAATCCGAACTGCCCTTTCTCCAATTTGCACCAGCCCTTTTTGTTTCTGCACTCACAGGACAAAGAGTGCGGAAAATTTTCGATAAAATCCTGGAAGTAGAAGAAGAAAGTAAAAAAAGAATTCCAACTTCCGAACTGAATAAATTCCTGGAAAAAACCACAGCAAAATTCCCGCCTGTTCACTCTACTGGAAAACTCGTGAAAATCTTCTTTTGCACACAGGTAAAAACTCATCCACCTACTTTTGTTTTCTTTTGCAATGATCCCAAACTAATATCAATCCAGTACAAACGTTATCTAAATAATCAACTCAGGGATGTTTTCAAGTTTGAAGGAGCAACTATCAGATGTTATTATCGAGGACGGAATAAGAATGATTTTTAGAATAATTATAGCAGTGATTTGCAGTTATCTTTTAGGATGCATTCCCACCAGCTTCATATTTGGAAAATTACTCAAAAAAATAGATATTCGCCAGTTTGGAAGTCATAATGTAGGTGCTACAAATGCCATAAGGGTTTTAGGTGTAAAAATCGGGATCATTACTCTACTCATAGATATTGCCAAAGGTTTTTTCGCTATTCAAATTGGAAAAATGATTATTCAAAATCCCAATAATCTAATGATTATTAGTTTAGGATTTGCTGCAATTCTGGGTCATATCTTCACGGTTTTCCTGAACTTTAAAGGAGGAAAAGGCGTAGCAACATCTGCAGGAGTTCTCATCGCTCTGGCTCCCATTCCTTTTTTGATTGCTCTTTTAACTTTTGTGATTATTGTTTGGATAACTAAATATGTTTCTCTGGGTTCTATTTTAGCTGGATTAGTTTTACTGATAGTTGAAATAATAATTAATATCAGAAATTCTTTTTTAGACTTGGAATTCTTGATTTTTTTCTTTGTTATTGTAATGTTCATCATTATCCGTCATAAGAAAAATATTAAAAAATTAATTGCTGGAACCGAGAATAAAATAAGTTTTAAAAAGAAGTAAAATTTAACTCATTCCCAATCAGGGGATTGGGAACGATGGTATGCTTCAGGGGATTGGGAACGATGGTATGCTTCAGGGGATTGGGAACGATATTCATTTTTTTAAGGATTTGAAACAAAATTTAAATTTATTTTATGTATTTTGAGCCTTTTTGCGGCTATTAAAAAAAAGGAATTATGTGCGGAATAATTGGAATTTTTAATAATGATAAAGCTGCGGAATTAGCAGCTCTCGGTCTTTTTGCAGAACAACACAGAGGACAGGAAAGCTGCGGCATGGCAGTTAATGATGGCAAAATCATCAAACTGCGTAAAAAGATGGGATTGGTTAAAGATGTTTTTACTCCTGAAAAATTGAAAATCCTACAAGGAAAAATCGCCATTGGTCATGTTCGTTATCCTACTCGTGGATCTTCCTCGATTTATGATTCTCAACCCTTTATTGTTGAAACTCTGGCTGGTCCATCATATGCTTTAACAAGTAACGGCGATATAATAAATTACAAAGAAATCCGTCAAGAACTGGAAGCGAAGGGAGTTTATTTCTCCAGTACAAATGAGGGTGAACTCATTCTCAAATATATTGTTTTTTATGTGGAAAAAGAAGGATATGCCATCATAGATGCGATAAAAAAAATGATGAAAAATATCAAAGGTGCTTATTCAACAATTCTGGCAACAAAAGAAGCTCTTTATATGTTCCGCGATCCTTATGCTTTCCGTCCCATGAGTTATGGCAAGACCAAAGAAGGTTCAGTTGTTGTTGCTTCGGAAAGTTGTGCTCTCGATATTTTGTACATGGATTGGAAGCAGGAAATTAAACCTGCTGAAATAATAATCGTAAATAAAAATGGAATTGAGTCTATTGAAAACGACCCTAATGATTTTCGTGTAACTTCCACAGAAAAGCACTGTATTTTTGAACATATTTATTTTTCCAGACCCGACAGTTTTATTTTTAAAGAAAATGTTTATCAGGTTCGTCAAAAAATTGGAAATCTAATAGCAGAAGATGATGATATAAATGCTGATGTTGTGGTTCCTGTACCGGATTCATCTAATATTATTGCTCTCGGTTATGCACGGAAAAGGAACATTCCTTTTGAATTTGGTTTGATCAGAAATCATTATGTTGGAAGAACTTTTATTCAACCTGAACAGACAATTCGCGATGAAAGTGTTTTTCAGAAATTCAATCCTTTACCGAATTTTTTTGATGGAAAAATCGTTATCATGATCGATGATTCTATTGTGAGAGGAACAACTCTGCGGAAATTAACAAAATTGATAAAACATGCAGGAGCAAAGGAAGTTCATCTCAGGATAGGTTCACCTCCTGTTAAAAATTCTTGCTTTTATGGAATCGATACTCCTACCCGAAAAGAATTGATCGCAAATAATAAAAAAATCGAAGAAATCAAAGATTTCATGGGAGCTGATTCTTTGAAATATTTAACAATCGAACAGTTGAGAAAAACAGTGAAAGAACCGAAAAATTTCTGTTATGCTTGTTTTGATGGGAATTATCCTGTGAAATGAAATTCAAAAAACCTTCCGAACGGTTGAAAACCTTCGGAACGGTTTTGAATAAATTGACACTTAATTTAAGTTTTCAGGAATAAAAGATGAAATTAAAAACCAGGAATGAGATTTCGCAAATAGCTGAAGAGCTTAGAAAATCTGATAAAAAGATCGTTTTCACAAATGGTTGTTTCGATATTCTGCATGCCGGACACATCCAATATTTGAGAGAAGCAAAAAATCTTGGAGACATCCTGATAATCGGATTAAACAGTGATAAATCCACAAAACTCATAAAAGGAAAAAATCGACCCATAAACACAGAACTGGATCGGGCAACTGTTCTGGCTGCTTTAGAATTTGTGGATCACATTGTTATCTTTGAGGAGGACACTCCATTCAATTTGATTAACCTTATAAAACCCCATATTCTGGTTAAAGGTGGAGATTGGAAAGAAAACGAGATAATCGGTTCTAACGTTGTGATAGAAAACGGTGGAAAAGTTATCAGTTTATCTTATAAACAAGGATTTTCAACGACCAAAATTTTGAATAAAATTTTAGCTTTAAAAGAAGGTATCTAATGGATTTTCAGGAAGATACAGCAATTGTAAGAAAAATTGAAAACAACGAAGTTACAGTTGAAATTCAAAGAACCGGAGCTTGTGAACATTGTGCAATAAGTGGAATTTGTGGTGCTGGAAATAAAAACATCCAACATCTAATCCAAACTGATTTGAGCTTGAAAATCGGAGATCTGGTCAAAATTCATATTTCCGCAAGTTCCAAAATTTTCTCATCCTTTATTCTCTTTATTTTTCCAATTCTTGTTATGATCATTTTTTATATTTTTGGGAAATATCTCTTCCGATTTAATGAAGATTTTTCAATAATTTTTTCTATTTTCGGTTTACTTTTCAGTGGGATTTTTATTTATTATATCGATAAAAAATATGAGAAAAAAATTATTTTTAAAATTATTGAAAGGATTGAAAAATGAAAATGCATTTAAACGAAATGGTTTTTTATGGTCATCACGGAGTTCATCCTGAGGAACGAAAACTCGGTCAAAGGTTTGTTGTAAATTTCAGTTATGAAACAGATCCAAAACAAGATCAATCGATGGAACACATCGATGATACGATCGATTACACAAAAGTTTTTTCAATTATCAAACATGTGTTGGAAAAGGAAGAATTTTTACTTCTGGAAAATTGTGCCAATACGATTTTAGTAACAGTTTTAGAAACTTTTCCCAAGATTATTCATGCAAATGTAAGAATCAAAAAACCTTCTGTACCAATTAGAGGATCATTAGGTTCAGTTGAAGTGGAGATGGATAGATTTCAGAAATGATCTGCTATTTGGGTTTTGGTTCAAATCTGGGAAATCGCCAAGAATTCATATTAAAAGCTCTTTCTGAACTTTCCTTGAAAATGCAAATTCTCCAGAATTCAGAAATCATCGAAACCAAACCATATGGTAATTTGAAGCAACCAGATTTTCTGAATTGTGTAACTAAAATTGAAACTGAATTAAATCCTGTAGAACTCCTGAAAATCTGCTCAGAAATAGAAAAAAAACTGGGAAGAAAAAGATCGCTAAAGTGGGCAGCCCGAACCATTGATATTGATATCTTGTTTTATGGAAATAAAACATTTCAATCTGATGAATTGATCATTCCCCATCCTGAAATTCAGAAAAGAAAATTTGTCCTCAAATCTTTAAATGAAATTTGTCCTGATTTTGTGCATCCTGTTTTGAATAAGAAAATATCTCAAATAATATTGGAGTGTAAATGAAAAAACTCGCAACCATAATTCTTGCTGCCGGTAAAGGCGTAAGAATGAAATCCGATAAACCAAAAGTCGTTTTTGAATTCGCTGGCAAACCTATGATAAACAGAGTTGTGGAAACTGCACAAAAAATTGAAAGCGACATTATCGCAATTGTTGTTGGTTATAAAAAAGAAATGATCATTGATATCATTCCAAAAACAAAAAAGATTAAATTCATAGAACAAAAAGAACAGCACGGAACCGGTCATGCTGTGATGGTAACTGAACAAGTTTTTAAAGATTTTAATGGTGATATTTTTATTCTCTGTGGAGATGTACCTTTGCTTCGAGCAGAAACTTTACAAAAAATGCTGACTATACACAAAGAAAAAAATGCTGCTTGTACGGTTCTCACTGCAATTATGGACGATGCTTTAAAATATGGAAGGATCATCCGCAATAAAAACGGTAATGTTCTTAAAATTGTTGAATTCAAAGATAATTCAGATAAGGAAAAAACGATTAAAGAAATTAATACAGGGATTTACTGCTTTGATGCAAAAAGTCTTTTTTCTGCTTTGAAGAAAGTAACAAATAATAATCAACAGCACGAATACTATTTAACTGATACATTAGAAATTCTAAACAATGATAAGAAGTTTGTTACATCTGTTCTTCTGGATGATATGATAGAAGCTTCAGGTGTGAATTCCAAAGAGCAGCTAAACAACCTGGAAAAGGAGTACTTTAAAAACCAATGAAATGTAAAGGTGATTGAATGAATAAGATTCCAGATAATAACAAATATTCCGAATTGCTTGGCAATATTGGCAAGCTTCTTAAAGAATCACGTAAAGCCGCCATTCAAAAAATTAATAATATTCTTGTGCAAACCTATTGGAATATCGGGAAAAGAATTGTAGAATTTGAACAAGGCGGGAAGGAAAAAGCAGACTATGGCAGCAAGCTGTTAAAGAGATTGTCAAATGATTTGAAAAAGCGTTATGAGAAAGGATTTAGCCGATCAAACCTGCAATATATGCGTTTGCTCTATCTGAAATACCA
>SDBT01020468.1_pt1 | contig 10345 bp, 7 predicted proteins | sample 2277101 | NCBI WGS metagenome assembly SDBT01 (sample SAMN10404973, study PRJNA504765) | marine sediment metagenome | isolation source: marine sediment core GS10_PC15, 103 cmbsf | place: Arctic Ocean: Southern Knipovich Ridge | collected 2010
CCCGTTTGTAAAACTTTTTGCTGAACGGAAACTCCATTCTCGGCAATGTATGGAAGTCCAACAATCTGATTGACCTCAGGCCACATCGCCGCCGGCAAGAAATAATCTGCGTACTGTGCTGTTGGTGTTTTGAAAAAGTCCGCAACTGTGATTATGTCCATTTTCATCAAAGCTTCTCTGTACTGTTTCGGATTTGCAAATGTTGTCAAACCGTTATTTCCGAAAATCATAAATGCCTTGATAGGATAGGGTTTTCCTGTCCGCATTGCTCCAAAAAGTGAAGGAATATGCGTAGTTGGATGAAAAGCATATTTTCCTCCAAGCAACTTGTATGTATCAGCTCCCAGCCTTTTCTCCTGGACACGCATTGACCTTCTTCTGTAAGTCTGAAGGGGACTCAGGATATGCATCCCCATCATATCGCTCCCAGGATTATCAATATTACCTGTGATTCCTCTAAGGATCGCTATGCTTCGGCAGGTCTGCAGAGAATTCGGAGTCTGCTCAATGGAAGCACCCCAGTCTATAATACCTGGTTTCTCAATGGCATATGTGCGAGCTATATTGACGATCGTTTCTTTACTAAGACCTGTTATACCCGCAGCCCACTCCGGCGTATAACTCCCTACGCAGTCCGATAAACGATCGAAACCATATGTCCAAGTTTCCACAAAATCTTTATCACAGAGGCCCTCCCTGATAATTACATGTATCATGGCAAGAGCAAGAGCCATGTCAGTTCCCGGACGCACCTGCAAATGGTGCCGGCACCGATCGGCTGTCTCTGAAATTCGCGGGTCAACGGCAAAGGTGTACGGTATATCTTTAATGACACGATTTACAGAGAAAAGAACCTTGCCATCTGGCCCAGTAACAACAGGATTAGCGCCCCAGAAAATTCCACATCTTGGCGCAGTGCCGCTGTAGTAATCGCTAACCAGAAAATCCCCGTAGGTTATCATACTGACATTAACTCGCGGAAAAAAACATTGTGCCGCTCCCGGTTCTATCCAGTTCGGACAACCAAGCGCGTTGACAAACCGTATTAGATGCATGTAATGGTGTCTTCCAGTACCCTGAGCAAATGCAACCCCTTCAGGCCCATATCTTCGGATAATTTCCTTGAGGCGACTTACAATATCATCCAGTGCTTCATCCCAGGAAATGTATTTGAACTCACCCTTGCCGCGTGGCCCAATTCTTCTCATGGGTCTTGTGATTCTATCGGGATGATAGACCATATCAATCGTGGATTGCCCTTTGATACACATCGCCCCACGGTTCATGGGTGAACTTCTATCCCCCTCAACATGAACGAGACGACCGTTGTTTACATGAAGGAGTACACCACATCCACCGTGACACATCCGGCATGTGCTTTTGAATACCCCATCCCCAAGAAAACTCGTCACTTTGCTCCTCATTTCCTTCCCTAAGGGGCTCCGCCCCTCGGGCGGCGTCTCCAACGGAGACGCCTGTCACCCCATGGGGGAAACCAGATTGTTTCCCCCATACCCCCTAATCCGCATAGTAAAGCGTTGCACTTTACTATACTCTCAGAAAATTCGTCACTATTCTGTTCCTCGTTTTCTTTTTGATAACCCCTTGAAGCATACGCTTTAATAAAATTCATCACTTCGCTCTTCATCAAAAATGGTGTCTGTCCCTATTTAAAAGGTCGCTGTCCCTATTTTTTGTCACCGATGTGGACAATGACCTTTGCGTGGTTTCTGGGAAGGAGTTCAGGACGCAGTAGAAGCTCCTTTAAAGCCTCTATTCCGAAAATTTCGGTTGTCACTATTTCGTGAAGAGGAAGGCGATCGGCTGAGCAAAGTTTAACCAGCTTAGCAAAAGCCCCGCCTAAATGCCCACGGGATCCAATAATCGAGATAGCATTGGTTATAATTGTATCAACAGCACTTATCTTCAGTGAAGTGCCACTTCGCGCCAGCAATATTACTCTGGCACGGCTGCCGCAGTATCCAATTATCTTTGAAACATTTTGAAGATTCCCACTCGCCTCAAACACCACATCATAGGGGAGTTTGGTTTGCACCACTGTGGCCCAAAACTCTCGAGGACGATAGACTTCATCAGCCCATCTACGCGCAAGTTCTCTCCGCAATTTTAAAGGCTCTACGTGATCTATGTGCGAGCTCCCAAAAACATGTTTCGCCAGCATCGCAAGAAATAGTCCAATCGGTCCCGCGCCAAAAATGAGGACGCGATCAGCATCTTGAACCCTTGCATGCTCAAGAGCTACGTGTGCAACTGCCGCCGGTTCAAAGCAGGCAGCCTGTATCAGGCCCTGAGGTTTTTCAACCAGATTGTCTATTGGATGACATATCCGTTGTGGCAGATTTGCATATGTTGCAAAAACTCCATCTTCTTCCAATCCTAGAAGTCGAGCACGAGCACATTGGTTGAAATCTCCCTGTCTGCAGGGAACACAGACTCCGCAACTAATCACACTCTCACAGGAAACAATATCTCCGAGTCTCAAACCGACCACTCCCTCACCAACTTCCACAATCTCACCGACGCATTCGTGCCCCAGGATACGTCCTTCCGGAGGAATTGAAGCTGGAGCAGAACACTTAACATAACCTGTTGTTTCATCTGTTTCCAAAAGATGTACGTCTGTCCCACAAACCCCAGCCATGAGCACTTTCAAACGCACAAAGCCAGGATGAAGCTTTCCCATTCTTTTCTTTACAACCTCAAGGCGAGGGAGCTTATACCTCTGGCGCGGACCCGGTTCCACAACACCCGGCACTAGCTTCTCCACAGCTTTCACTGCAAGTGCTGTTGCCTCATAAGTCATAACTCTCTCCCGTTAAAACAGGGACAGCGACCTTTTTTTTAAAGGCACCTCTCCCATGCACATGAGTATATCCTTCGGGCATAATGAGGTGAACAATCCAGAAATAGAGAAATAGGGACAGCGACTATTTTTTCAAAAGTACGGGATCATATCCATATGAGTATATCCACTCGGCATTATGACATAAAGAACCCTGAAACACTGCCACAGAATAAAAATAGTCGCTGTCCCCATTTAAATAGTATCGTCCCTATTTATTAACCAGGGCCTCTCGGTTAAGTTTACCGCTCGGAAGCTTAGGAAGTTCCTGCACAAATTGTACGATTCTGGGGATCTTGTACCGAGTCAGCCGACCCCTACAAAAATTGACAATATCATGTTTCGTCAAACCCACCCCTTCTTCCAGGACAATTAGAGCCTTAGGAACTTCGCCTCTTTTTCTGTCATCAACCCCAATTACTGCTACTTCCCGTATTCCCGAGTGAGAGCTTAAGACGATTTCAATTTCCAGAGGATAAACCTTCCACCCTCCAACTTTTAGCATACCAGACTTTCTCCCTAAGAAGAAAAAATATCCCTCATCGTCTCGCATGCCCAGATCCCCACTCAAATAACTTCCATCAGCTTTAAAATTGTTATCTTCACACTGTTTGTCATAGTAGCCGCCAACTACGCCAGGACCTTTAAAAGTGAGCTCTCCGACTTCGCCTGGCGGTAGTTCTCTACCCTTATCATCCACAACCCGAACGTCATAATATTTGCATGGTGTCCCAATTGAGTCTTTCTTATGCACCTTTCCCCATTTATTCGCAATCGCTATTCCCGTCGTTTCAGTACTTCCCCACACGGCAGTGATGCGAATACCAACTTTCTCCATAAATCGGCCTTTCAAATCTTCATGCGTGTGCATCCCTCCGCTCTCAGCTATTCTGAGAGAACTCAAGTCGAAGTTTCTTATTTCAGGTACTTCAACGAGCATCTCGTAAAAAGGAGGGAGGGCCATCATGCACGTCACGCTATTCTCTTCTATAGCTTGAGCCATCGATCGGGGATAAATAGTGCCTAACAGAACAAGCGTCCCTCCAAGGAATAAGGGTCTTGAAAAAATTTCGTGAGGGTGACCGTATACGGCAAACATGCACATATGGACATCGCCTGCCGTAAGACCAAGTGCGTCAACAGCCCCAAGAGTATTATAAAACATATCTTCATAAGTTGTAACTGCTCCTTTGGGAGCGCCAGTCGTTCCTGATGTGAAATTGAGATAAAAAATATCTTGAGGTTCGACCGAAACCGAGCAAGGATGCCCTTCCCCTTTTTCGACCAAATCTTGAAAAGAATAAGTTCTATCTCTTGAGGCATCACCCACGACTACGAGATATGTTGTGCCCGGTTCCTTAATCATCACTTTTGAAGCGGAGAGGAAACCCGTTGCTGATACCTTCGGAAATAGGTCGGGGTTTATCCTGTCAAGAAATTCCAGATAGGTTGAGTGAACTATAAGGGCGGATGGCCGAGTATCTGATAGAATCCTGCCTATTTCTTCGGGAGGGCTTTCATAACTGATAGAAAAACTTATCGCACCGCATTTACTCAGTGCCAGGTAAGAGATAACCATTTCCGGAACTCTTGGCAAAAGTATTCCAACCCGATCCCCCTTCCTGATGCCAAGATCAAGGAAACTGTTAGCCAGGCGAGTAGTTATTTCTTCAAGCTCCAGATATGTTATTCTCCGATCCTTATAGATTATTGCAGACTTCTTTGGATAGGCTAAAGCTGCCCGTTTCAGCAACTCATGCAATGTCACGCAGGAATCTTCTACTTCTATTCCAGACATTCTCCGCCCTTTCTATCTGAATTTTTGATATAAACTTAGCGCGCCTATGATGCCGACTTCAAGATATCGCCTTCGGCGATACTTCCCTAAGCGCGGACCCGCTAAGCGGGTACCCCCAGCCTCGGGCGAGGAAAGCAGCCTTGCCAGAATTTTGGCTTCTCGCTTCTTGGAGCTCAGGAGTTCTATGCTTCCCTGATGCGACAAGAATCTCGCTTTCCTCTGTCACCCCATGGGGGAAACCACATTGTTTCCCCCATACCCCCTAATGCGCATAGGAATTATTGAAACTCTATACTACTAGAAATTGGATTCGTGAATTCCTGCCCCTGATTCAATCCCAGCAGATTGTTTCTTATACCAGATACCAAGAATTTTGTCAACCGCCTGATGGACTTCCGTTGTGTAAGAGATAAAATTCCACTCTGAGGAGGTTAAAGGTGCGGGAGAAATGTGAGAGTTATGAGTGCATAGAGTGAGAACTGTTCTATTATTTTTTACTGAGCCAGGCCACGGATTTCAGTCACACACTCCTTCACCATTTCTTGATGAAGACAATTTCAGTTGGCCGGGCTGATTATTAAACAATGTCGACGCACCGGTGGGCTTCCACCAGGTAATATCGGATCCACCTATCCATATTGAAGCCTGGTAAGTATACAATCCTGCCGGAACATCACTCGGTACGGACCAATCACAGAAATACCACTGCGGACTTCCTCCCGGCAATCCCGCAGCAGAAATGGATGCTACCTTTGTGCCCGTCCAACCAGGACCCTGGACATCAAACCACACCACTGCATCTTCAGGAAGTTTTTCGGTCCATATGTTGTTTAACTTCGCCCTCAGAGTAACGGTACCACCAGGCTGAACTTTCACCCCGGCGTCAAGGTCTAATATCTCACACCATATTTCATCAGTCCAGAGATAGTATCCGCTCGAAACACATATAAATTTCGCATCTTCTAAGCCCCTGCACGGCAGGCCATAGGTCAGTAGAATCTCATCCCCGGGTACTGTCTTCACTCTTTGAGCATCCTTCTTCTCAAGAGATTTGCTCACGTCACCTTCCGTACTGTGAATGGCAGATATCAAATCCAACTCAATCCATGCGTTCCTGCTCTCTCCCCTACAGCTATAATCGTAATACATTGCCACACTGTTTGTATATGATATTTCTCCATCAACTTCCACAATCTTAAAACTCACAGTATTCCCCTGTGCCGCAACAGGCTGGCTTACCGCCCGCTCGTAGTAAAACTCGCTTTCGGGACAATGACTTGCTGCGTAAGCAAAGCCGTTATTGTGCCATCTTTCACCATCCCAGGAGTAAAGGTCAGGACAGCTGGGGTGTCCAGCTCTAAAAGGCTTCAGATTGAATTCCGTGCTGCCATTCCCATCGTATAGCTGAGGATGTTGCCCGGAATTATAAGTAGTTGCTCGCGGAGAAGCGTAGTTATAGACTTCCTCAGCCGAGATTGTGCCGTTCCCATCGCTGTCAGCAGAACCTGAAAGCCCTTGAACTACATAGTATGTGAATACGCCATTCTGAAGCGCGCCAGATTCCTGGCTAAGCTCAGATCCTCTACTCGCTGTCAATACTACGTAGCCGCTTTTTTGAAGGTCTTTAAAACTTGGGCCTGCCTCCAACTGTTCCGCTGAGGGTGGAACCTGCCCTGTCTTGAGATAAGTTCTGATAGCTCCGACAACGCGCCCTTTTCCAATGAACCCACCACTGTTACATGAATCTATCATAATGCACACATTCTGCGTTGGCAATGCGGCAAATGCATTTTCTAACTCGATGTCGCTTATATCATTATCATAGTTACTCAAACTGATATCATGAGGAGAAATGTATGTAGCTACCACACTGCCCCCGGACGTTTGGTTTGTCCCGTGCCCCGAGAAATGGAAGAAAACGACATCATTCGAACCGATACCAGTCAGATTGCTTATAGCATTCAGTATGTTCGCTTTTGTTGCTTGTGAGTTCGTCAACATAGTCACGCCGTCCCAATCACTCGCTGGTAACACATTGTACATGTCCTGAGCATCATCATCACAATAAGTGAGGTCTAACCCCGCGGCGGCGTAGTCCGATACGCCTACGATTATAGCATATCCCTTAACTCCTGCGAGTGAAAGGCCCGGGAAAAACGACACCACGAGCAATATTAAAGCAAAACATCCCAGCTTAAACATGTTTCTATCCATTTTTCTCCTCCATATTTATTCAGAACTAACAGTCTTTGGACAGACTAACATCTGTGGTCCTCCAAGGCCACCACAGACAATTTCATCCCCTTCCTTCAGGCTGTAAGTCATTATTGATACAGTCAGGATACTGAATTCTGTTGCTTCAGGTATGCTCAACTCAAAATCAATCTTAGCAGATTCAATAAACTCAATTACATGGCTAGTTTTCATCTCGTTCAATAACTTCTCACCATATTCTCCAGGCAGGTAGCTTGCGTCCACGAGGGATGAATCAAGATGCTTTATTTCTTTTACTTGATCAGATCTTAATGTAATCTCCCCTGTTCCCTCCAGTCTATCACTTGTTGAAAGACAGGATTTCCCAATTACCCATATAACTTTTTCATACGAATTTATATCTTCAGGGCTGAAAAGAGAAAACTGAACTGTATCGCCACCTTCGACTAGATACTTACTTAAAGAATAATGATTCTGTGCAGGATGATACCCCTGGATGTAGATTGTATCAAGCAGCTCCTTCATCTCCCTATCTTTGTATATGAATACCGTATCAGTTTTTATTTTCTGCCCCCTGGGATGGGCTTCTTCTTTTTTCTCAAACTCACAAATGACCATTCCGCCTTTTTCAACACGAATATCTTTGGAATCGAGAATCTTTGGCCCCAAAATATATCCTCCAACCCCAATAGTAAGCTCTTTCACTTCTTCAGTATTACTGGCAACTGCAACCTTGATTTCATCATCTTCCATCCAGGCAATTGAACAGATCCCTTTCCCTTCAGGTGCAGTCTGAACAGCTACCCCCGTGCATCCAACTGCAAAGATGGCTATCAACACCAATATTAGCCATAGTCTACCAAGCACATCCAACCTGTTCAATGCTTTCATATTCCTCCCTCCGTCAATTTCGAAAGCCTACGCTTTTCTTCATCGAAACCTACTCTACACTGCCAAAATAATTCTGTCAAGTCTCTAAAATGCACCCAGTCCGCGAACAACCGGAACCATTGTCCGTAACAGTATCGCAATGTCAAGCAGGGGAGATTGATTTTCAACGTAATAGAGGTCGTAGTCAATGTTTTCATGTATTGGCCTCGACCTGTCCGCACTAATTTGCCATAACCCGCTAATCCCCGGTTTTACCAGAAGTCTTTGTCTTTGTATCGCATCATACCCTGCGACGATAAACGGCATTTCAGGCCGCGGACCGACAAGACTCATTTCCCCCTTGATTACATTGAATAACTGCGGAAGTTCATCAAGACTGGTCTGTCTCAGAATCTTCCCCACTCCTGTCACTCGTTTATCATTCCTGTCTCTGGGATGATAATCATATCGGTTGACCTGAGGATGCATTGTTCTGAACTTGAACATCGTAAAAAACTTTCCATCTTTTCCCACACGCTCCTGTCTGAAAATAGCCGCTCCCGAAGAATCACGTTTGCTTAAAAATATCACAACGGCAAATAAAGGGGATGTCATAAGTAGAATCAGAACCGAAAGAACGAGGTCAATTGTCCTTTTCAGAACCCGGTGGAAGAATGTTTCAGCAGTTTGTCGCACACCAAGGACGGAAATTCCGCCAACATTCTCGATTCGCATTCGCCTGAAAGAGAACCCCGACAAATACGAGTCAAACTCAAAATTGATTCCCAGTTTACGACATGTTTCTTCGAGTGAAGGCAAAACCTTAGGGCGAACCGCCCGTTTTGCCACTATAACAGTATCAACTCTGTTTACTTTCAAAACGCTTTCAAGGTCATCATCAATACTCCCTAAAACAGGGATTTTCGAATCTGTCCCTTCCCCCTGTCTTTTGTCTACAAGAAATCCAACCGGCAACTTTCCGAACTTAGGAAATCGTAGCATACTCCTGGTAAGTACCCTTCCTGTTTCTTCATTGTTATATATGATAACTCTTTCCCAGCCTATTCCCTTTCGGAGAAGACGTTGATCAAGTTTAAAGAATAGAAACCTCTCCGTCTCAACAACAACAAAAACACACATTGCAAAACCGGCGATTTCAAACGATGCGTGAACGCCGGATTTCCTCATGGCAAAGAGCCCGAATATAAGAAAAATGAATAGCATAGCGCGACAAAGCTTTTGCGTCTCAAGGATATTCATAATACTTCGCTCTTTTCTGTAAAGACCCACAATCCAGAAAATGAGTATCAAAATACCTGCCATGTGCAACGCAACAAAATGGTCTAGACCCAGTGATGGGAAAAAACGTGCTGTAGCAACACAAATGGAGAAAGCCACGGCATAATCGACCAGCAATTGACCTGCTCTCTGCAGTTGCGCGACTCTTTTGCAAGGGAGAAAGAATTCCCTCCTCATTATCGCTCCTCTTTTCCTGAACGAATCTTAAACAGTCCCGCGAAAGCTCCCAAGCCAAGAGCAGAAGCTCTCGCCAGCAAGAAGAAAGGAGAGGCAATGGCCAGAACAATACTTTCTTTCAGTGCGCGCAAACAGAACGGAATTGTCGTTAAGAAAAAACCTGCTATCAACCCCAATTGTAGATACTTCAGGTTAAAGGCAAAAAGCACTCCTATCATCGCGGATATTAACAGATAAACCATAAGCACCTGCAATTTAAGAATCTGTGGGGTGTAGGTGTCTTTCCTCATTTTTTCAGGAAATCTTTTATAGACAACCAGCCTCCAGTAGCCCCGGCCAAACTTCAATTTCATGTATTGGAAGAGAGTTCTGGCATGATTCAAATGGTAAACAACAGCTTTTCTGTTAAAAACAAGAAGGAAGTTTCGTGAAGATAGCCGGTATGAAAATTCTGTGTCTTCGTTATTCGCAACAGGGAAAGAAAGATCAAATCCTCCCATGTTTAGAAAAATTTCTTTCCTGAATGCTGCTGCATATGTGTCTACCATATCAATGCCGCCTCTACTCTTCTCCAGAAGATCGTAGCGCTCCTCAAATTCCAGTTGAACGAGCCTTGGAATAGTGTGATTCGCCCTGTTTCCGTAGACGCCCTTGACTCCCACAACTTTCGCGTTTCTAAGAGGCGCTACCATTTCCTCAACCCAGTTCTTGTCAGCAACACAGTCCGCATCAGTAAAAAGAATTATATTCCCCTGCGACTCCTTTGCTCCCCTATTTCTGGCGGCTGCAGGCCCCTGATTCGGCTGGTAGAGATAGCGGACCGGAAATCCCTTGATAATATCACTCGTTCTATCACTTGAACCGTCATCCACAATCAGAGTTTCAAGCTTATCGGCAGGGAAAGACTGCCGCATCAACCCCTCAAGGCAGTGCCGAATAGTCTTTTCGGCATTAAAGACAGGAACTATGACGGAAATCTCTATCATCAAAAAGTCAAAAATTGGGGACGGTTCTATTTTATCTTGCTTGGCCGTCCTTTCTTTAAGCGTATGTTATTAACTTTGAATTTTTTCTCCATCTGCCTTGCAAATTCCCCCGGGCATAAAAAAATCTCCTTCAAATTC
>SDBT01020469.1_pt1 | contig 10344 bp, 12 predicted proteins | sample 2277101 | NCBI WGS metagenome assembly SDBT01 (sample SAMN10404973, study PRJNA504765) | marine sediment metagenome | isolation source: marine sediment core GS10_PC15, 103 cmbsf | place: Arctic Ocean: Southern Knipovich Ridge | collected 2010
ATCGAATCAGGTGATCTGTACTGCTGCTTGCTTTGAAAGTTCCATATTGCACTTGACGGTAAAAGAGCCGGAGTGGTGGATGGAGGTAATTACTCGATCAACCGGCAAGGATATGGATTACCAGGTGTTTGAAGGCGGTGCCGGCAAAACGGTATTGTTCCAAAGCAAATAGAAGAAGGGGAAAAAACATGAAGATTGCAATACTCACATTGACAGGCCAGAGGGATGAGCTTATTGATAAGCTGCTTGCCGAAGAGTTGCGAGAATACGGGCATGAAGTCAACGTTCGTAATTACATTTATGCAGGAAGAGAAACAGTCTGCTATGAAAAGCCAGATGTAGTCATTCATCCGATGGTAGGCGGGCAGTACAAATTTGATTTCGTGCAGAAGTGTAAGGAATGGGGAATCGAGGTTATTGTCCGTCGCGGTGAAGCCGGCCAGGGCAGAGAGCAGTTTGAATTGCTTGACGATAATCGCAAGTCTATCATCTTGGGTAATTGGGACTATTCGCCTTATGTCGATCTTGAGCTTACCTGGGGACAGGAGTTCACGGATATTATAGCCGAACAGGGGTGTATGGGATGCATACCGGCAGATAAGTTAAAAGCCTGCGGAGCCTTTGCCTTCGATCCTTATTTCGTACCAAGATTCAAAAGAGAAGCGAACCTGAAGCGCACAATACTATTTGCTACTGGTTTCTCGACTTGTGACTGCAAAAGCGACTATTGCGAGTTGGGCATAAGTGAGGCTTCTGATTACCATGAAGAGATTTACTCGATACACAGACAAGCCCGCGATATGTGGATATGGGCAATTAAGGAGATGCACAGAAGGAACGGCGACGAATGGGCATTCGAGCTAAAGGTGCGACCAGGCGAAATGACAGAGGAGTATGAGAGGGAGCTATCGGGGATAGTGAAAGTTCATCCGCAGATGTGCCCTTCTTCTCAGGTCTTAGAGGGTGTTGACATTCTTGTTCACAGTGGTTCTACGATGGCGATTGAAGCAATGTTGCTAAAAATACCGTCGTTCAATTTCTGCAATGTCAATCCTGATCTATTATTAGCCAGCGTAAGCCCGATGATTAGTGAGTACAAAGATTTGGAATGGAGGATTGGCAGGGCAGAATATGGTTTGTCAAACCTCAATGCAATTGTTTACGCCGAATTGACAGAGCATTTGTACGGCGTGATCGATGGCAAGGCTTGTCAAAGGGCGGCAAGTTTCATTAACGACCATATTGCCGGCAAACAGATTAAGACGGATATCCCTAACGAATGGCCGAAAGAGACTAAGTATCTTGAAGATGGTGTCCACTTGATAAAGCAGTATGGCGATGCTCGTTGGGTATGTACTGGTTGCAGGAATGTTTACTACGCGAAGCCGATGGGAATATCAAGGTGTCCATATTGCTCATTGCAGATCGAAATGACTAACAGAAATAAGCAGCCGGCGGGGGTACTGAAATGATAACAAACAAAGAACGCTTTAAAGTAAATGTACGAGGGGTCGAGATAGAGCCTCATTCTTATTGCAACCGTAAATGCTGGTTTTGTCCGAATAAGGATATTGATAGAACTGGTCCAGTGAAATTCATGGATCAATCTTTATACTCTCAGATATTGCTCGATCTTGCAAGTATAGATTACTCAGGGTATATGTCCTTTGCTGGTTGGTGTGAACCATTCAGCCAGCCGAGTTTTCTTGATCGCATAAAAGAGGCAAGCGATTCACTACCAAATGCTTTCTTGGCGACGAATAGTAATACGGACTATCTCACAACTGAGGTTGTTCGTCAGGCAGCCGACAATGGCCTTGGCCTGCTTCGTGCCCAATTGTATTTTGACAAAGACGAGGATTGCACAAAAAAAGATATCGCCTATAAATTCGCTAAACTAAGGGGAAAACTCCCAGGTATAGAGTTTAGAAAGCGGGGAGGTCATTGGTATGCGTTGGTTAATGGCTATTTGCTTATCCATGTCCAATCTAAGAACTTCAAAGAAGTAGGGTTGAACCGTTGTGATATTGACGTTAGAGCTATTGGGAAACGATACCATACCTGCCATGAAGGGATTCATTACTTTGGTGTTAACTTCAATGGCAAGGCGGTTCCATGTTGCCATATTCGCAGTGATTACCCTGGACACGAAAAATATCTTCTTGGGCAAATGACAGATGAGCCAGGCAAGATGTTTGAATTGTACCGAGGCTTGATATTGCCTGAGAATGACTATCCATGTAATGCGTGTTCGCACAATCAGGGCCATGCAAATATAAAAATGGTTTATACTCAAATCTTGAAAGACCTACAAAATGGCAAATAAAACAGGAGCAGAGTTAATAGCGACAGTTCGCGCAAGATCTGCGAGGACGAATGACAATGTTCTGATTACTGTGACTTTCGTTCTCGATGCTTTGAATGAGGGCCAGGTGCATATTGTTAAGAAGTGCCCGCGTCTTGTGGACATGGATAAGCCAAGCACAACTGATTATCAGCTATCTACGGATGATACGTCCATTGATATCACTACGCTCAACCCTGCCCATATCGGCGGTATATGGATCCTCAACGGTGCCAGTACACGGCGGGAAGGCTTGAAGTATCGAACATTAGAAGAGTACAGAGCAAAGTATCTTCCGGTCGCTGAGCAATCTTCAGGCGAACCAATCGCTTACACCAGGCAGGGCAATACGATCCATTTTAATTGTCCGGTGGCAAGTGATTATAACAACCTGTACCTGCAGATCGATTACACCTCTTGGGCTACGGACCTGTTGAACGGAGCCGTTGCTTCTGAATTGAATAACTCCAATAAGGGTTTAATTTTCTACGCGTTGGCAGAGGTTTATGACGAGCTTGCTATGGCTCAACCTCAGTTCGAGCAGAAGGCCCTGAAAACGAGGGTGCTCTTCAATCAGTGGTTGGATGAGTACACGGACTATAACGAAATGCTTTTCGAGGAATTGTACGATGAATAAATTGGCCGTAATACTTCTGCTGTTTGTATTTGGTTGCAAAACTGACCAACACAGCGCCCACGTTTACTTCCGCGATAAAGACCACGTCGAAGTCGTGTTAGACAGGCCGATGTCATTCGAGTTCGAACGGGATGGTGTAAAAGTTAAAGCGAATAGCCTGAAGCCTGGTCTGCTGGAAGATATCTTTAAATTACTTTTTTTACAACCACGATAATCAGGAAGACTTATTAGAATTTCTTTTACTGAAGGAGTAATGTTATGGGCAAGAAGCATAAGTTAAAATCAAAGACAATCATATTCGCCCTAATAACTATTGCTGTAGCCATTTTCACCATGATAGGTATCGGCGATAAACCCGTTGCGGAAATGACCTGGAAGGAATTAGGTCAGAAGCAGAGTAGCCAGACAGACCAGATAACGAATCTGCTGATACTGTTTGGCGGCGGCGGGGCCGTTTATGGCAGGGTCAAAGCGAAAGACAAAATAGGGAGAAAAAAAGATGAAGATTAAAAAGTTGTTACTGATTCTGTTTTGCTGTGGTTTGTGCTTTGGAGCCGCGACTACTCACGATCCTTGGGACGGTACGCTGTGGGACGTTACAAGCCCGAACGATGAAGCCCTGGTCGGCAATACTTACAAGGAAATTTACGATCTGCGTAAAGGTGTGGCTATTCGGTCAAACAAGGAGCATGAAACTCTTGCGACGGCTTCGGCGGGAGGTGTTCATAAGCAGGGTTCGGCGAGGGCGTTTTTTCAAGATGCAGCCCCGACGACTCAGATCGATGGTACGGCTTGGGACGCAGGCGACACAGGCTCTTTGTGGTTCGATACGAACGCTACGCCGGATAATCTGCTTTATGTGCTGACGAACCATGCCAGCACAGGGACATGGACACTTATTTCGACCTCACTGATAGCTGAGATGGTTGCTGCGGTTCATGCATGGGCAGACGTCCAAACTTTCGACGTCCAAACTGTTCATACGCTTGGCATATTATCAAACGGCGATGTTACGCTCGGAGCTGGTGATGACTTAGTAGGGTCCGCAACATCGGATATTTTAATAAACACTAACAAGTTTACGGTTGCCGGCGCTTCAGGCAATACGTTAGTTGGCGGCACCTTCGATATCCAAGGAACTACCGCCGTTGTTGGGGTTCTGGACGAAGATGCGATGGGTACGGATTCTGCTACCAATTTAGCCACACAGCAGAGCATTAAAGCTTATGTAGATGCTCAAGTTGCAACTCAATCTTTTGGTGCTTTAACTACAGTAGATTCAGAATCTAATACTTTCCTAAAAAACCATTCGTATCAAGCACAACAAGACGGACTCGTAACTGTATACGTCACAGACTTTTCAATAGCAACGGCGATTCTTAAGGGATGGGTATCGACTGGAGCGAACCCAGCAACATCACCAGATGCAACCACTAACCTGATACAAAGCATGTTAAACGCCTCAGCGAGTGGTAACACTGGAACACAGTCAATAACATTTGCTGTGGCAAGTGATAGTTATTGGGAGGTGGCCGCAACCGGCACACCTGTAATTAAATGGCAACCATTCCAGACCACAGGAACTGCGCCAGTAGACCAGGATTAAATTTGATAAGGCCATAATGCCAGACATACTAACAAGACAAGTTGATCGGGGCTTCGATGCTTCCATAAGGGACGCTGCTGAGTTACCGAGAGGTTCAGCCGCCGATGGTTCGCAGAATGTTCTTTACACCAGGGGCACAGTTAAGACTCCCTATGGTTTTGCGCAGGTGGAATCCGGATCACTACCATTGGACAGCGGCAAGGACGTTTTAGCTTTAGATCATTTCTTTGAGCTTGACAAGACTCAACATTTCATCGCTGTTACCGAGGATAAGATTTACGATCGGAACTACGTCACGAATATATGGGACGATGTAACTCAGTCCGGTCAGGCTTTGGGATCGAATGCAAGTAACCCGGTTAGTATAGCGACGATTTTGCATACTGACGGTTTGGCGTTAAACGGTACTGGCAGGAGTTGGTATCATCACTGTCTTGTTTGTAACGGCCTTACGCCGATCCAGAGGTGGGCAGGGAAGTTTGAAGCCGACTTCGATGATCTGGCTGGCGCTGACGGTTATCATCATGTATCGAGCAGCAACACAAGTCACTACGCCCTGCAGGTGGGCTCATTCTACAATAGGGCGATACTTATAAGCGCAAAAGAGGCTGACGCTGAGAATAACCTGGTAGAAAATAACCAGCGAATACGATGGCCACAGGCCGGTAAGCTGGAATCGTGGACAGGGGCAGGGTCCGGGGCTGTCGATCTGCTTGATACAGGTGGGTACAATGTATGGGGTGCAAGGCTTGGCAGACAGTGGATCCAGTATCAGAATACCGCGATATGGTCCTTAACTCACGTAGGAGGCACAAGAGTTTTTGAGGCTGATGTTGAAATACCCGAACTTGGGCTATTGGCTCCGCATCTTCTGTACGCAAAGAACAATGTACATTACTTCGTCGGTAACGATTACAATCTCTATGCTTATTATGGCGGGTCAAATATTCAGAAGATGAGCAAGGGGATCCAGCGGTATCTTAAAAGGGACCTCGATCCTACCTATGCCAAGAAAAGCTGGCTGTGTATGGGCGCTGAGAACTCCCGGCTTTGGCTGTTCATTGTGCCGAATGGAAAGACGGAGGTTACTGAGGCTTATGCAATTGACCTGAATACCGGGGCGTGGCAGAAAAGAGACTATACGCACAAATGGGCTACAGGGGGAATAACGTCAGTAGCGTTAATCGGGGCTGGAAGTTTCACTGATGGCATGACTTACGCTGAGGCGACTGCTACAGCAAGAACCTATGCAGATTACTCTGCAGGTGGAGATACCGAACTCGCACTAAAGACCTACGAGGAAATGACGGAAACGGTGCTTACTGATGAACGGCTTGCCTTTGGCGATTCTGCTGGATACATATATCAATACGATAGCGAACTGATCCGCGATGATGGCGTTGATATCCCCGCCAGGCATATCACTGAAATATACGACTTTGGCCTACCATCCAAGAATAAGATATGTCCGGGGATCCGCGTAACGGCAAAAGGTACTGGCATGATTGTGTCATATCGAACGAACTACTTTGAAACTAATGATACTGGCTGGACGGATATTCAGGCACACGACAGCATTTTCGATCTGACAAGTGACTGTATTGCACGATGGAAATTTAACGATAACGCAGCGAATACGACGGTTCACGATAGTTCAGGCAATAGCCATAACGGCGTAGCTTCGTCAAACTCTAAGGCCCTGAGAGCAGTAGGCACGCTTTACAGCTGCTTTGATTTTGGCGGTACAGATTATGTGGCGGTGCCAGATCACGACGATTTTAGTTTTGCCGGGGATAGTGCTTTCAGTATCGTTGCAGACATTTATGTCTCTGCTGCCGGTGTTCAGCAGACAATCATATCCAAGTCCACTTCTTCTATTGCCGGAGAGTGGGGATTTAGTCTGAATCTCGCTGATAGATTAGTGTTCCTGCTAACACATAACACAGCCGCAGCTTATATAGCCCGATTCACCACGGCTGCTCTTTCTGTTGGATGGCACCATGTCATAGGAACCTATGACGGAACAAAAACTTTTGGTGGAATCAATTTATACGTTGATGATGTTGCAGTTGCTATGACTGATACAGCAAGTGGTTCTTATGTCGCAATGGAAGCAGGGTCGTTGGATGTTACTATTGGTTCAGTGTCAGATGGGAGTCAAAAGTTTGAGGACAAGCTCAACAACGTAATGATATTCAACAAAGAACTGTCTGCTGCTGAAGCTTCCAGCCTATCCAGCTTCGGCGTAAGAACAGAATCACTTAAAAGCACAGTAAAGACATTAACAAACGACTTCACTGATTACGAGTTCTTCATCCACGACACAGCCAAGAGGGTACAGTTTAAGTTTTCAAACGCTGATGGTGACGATTTCCAGATAAGCAGCTATGAGGTAATTGAGCCTATGGTATTGGGGGCGGTGTAATATGCCTGAGTCCGGTCCTATGGTAAGCAGAGAGGTACCGCAAGTGCCTGACGATCCAAAGCAGATGCGGAAGTTTCTTGAAAAGATACTACGTGACCATTACCGAGATATATCGGCGCTGTTCTTAATGACGACTGATACTGATTTATTCGAGAAAAAGCAAAGGGATCTGCAAGGGTGAGATTTTGGATAACCAGCAATCCGGAAATAGCCTTACGCTTAATACCCTGGCTCGTTGAGGTTAATGAGGGCAGGATGGATATGTACCTGGAATTGAGGAGCAGGCTAACATATAACCCGGACGAGACATTTGTTTGCCTGGCTATCGAGGGCAATCTACTAAAGGGCATGACAATTGCGTACTGCCGGCATAACGACGTTTTTATCTGGCAGGTGAGGACTGAAAAGGGTGTGCCCAGGAGCATAGTAGATTTCGGCTTTGAGGGCGTAAAGCATTGGGCGAGGAGCAAAGGCTACAGCAAAATAACTGGCTTTCCTAACCGGGCTAAGAGGATATGGCAGCGACGATGGGGTTTCAAGGAATCGAAAAGCAATAAAGATGAAGTATATTTGGAGGTATAACTATGGGCGGCGGCGGCGGTAAGAGCGAATCGGAAAGTTCATCCACTAACAAAACAGCCGATCAAACAAAATGGCTTGCGCAAGCATTAAAAACGTATGGACCGCAGATAGGCCAGAACAACAATGTATGGCAGGGTCAGCGGGTACAGCCTTTCGGTACTCTTCAGAATCAGGCGGTATCAGGAGCCGAAAATTACGCTGATTATTTTTCTACGCCTCAGCAGGTGGGTAAGGCTCCATTGTCTGATGAAACAGGGACAGCGGTTAAGGGTCTTTTGTCGGGCGATATTGGCGCACAGAAAATGAATCCTCAAGCGGTGCAGGACTATTTCCAATCAACGATATACAATCCGACAATGACTAATCTGCGTGATGAGGTTCTCCCTGGGATAAACGAGGACTTTTCAGGTCCGGGCTTCTGGAACGCTGCGAGGAGTCAGGAGAGAACTACAGCCAGGAAAGATACGGCTGAAAACTTAGGCACACAATGGGCGGGTTTGAATTGGGCAGTTCAGAACCAGAACCAATCTCTTGACGAAGCGAAGGCCGGAAGGACACAGGCGGCAATACCGCAGGCCATTGCTTACGGCAACATACCAGCGCAGCAAATCAAAGACAATCTCCAAATAGCCTCACAGCAGATAGGTGGGCTAAATGACATATTCGGTATAGGGCAAAAGGAGCAAACGCAGGAGCAGGTCGTACTTGAATCCGAGATTCTAAAGTTTGCAGAAGCGAACCAAATCACTGATCCCGAAAACCTTCAGATACTAATGTCGTTATTGGGTATGAGCTTCTCGAAAAGTGAAAGCTCATCGAGTGCATGGAACGCTAATATAAGTCTGGCTTAAAGCGAGGTATAACAATGGCAAAGAAATATAACTGGTTGGAAGAACTGTTCGGCGGCACGAGGATGGGCAGCAACATGCGTCGTAATGAGGCTGTGGCTGAAAGCCAGGGCAGAACAGAACAGGCACACGATGCAAAAATGGCTCAAATGGCAGAGCTTCTAAAGACCCAACAGGGCCAGACGCTTTTAACGAACGCAAAGGCAGTTAATGAGCAGAAAAAACAGGAGCCGGGGAAAAGGTTAGGCGGTATGGCTCAGACTATAATGCGTTTTGAAAACGCAGGGCTATTTGATGATGACGCTAATGACGATTTCAGGAACAGCCTTATTGATTACACAAAGAAGATCTTACCTCCTTCGACTACTGAAAAGGGACCTGACCCTGACGTAAACCCCAAGGACGTACTTTCCGGTAATCTGAAAGGTAAGCCGCAGACCAAAGAGCGATCAGGTGAGAGGACGTGGAATCCTCTGACATGGTTCGGCGACGACACTATTACCGATGAAGCTGCCGGCGGCGCTGCCAAGAAGTCAGTTAATGATCTTGTGAGGGCAGGCTTCAGCCAGGAGGACGCTGTTTCCCGCGTACAGGACGAATACAACGCAAGGCAATCCTCAGAGGGTGATCGTAAATATCTACCAGAGGGCAAGCTGGACGTTCGCAGTTTGTTTTCCGATGGTCCAAACCCCTTCCAGGAGGGTGGGGGGAAGACGACAAAAACCACGCCGGCAGCCACAACCCAAAATGTAGTTCCAGCCAAACCGCTTGAGGATTATTTCCAAGCACCAACTGATACTGTTCCGGAGGATAACACGCCCAAGACATTCGAGCAGGTCGGCATAACAGATCCAAACGAGCAAGCTGCCATCCAGGAGATGCAAGAAGCCGCGCCGGATGTAGATGTAATGCAGGAATACCAAGATGATCCGGAAAGCATGAAACGCTTGCTGAAGCTGTGGGAAGAAGGGAAGCTGAATAAGCAAAATCTTTTCAAGGCGTTTTCAATGCTTCAAGGCAGGGCAAAGCAAACTTTAGGAATCAGCTAATATGGCTATCAACAGATCATTCTTGGATGAACTCGAAGAGGTAAGTTCACCCGCTTCGCTTATTTCGCCTGCAGCTCCTATACAAGCGCCCAAAAAGACCGGCAGTATAAACATGGCCTTCCTGGAATCGCTTGAAGCAGACGAGCACCCGGAGGTTCAGGACAACAAAGCGAGGGCGGTCCAGCCAGACACACTCTACCCAGGCCCCGCGTCAGCTAAGACGCTATCACAGGCCGAACTTGCGTTAGCTCCACCAGCTCCATCAGATCAAGGTCTGTTCAGACCTAACGGCACTTTTGTCGGCGGTATGGATATGCCTGACAGTCTGTATAAAGAAACATACCTTGAACCATCGGAAAGAGATCCTATCCAGGCCATTATCAACGCTTATGGGACAGGAGAGTTGGACGTTGGCAAGAAATACAAAGGCAAGGTTGGAGAGGAAACTTACGCTCGATTCAAGTACGCTTTAACATACGGTCTTTCGCTTGGCGGCCGTCTTGGTCCTAAAACATTGAAACAGGAGTTGGAAGAAGAAGCGAAGGGCTTCACAGGTATCGGCGATATTGTAATGCCTGCGGTAACAGACACAGGCGTTTTAGCGTTTGAATGGGGATATATGTACCCCGAATTAATCAAGGCGGCATGAATAGCAATACCCTTACCCCCTGCAAAGGTAACAACACTACCTACTGAAACATTTGCATCAGTGCCGATGATTTTAAAACACGGTGCTGAGTGGTTTCTTAACCTGGATATAGAAATCTGGTCCTGCTTCCTTGACTGCTTCCTTCGTAGCCCTGATAGATTACAAAAGCAGTTATAGTATTTCCTAAAGTATATCCAGAACGAA
>SDBT01020470.1_pt1 | contig 10344 bp, 9 predicted proteins | sample 2277101 | NCBI WGS metagenome assembly SDBT01 (sample SAMN10404973, study PRJNA504765) | marine sediment metagenome | isolation source: marine sediment core GS10_PC15, 103 cmbsf | place: Arctic Ocean: Southern Knipovich Ridge | collected 2010
ATCATATATTGCCGTATAATGCTACTAATTTATGATAATAATTCAAAATAAAAAATCCCCTTGAAGCCTTATATCATAGGGGATCTGGGGGATTGGTCCTTCGGTTATGCTGTCAAATTAACGGGAAGATGATTAATCGCTGTAAGGCAATTCGGGTAGTTGACAATAAGATTTATTTAATTTACTATATTGAAATATTGTTCAACATAGTATTATTTTTCATAATACAGAGTTAATTATTAGTGTAAAATAAGAATATTTAGTATTTATTATGAAATATTGTAAATATAAAAATAAAATATACATATATTTTTATAGAATTAAGATATAAGATAAAAATAAAAAACTATATTATTTGAAAATTTGGAAAAGGGGAAAATATGAAAGCTAATGATAATTGTGTAAATAAAAATGATAGAAAAGTTCTTTGTGAATTAGCTAAAAGATATATAGAAATTGCACAAAAAGATGAAATGTCAGGAAGAAAGAAGCTTTGGAAAGATTTACACGACCTAAGGCCTCAAAGACCAATGATAATATTTGAACCATTCTGGCTTGATGGCTATCTTGATGATTATAAGTTTAAATGTGAGGCTCAGGAATTACGTGACGTTGAAAAGAGAATGATGTTTACAATTAAACAATTTGATCAGATGGATGATGATATAGTTGTTGAGCCATATTTCCGTATTGCATGGTGGGGTGAAGGATTAGTAGTTACTGGAAAGGACTTTGGCGATATAAAGATTGATGAACATCAGGCCAAAGAACCCGGGTTAGCTTATTTATCTAATTTTCCGATTAAAACACCAGATGATATCAAAAAACTTACCCCCCGAACTTTTAAAATAGATAAAGAACCCACTTTGAAAATGAAAGAGAAACTGGAGAGCATATTTGGGGATATCTTACCTGTAAAAATTGGAAATTATGATAATTTTGACTTTGATCTGGGTAATCAACCATTTACTGGCAATATGTTCATCGGTATAACATGGGATGTTTTTAAATTGATTGGAACTGAGAAAATAATGACATGGGCATATGATTATCCGGATGCATTACATGAGCTTTGCAAGTTTTTGGTTGATGATAAAAAAAGATTTTACAAATTTATGCTTGATGAAAAATTGTTGGATTTTAATACGGATAACCAATTTGGCGGACCTTCATGTTACGGTTACGTTTCAGAGCTACCAAGTTCTGGTACAGATAAAGAAGTTGAACTTAAAGACCTATGGACCTGGCCAGAATCACAAGAAACAGAAGCCATGTCTCCTCAAATGTATAATGAAATATTTTTACCCTATATTGCAGAGATAGCCAATATGTTTGGATTATCCTACTACGGTTGTTGTGAAAGAATAGATGATAGATTTGAGTTTATCGAAAAAGCAATACATAATCTTCGAATTGTTTCAGTCTCACACTGGAATGATTTTCAAAAGGTAGGAGAATTATTGGGAAACAAGTATGTATTCAGCAGAAAGCCAACACCAGCTTATATCAGTAGCGAGACACCCAATTGGGACTTGATAGAGAAAGAAGCCAAACAAACCAGAGATGCAACGAAAAATGGTTGTGTAGAAATAATTTGCCGCGATGTTTATTCATCAAAATGTACCCCTAAAAGAGCAAAAGAATGGGTAAGAATATGGAAAAAAATAATGGGTATTCAATAAATTTTTAAAATAATTTGAAAATAGTTAAAAGATTTTAAAGAAGATATAAATTAATAGTGAAAGGAGGCTTTATAAAAAAAGAATAAATTACTAATAGTGAAAGGAGGCTTTATAAAAAAAAGAATAAATTACTAATGGTGAAAGGAGGTGAGGCACCGAAAAAAATACATAAGCTAGTTTCTAAGTAAAATTTGAAAAATTATAAGTAGAAAGGATTTGAAATGAAAAAGTTATTGATTTTAATGCTCGGTATTATACTAGCATTATCGTTTACTTTTATGGGTATTGGATGTAAGGAAGAGGCTGCTGTAGTAGAAGAAGCCGCTCCAGTGGAAGAAGAAGCAGAGCCTACCGAAGAAGAAGCCGCTCCAGCAGAAGAAACAGAAGAAGCTGAGGAACCAAGGGTTCCTAAAAAAATTGCTTATTTTGCATCAACAATGGAAAATAATTATCATCAAGCAGATACAGCCTGGGCTGTAAAATATGCTAAAGAAGAATATGGTGCTGATGTTCAGATTTTTGATGGTAAATCAGATAACAATGTAATGGCTGAAAATGTGGACCAGGTTCTTGCAATAGGATTTGACGGACTATCTGTATTTGTTTGGGAAGGTGAGACTGTTAAGGATGCGATAACTGAAATTATTGAAGGCGGAACTGCGACAGCTGCTTTCTACCAGGGTATAGGAGACCTTCAAATTCCTTATAATGCTATAAGTGAGAGGGAAGCTGCATTCAAGATGGGCGAAACTGCTGCTAAGAAATGGAAAGAATTTTATCCAGATATACCAATTGCATATGCTGTTATAGGTTGGATGGAAAACCCAGTAACTACAGCGGAGCGTCATGGTCCTTTCATAGAGGGAATACTTAGTGTAGATCCAACTGCTACTGAAGTAGGCATGCTGGATGCTGCTGAGGGTACGGAAAAAGCATATGAAATTTGTCAGGACTTGCTCCAAGCACATCCAGAAGTCAATATAATTTATGCTGAAGCTAATAATCTACTGATGGGGGTTATACCTGCTTTAGAAGAAGCTGGCAGAGGTAAAGCTGTTGATGGTGTTCCCCTGACAGAAATTGTTGCAAGCACGGATGCACCTGAATCGGAAATAAGAGATGTCTACGATCCGACATCTGCTGTTAAATTGACAATGGGACTCACTCCAAAAGAAAATGCAATAGCAAGAATAGATACGATTGTAAGTATATATAACGGAGAGATTCCTCAATGGGAATTGTTAAAATTGGTAACTTACGATTACTATATTGGCTATTGGACTGTACCAGTGGAAGAAGCTGTTGTTTGGTTTAATGATCAGTATGCTGGTAATTTGGAAGTGGATGAAGAAGGCAATATAAAGTAGGATAGATCCAACAGAAAAATTTAAAAAGTTAAATTAATTAATAGCGATCTTGTAAATTGTCGCTCATAGAATAAAAATACCTAATCCTGTATGGGCGACAATTTTATGAACATTTTAAGTTTTTAAAAGGACAATAATGGATAATTACATACTTCAAATAAAGAATCTAGAAAAAAATTTCCCTGGTGTTAAAGCTCTGGATAATGTTAGTTTTAATATCAAAAAAAACACAGTGCACTGCATAGTTGGTGAAAACGGTGCTGGTAAATCTACATTAATAAAAATTATAACTGGTGCTTTACTTAGGACAAGTGGGAAGATTTTATTCTTTGGAAAAGAATATATTGCTCGAAGTCTCAAAGAGTCTCAGAAATATGGCATAAGCACATTATTCCAGGAATTAAATACTGTTGATCACCTTACAGCAGAAGAAAATTTAACACTTGGATCTGAGGATACTTTTCTTATGTTCCAGAGAAGGACTAAAAAAATTGATAAAACAATCGATGTTCTAAAACAAATTGAGCCTAGTATTAATCCAAAACAGTTGCTTGGCGAATTAAGTTTTGCAAAAAAACAATTAGTTGAAATTACCAAAGCTATCGCAAGTGAGTCTAATATAATAATAATGGATGAGCCTACTGCCAGCATATCAAAGGAAGAAAAAAAAAGGCTTTTTAATATAATTAAAAAATTAAAAATGGAAAAAGATTCGACTTTTATTTATATAACACATAAATTGGATGAAGTTTTTGATCTGGGTGATTATGTAACTGTATTGAGAGATGGAAAGCATATTGCCACAAAATCTATTTCAGAGTTTAAGAAAAAAGCTGAGCTTATTCGAATGATGTTAGGAAGAACTGTCTTTGAGAGATATAAGGTTGGCAAGGCTCGCAGGAAGGAAAAATTACTGGAAGTAGTAGGTATATCAAATGATAAGCTAAATAATATTAGTTTTGATATTAAAAAAGGAGAAGTAATTGGGTTTCTTGGGTTAGTAGGAGCTGGTAAAACTGAGCTTGCGAGAGCAATATATGGTTTGGATGATTATTCTGGGGAAATGATATATAAGGGTAAAAAACTTAGAAAATCAGTTTCTAATGCGGTGAGGAATGGAATTGTTTTGTTGCCGGAAGAAAGAAGGAGTGAAGGATTATTCAATTTGCTCACAGTAAGAAGTAATATTTCTGCAATGAACCTTAAAAAGATCTCAAAAAATGGATTTCTTAAAATTGATCAAGAGAGAAAAGTTGCTATAGAATATATTGAGAAATTTAATATAGATACACCAAGTGTAGAGAAAGAAATAGATGAATTGTCAGGAGGAAATCAACAAAAAGCAATTTTTTCAAAATGCCTGTTTGCAGATGCTAATATATTATTATTAGATGAACCGACTCGTGGCATAGATGTTGGATCGAAGGAAGAAATTTACGAGATAATCAGGCAGCTTGCAAGAGGAGGAAAATCAATAATAATATTTTCTTCAGAATTATCTGACGTACTAAATAATTGTGAAAGAATTTTTATACTTTATGGGGGAAATGTAAGAATAGAATTACATAATAGCCCAGATATAGACAAGGAGTATATCTCAAACATCGTATCTGGAGGACAATGATTAATGAATAATAAGAGAAAAAATAAAAAAAGACTGAGCTTAAGTAGTGAAAATTTTATGAATTTGGTTATGTTTGGTGTGCTAATTGTCGTTTTTATAATAGCTTCCATTACAGTACCAACATTTTTTGACTTACGTGGATTACTTAATATTCTTTCTCAGCAGTCTTATTTAATAATTGTTGCTGTCGGCATAAGTTTTCTTTTGATTACAGGAAACTTTGATTTATCTGTTGGTGGGATTGCTGGGAGTGCTGGAGTACTTTTAGCATATTTTTCACAGGCAAAAGCTACGGGTTCATCATCTGTAATAGCGAATGGACTTGGATTGAACTTTACTGTAGCTGTATTGTTGACTCTTTTAATTTGCATAATAATAGGTGCAGTAAATGCTTATTTCGTAGTAAAGATGAAAATAGGATCAGTAATAGTAACTCTTGGAACAATGTATATAACCCGTGGTATTGCACATGTGGTAGCTCAAGGAGCTCAACGGAATGTTGGTCTTCCAGCTAGTTTTAAAGTTTTAGGTGCATTCAGGATAGGTGGTTTAATAAATCTACCGATTATTATTATGATAATTGCCGTGATAGTTGCGTATATAGTACAGAAAAGAACTATTTTTGGTAGAAATTTATATTATATTGGGTCGAATAAAATTACTGCTAAAATATCTGGAATAAAAGTAGAAAAGCATATAGCTATCTTATATATTCTAAGTGCTGTTTTGGCTGGAATAGCTGGAATAATATTGGCTTCTAGGTTTAATTCAGGAAGATCAGTTGGTGCCAGCGGTTATGAATTTGATGCTCTTGTAATAGCATTGCTAGGGGGAATGAGTATTACTGGTGCATTTGGTGGAGTATTAAATGTTTTAATAGGTGCATTTATTCTTGGTATTCTTTCTACTTCTTTAAACCAATTGGGGCTACCTCCAGATATACAGATTATTTCAAAAGGTGTCATTATAACTATTTCAATATTAGCACAAAGGTGGGCATTAACTAGATACAAGAAAATACTATAAGAGAGGTAGGGCATTATACTAAGTTATTTTGTATCAAAAGAAGGTTGTCTATAATAATGAAAAAAATAAATAAGGTTCAATTCTTTAATTTTTTAAGAAATAATTATGTGATTTTTTTACTGATATTTATAGTTTGTTTGTTTACAATTTTATCACATGGAAGATTCTTGAGTGAACCTAGTATAAGAAATATATTAAGGGTTTCTGTACCCACTCTGGTGATTGCGTCTATTGGTACGCTGCTTATGGTATCAGGTAATATAGATTTATCAGTAGGTGCAGCACTTGGTTTGAGTGCAGTTGTTTTTGCCATATTAAGACAGTATGGTTTACCATTCTATTTGTCTTTGCTTATAGTGTTGTTATTGGGATGTTTATTAGGTGCTGTAAATGGTCTTGTAGTTATGAAACTAAGAATTACCTCTGTAATAGGAACATTGGCAACTATGAGCTTATATTATGGAATCGGAAAATTTCTTGTTCCAGATGGAAAAGGCATGATTAAGTATAATATGCCAGAAGATATGAATTATTTTAGTCGGGGAGATTTTTTATTTGAACTCCCTCCTTCTGTATTTGTAGCTGTGATTTTAATAGTAATAATTATAATATTTGAGAAAAGAACTACTTTAGGAAAATATACGATTGCGATTGGTGATAATAGAGTAGCAGCAGAGCTTTCTGGTATTAATGCAGTGAAAACAGTATCCATAGTTTATATAGTTATAGGAGTCATGGCAGCTTTAGCAGGCATTACAAGGTCAAGCTATATGTCAGCAGGAGATCCGGCTTCTGGAATTGGTATAGAGGTAGATGTCATAATCGCAATATTGCTTGGCGGTACTAGTTTTTTTGGTGGTGAGGGATCAGTGATAAAAACAGTTGCTGGTGTATTCATTCTAACAGGCCTAACTAATGGATTAGTAATGGTAGGAGTTGAACCATATTGGTCGATAGTAGCAAGAGGCCTGGTATTTTTTCTAGCTCTGGTATTTGAAAACTTAATAAAAAAAGGTAATTATATTAGAAGTTTTTAAATGAGAAAAGATTTTTTAAAAAGGAAAAATATTTGGTTGTACTACAGAATAAAAAATCTAATACTTGATAAGTTGTTTTTTATAAAATAGGGAGATTTATGGATTTATTATTAGGTATAGACATCGGGTCTACAAGCATAAAAGCAAATGTTTATGACTTAAAAGGGCGGTTGGTTTCAGGAGGAAGCAAACCCACGCTCCTTTCTCATCCTGATGAGGACCACCCTAACTGGTCGATATGGGATCCTGATATCATATGGGGAGCAGTAAAAGATTCCATCAGCAGTGCATTGGAGAAGCTGGACCTAAAAGGTGATATTAGATCTGTTTCTGTCACAGGGTTTGGCATGGATGGGGTCCCAATTGATAAAAGCGGTAATTGGCTGTATCCATTTATTTCCTGGCATTGTCCAAGGACTGAAAAGCAATGCCTTCAGTGGAGTAAAGAGGTTGGTACAGATGTGATTTTTTCCATAAGCGGCAAGCAGGTAATGCATATTGATACCGTATACCGTATTTTATGGATGAAAGAAAATCATCCGGAAATAATAGATAATACATATAAATGGTTACTAATTGAAGATTATATAAATTATCTTTTATGCAGTGAAATAGCTACCGACTATTCCATGGCCTCCTGCACATCCCTGTTTGACCAGAAAAATAAAGAATGGTCATCGGAATTGATTGATAAGGCAGGATTTAATCCTGACATACTGCCTGGTGCTTTTCCTTCCGGAACGGTATTGGGAAATGTAACCCACCAGGCAAGCCAGCAGACCGGACTGCCTGAAACAACCAGAGTGGTTCTCGGGGGACATGATTATCACTGCGCCGCTCTTGCTCTGGGTGCTTTTACACCGGAAGTAGTTATGAGTATAAATGGTACCTGGGAAATGATCCTGCAAACTTCAAACCAGCCGAAGCTGGAAAAAAAAGTATTTGAAAACGGGATAAATGTTGAGAGTCATATTGCTAAAGACAAATATGATATTGTCGCTTATGCGGTATCCGGTTTGATGTATGAGTGGCTGAGCAAAACAATTTGTACAGAAGAACAACTTGAAGGAGAAAAAAATAATATTTCCGTATGGAAGATATTAGAGGAAAAAGCTGTCTCTACCCCAATTGGTTCAAATGGAGTTTTCTTTGCCCCATATTTTATGGGGGCTGGTTCACCGCATGTAGATAATAGGGCCATGGGAGCTTTTGTGGGCCTGACAAATGAAAGCGATAAAGCAAGTCTGATACGTTCTGTAATTGAAGCCTTAAATTATCAATTCAGGGAGATGCTTGCTGCATTTAAAGATGCAACTGGATCTTCTGCAGAGAAAATAGTTGCAGCCGGCGGAGTAACAAAAAATAAATTTTGGATGCAAAATAAAGCGGATATAACTGGAAAACTCATCGAGGTCCCTGCAGTGGAAGAAGCCACACCTCTTGGGGCAGCTCTTATTTCAGGTATCGGTACGGGTGTTTATAGAAATGAAGCAGAGGCATATGAGCAAACTTACCATACTGGTACCACTTATGAACCAGATCCAGAGACTGGAGCCTCTTATAATGAATACTATGAAATATATAAGAAGATGTATTTTGATTTAAAGGGATTGAATGCAGACATTTATGAAAAATTCCGGAAATGACCTAAATATAGGTTTTGAGTTAAGTTTGTATGGAGATATTTTATGAGTGAACTTGGTAGTGAAGAAAGAATAATAAGAACATTAGAATTGAGAGAGACAGACAGAGTCCCTACATTTGAATGGTATATCGATAAAAAAGTAATCGAGGCATTACTGCCTGGTTCTAATTATGAGAAGTTTTGCTATGTCATGAATATTGATGCAATATGTATTGAATGCGATTATGAAAATAAATACCTTGACGGGGGCCTTATAGAAGACGAATGGAAGATGATAAAAAAAGATACCGGGGAAGCGCATACATTTCCTTTAGATGGGCCGGTCAGGACGATGAAAGATGCAGAACAGTATATACCGCCGGACCCCCATAAGCCGGGAAGATATACATCGATCGAAAAGGCGATTAAAGAACATAAGGGTAAAAAGGCGCTGATCCTTCATCTTAATGATGTATTTTCAATTCCCAGCAGATTGATGCCTTTTGAAACTTTTTTAATTAAATTAATGGAAGAACCTGAAATCGTTAAGATCTTAATAGAAAAAACTATTGATATAAACCTGGAAATGGCAAAAGAAGCTGCAAAAAGGGGAATTGATATAATTTATACCGGGGATGATTATGCATATAATTCTGGATTGATCATACCACCAGCAAAATTCAGTGAGATATTTTTTCCTGAGTTGAAGCGGGTTATTAAAGGATATAAGGAACTGGGCCTGAAAGTAATAAAGCATACGGATGGCTACATAATGCCCATTATGGACAAGATAATTGAAGCTGGTTTTGATTGTATTGATCCAATTGACCCTATTGCAGGGATGAGTCTGCAAAAGGTTAAATCAGAATATGGTAAAAAAATCTGTATAAAAGGAAATGTTGACTGTTCTGAAACCCTATCTTTTAAAAGTGTAAACGAAGCAATAGAAGAGACAAAGAAGTGTCTTGAAATAGGCATGCCGGGCGGTGGATATATTCTTTCTTCAAGCAATTCTATTCATTCTGCAGTAAAACCTGATAATTACCAGGCAATGCTTGAAACTTTAAAACAATACGGTAAATATTAATACTTTTTAAAATTTGAAACTATAAGGAGAAAAAAATATGTATGAAGCAGAAAAGAAAGAGATCATTAAAGCAGCACTATTATTGAAAGAATATAGATTGATCTCACTTTCGGGGGGAAATGTCAGCATCCGTACAGGATCAAATCATATTATAGCTACTCCCTCGGGAATGATGTATGAAACTATGATTCCGGAGGATGTTGTGGTTCTTAATATGGAGGGAAATACTATTGAAGGCACCAAAAGAGTTTCAGTAGATATAGAGGCAATTTTATATATTTTTAAAAATAAACCGGAAATAAATGCGGTTATCCATACTCATCAGGTTTATGCAACAGCAGTGGGATTAGTTGAGGATGAGCTGCCTGCAGCAGTTACAACATTGCCTAATGCCACCCTGGGTCCGGTTACTGTAGCTCCTTATAGCTCAGCAGCAAGTCTGGAAATGGGAATAAATACTGTAAAGTACATTAATAATAAAAGAGCTGTAATATTAAAAAACCACGGGGTCATAGCAGTTGGCGGCACTCTCAAAGAAGCATTATATGCTGCTATTTATTTAGAGGATGCTGCCAAAACATATATTATGGCAAAAGCTATTGGTAATCCAAGCATATTAGATGCTGAACAGACTGAAGTAGCTGTACAAAAATTTATGGATTATGGACAGAGGCAAGAATGAGTGGATTTGGAAATAATAAAACTTATTTAAGATTATCTGAAAAAGAACTTCCTGAAAATCTGAACAGGGCAGAAAAACTATCATTAACCCATCAAGCAGGGTATAGCTTTATAGAGATAACCATAGACGGATCCGAAGAGCGGCTTGACAGTCTTAACTAAGATAAAACAAAAAAGCAGACAAACAGGGAGAGTGAAGAAGATCTTGAAATAAAA
>SDBT01020471.1_pt1 | contig 10344 bp, 6 predicted proteins | sample 2277101 | NCBI WGS metagenome assembly SDBT01 (sample SAMN10404973, study PRJNA504765) | marine sediment metagenome | isolation source: marine sediment core GS10_PC15, 103 cmbsf | place: Arctic Ocean: Southern Knipovich Ridge | collected 2010
GTCTTCACGCAAACCAACCAAATCAATCATTCACAGCTCCCGAAATAAACTTGAAAAGTCAAACCCAATTATATAAAATGGATTATACCACGAGCATTAAACGACATCAATTTGACATTCAATCCTACTAACAGAAAGGCCAAATATGAAGGTTTTAAAAAACGTTACTCTCTTAACAATAACATTTTTAGCAACTTTCAGCGTTGTTAAACCTACAGTGTTTGACAATCTTAAAGAGCTAACCCATGGAAATAATGATTTTGCATGTGAACTTTATCAAAATTTAAAGGGTCAAAGCGGCAACCTGTTTTTTTCTCCTTTAAGCATATCTTCAGCACTTGCTATGACTTATGCCGGCGCTCGAAATAAAACAGAAGAGGAAATGGCTAAAACTTTCCACTTTACATTAGGGCAAAAAGCGCTACACCCTACATTTGGTGCTCTTATAAACAGTTTAAATAAAGAAGGCCAAGGCGGCAACTATGAACTAAACATAGCAAATGCCCTCTGGATGCAAGATGGATATTCCTTTAGGAACAAATTTTTAAATCTTAACAAAAAAAATTATTCCACAAAACTTAACATAGTAAACTTTAGAACGAAACCTGAAATAGCTGTAAAGACAATCAACAACTGGGTATCAGATAAAACCAAAAACAAAATTCCAAGCATAATTTCACTTGAAGACATAGACGATCTTACCAGACTGGTTATTACCAACGCCATCTATTTTAAAGGGAAGTGGGCAAAACAATTCAAAAAATCATCAACACTCCAAAATCATTCTTTTTATTCCCGCACCAAAGAAGTTAAAGTTCCAATGATGTACCAAGAAGGTAAATTTAATTACACCGAAACAGATGATTGCCAAATTGTAGAACTACTTTACAAAGGCAATGACATAAGAATGCTTATACTACTCCCTAAAGAAAAGTTCGGCCTTTCAAAAATAGAACAACAATTATCTATAGAAAACCTAAGCTCATGGTTGTCCAAAATACACCCTGAAGAAATTCAACTTTATCTTCCAAAATTTAAAACGACATTTGAAGTTAGTCTGCCAACAACTTTAATCAAGATGGGAATGACTGAAGCTTTTGATGGGAGAGCAGATTTCTCCGGCATAACAAAATACCCCGAGCTGTATATTTCAGATGTCATTCATAAGGCATTTGTAGAAATCGACGAAGAAGGAACCGAAGCTACAGCAGCCACAGCCGTTATTTTAGGTGAAAAATCAATCCCCCTCCATATAAAAAACCCCATTATTTTTTGTGCCGACCACCCATTCATTTTCTTAATTCAATCATCTAACGGGGAAATACTTTTTATGGGCAAAATTACAGATCCAACGATTGAAGAAAATATCTATTCACAAATTCCTACTGCTTGCCCAGAAGCTGAATTGTCCTAGAGACATGGAATCGATTTTTAATTTACATAGAAATCTAGTTGTTTCTAATTTATAGCCGATTAAAACTATGACCTCTTTCCCAACCCTAATACGTTAATTAGCAAGACGATCTCACCGCAAGGTGATCGAAAAGCACAAAATTGACCTAAAATAATGATGTAAAATCAATTTTTTGATGATATTAATTGAAATTACCAATTTGAGGAATTAAAATGATAAAGATAAAAGATAAAAATTAAGAAAGGAATCTAAAATGAACATGTTAAAAATTGCATTGATATGTGGAATTGTAAGCATCGCGCCAAACATAAAGGGAACCGATTCTATTACTAACGACTCCACTGATCGAATTATTACCAACCCCTTGGATAGCGTACCTAAGCCCTTCTCTGGCCCCAGGGGACCAGATGATACGATTTCCAAATCATATGGCCCAAGCCAGTTCGGAACAGCCGTTTTTAACCCTGCCGCCGATTGCCTACTTACCATTTTTTCTTCGGATGGTACGATGAAGCTCTGGGATATATACGGCAGGTGCTTAGCAATCTTTAATGAAGATGCTACAAACGGATATACAGATGAAATTGGATCTGCAGTTTTTAATTCTACCGGTGATCATATTCTTACCATTTCTCGGGATAAGTTAGTAAAGCTCTGGGATCTACAAGGTAAATGTCTAGTAACTTTTAAAAAACATAAAAATTGGCAGATTCTTTCCGCTATTTTTAATTCTGCCGGCGATCGCATTCTTACTGCTTGTTCTGATCAAACAGTGAAGCTCTGGGATTTACATGGCAACTGTTTAGAAACCCTTCGAGAAAATATCGAAGGAATTACTTCCGCTGTTTTTAACCCCACAGAAGATCGCATCCTTACTACTTCAAAATATGACGATACAGCAAAACTTTGGAGTTTGCGTCGTACTTCTTCTTCCTCCCCCCAGAAATTCCTAGAATATAAGACTTCCTCGGCTTCTTTTTCTCAAGAAACAGAAACTCTGTTTTTATCAGAAAACGACGAATCCATAGTTTTTAACCTTACCGGAGATCGCCTTCTTACTTGTTGGAAGGACACAGCAAAACTTTGGGATTTACGTGGCAACTGCTTAGCAACTCTTAGTGGACATACAAGTAGTGTTAATTCAGCCGTTTTTAATTCTACCGAAGATCGTATTCTTACCGCTTCTTGGGATAAGACAGCTAAGCTCTGGGATCTAGATGGTAATTGCTTAGTTACTTTTCAGGGACACAGAGAGGACTTTAATTCAGCTTTCTTTAATTCAACCGGAGATCGTATTCTTACCGCTTCCGGTTTTTTTGATGATGGCACAGCTAAACTCTGGGATCTAGATGGTAATTGCTTAGTTACTTTTCAGGGACATATAGCCGGAGTTAGATCAGCAATTTTTAATTCAATCGGTAATCGTATTCTCACCATTTCTCGGGATGGTTCAGCCAAATTATGGAATCTAGAAGGTATCTGTTTAGCTGCTTTCTTCGATCCTTCCACATACCGTTTTAGGTGGTGGGTCTCTAAAGAAAAAAAAGAATAGAAAATGAAACAATTAACAAATTTGAAAACAAAAATCCTTATTATTTATTTTACTCTCTTTGTTTTTTCTTCGATAATTCTCTCTGAAACCGAAACAATTCTTCCTGAAGCTGAATGGACAGTCCTTATTATTTCTCAAACAAAGACAAAAGGTAAGCCGGATCTACATGATGCTTTTGTAGAAAGACTAGAAAAAGCGGAAAAGCTAAACCTTGATGAATTCAACAAAAAATTGAATGTCCTAATACAATGGGAAACTTCACCAGAATTTAAAATACCAAAAAAATGGATGGAATCGTCTGGATCAAAAATAGAACGAAAAGAAAACGAAGTTCCACGTTATAAAATGACTAAAGAAGGCCTCCAATTTATCCAGAAGGTTCCTCTAACAGATTATCCCCAAAAGATCGTAGATTTTGTCCAATGGGGAATTTCCAATTACCCTTCTAAATATTTAGCGCTTATTCTTGACGATCACGGTAGCGGGATTATAGACCCCAAAGCCAAAATTCCAACTAAAGGGATTCTTTTTAATTTGGAAAATAAAACATACCTAAACACTCAACAATTGGGTGAAGCAATGCAGCAAATTAAAAACATCTTAGGAAGAAAAGTTGATCTCGTCGGTTTTGATGCCTGTTTAATGGCCGCAATTGAAGTACAATATCAGATAAGAGATGAAGCAACTATTTTTGTAGGTTCTGAAGAGATAGAAAAGGTCCCTGGATGGCCTTTACCAGAAATATTTAAAAAGCTTGCATCTCACCCATTAACCCCTTTTGAACTTGCAAACGTTATAGTCTATGCTTACGGATCATATTATCAAAAACCAAGTGGAAAACTTACTCTATCTGCAGTTAATTTAGAAGACATTATTAATTTAAAAGAAAATCACGATCAAATAATTGCTCGACTTAAAGTATATCAAGAATCATGCAATGATAAAATTAAAAAGGGCATTGAAAATGCTGTTAAAAACACGAGAGATAAATGTTATGGCTTTCAAAATCCATTTGAAGAGCCTATCTGGTTGATACGGATATATAAAGGAAGAAAGCCGCCTATATATGTTGACTTAAGTTCTTTTTATTCTGAACTCCAAAAGAACCTTCAAGACCTCCATCTATCAAAAACGAAAGACCTTCAAGACCTTGAAGAAAGTTTAACCGCTGGAATAAAATTAATTGAAAAAGCCGTTATTGCAAATGTAACAGGAAGAATGGCCACACAAGCCAAAGGAATCTCCATATACTTCCCAGTACCACGTTCATTTATCGATGCTTCTTATCTCAAAACAAAATTTGCACAAGAAAGTAAGTGGCTAGAATTTTTAGAACAAACAATAGTTAAGGAAGAGAAAATTGGTGTTTACACATTTTAATCAGTACATCTTCTATGGAAATAAGACAAAAGTTAAGGAAAGGAATCTAAAATGAATCTGATAAAAATCACATTGGTATGTATAATTTTAAGCATATCCGCTAATGTGAAAGGAGCTGCTCATACTGTTACAAATCCCAATGAAATTACTGAGGCAGCCTTTAGCCCAGACGGTAATAAAATAATTACCGCTTTTTCTGATGGTACAATGAAACTTTGTAATCTACATGGTACTTGCCTAACTACTTTTAAAGGACATAAAGAAAGTATTGATTCAGTTATTTTTAATCCTACAGGAAACCGCATTCTTACAACCTCTCTTGATGGCACAGCAAAACTCTGGAATCTAGAAGGTAAATGCTTAACAACTCTTAGTGGAGATATAGGAAAGAAAGGAATTCGCTGTAAAATTAAATTTGCAATTTTTAATCCTACTGGTAATCGCATTCTTACTGCTTTTAATGACGATACAATAAAGTTATGGAACTTACGTGGCTGGTGCTTAGCAACTCTTAATGATCTTAATAAACATAAAATCGGTTATAAAGTTGATCTTCTTTCGGCTGTTTTTAATCCAACTGGTAACCGCCTTCTTACGGCCTCTTTTGATGTTGGAATAATATGGCTTTGGAGTCTACAACAACCCAACACTACCTTTCTTCAGCGACTCTTCGGGTATACCACTATAACTTGTTTAGGAAATCTGGAAGAAAGAACCCCTTTCACAATTTATTCATGGTATCCACCAGATTATTTAGAATCAACACTGTACTCAGAAGGGACAACAAATTATACTACAGCAGTTTTTGATCCTACCGGTAATCTTATCCTTACTACTTCACATGATAAAACAGCAAATCTTTGGGATCTACACGGCAACTGTTTAGCAACTCTTCGAGGTCATGCAGATCATAAAGGACATACAGACCACGTTTTTTTAGCAATCTTTAATTCTCCAGGCAATCTTATTCTTACCGCCTCAAGAGACAAAACAGCAAAACTCTGGGATTTGCTTGGTAATTGTTTGGCCACCTTTCAAGGACACTCAGCCCATATTACTTCAGCTGCTTTTAATCCTGCAGGCGATCGCGTTGTTACCGCTTCTTGCGACAAAACAGCAAAAATTTGGAATCTCGACGGCACCTGCTTAGTAACTCTCAAAGGACACACAGGCTCTGCTTTTTCAGCTACTTTTAATTCAAAAGGTAATCGCATTCTTACTACTTCCGGTTATGGTGATCGCACAGCAAAACTCTGGGATTTAAATGGTAACTGTTTAGTTACTTTTTTGGCCCCTTCGACTTCATAAGCCTGCCCCTTCCTGAGGAAGGATAAAAAAGCCAATTTAGCGCTTCACCATGTTAATCTTTACAAAGAGGCTCTCATAAAAAACTTTAAGAAATAAACCTATTAATCGAATAAGGAAATTCAAAATACTTGAAGAAGTTTTACTTCTTCTTCCCCAAAAACTGAATTGTCCTAATAACACTATCCGGGTTAAGAGAGATAGAATCGATTTTTAACTTCTGCAAAAATTTAGCAATTTCCGGATAGTCGGATGGGGCTTGCCCGCAAATACCGATCGGTTTCTTTTTGTCGTGCGCCCCTTCAATTGCCATCTGAAGCATTTTTTTGACAGCTTCATTACGCTCATCAAAAATTGGAGCAACTAGCTCTGAGTCCCTGTCAACAGCCAAAGTCAATTGTGTCAAATCGTTTGAACCAATTGAAAAGCCATCAAAGGTTTTTGCAAATTGGTCTATGAGAATTACGTTCGATGGAACTTCGCACATCATAATAATTTCAAGGTTGTTCTTCCCCTTCAAAAGACCATACTCTGCCATCAACTCAACAACCTTTTCACCTTCCTCAACCGTCCTAACAAATGGAATCATCAATTTTACATTTTCAAACCCCATCTCTTCGCGAATTTTTTTCATGGCGAGGCATTCAAGAACAAACGCTTCCCGGTAACGTTCATGATAGTAACGAGATGCTCCGCGAAACCCGATCATAGGGTTTTCTTCTTCCGGCTCAAAATAATGTCCCGCAACTAACTGCCGATATTCATTACTCTTAAAATCGGAAAGACGAATAATAACAGGTTTAGGATAAAATGCAGCCGCAATAGTTCCCGCCTCTTGCGCTAACTTATCAATGAAAAACCGTTTTTTGTCGTCATAGTTTTCGGTTAAACTTTCAACCAACTCTTTATCTTTTTTTTCAGTAACTTTTTCCGGATGGACCAGTGCCATTGGATGGACTTTAATCGAAGAGTTGATAATAAACTCGAGCCGAGCAAGGCCAACCCCATCGTTTGGAATCTTTGCAAATGAAAATGCTTCGTCAGGATTTCCGACATTCATCATAATTTTGAGATCAAGCTTCGGAAGGCTTTTTATCTCCGTTTCTTTTTTCTCAAACTTCAAAGCGCCTTCATACACAACCCCAACTTCTCCGTTGCTACAATCCATTGTAACTTCTAAGCCCTCTTTGATCTTCTCAGTCGCATCACCACAACCAACAATAGCCGATATTCCAAGTTCACGGCTAACAATTGCAGCATGACAAGTTCTTCCTCCACGGTTGGTAACAATTCCAGAAGCACGTTTCATAATAGGTTCCCAATCCGGGTCGGTCATATCGGTTACCAAAATATCCCCTTCTTCAACTTCATGCATTTGTGCAGCAGATTTAATAACACGAGACTTGCCGGTAGCAACTTTTTGTCCAACACCTTTTCCTTGAACAATAACTTTTGCCGCCTTTCTCTCTTTTTTATCCAAAATGTACTCTTCAAGAATCGCCACTTCTCGCTTTAATGCATGCACCGTTTCAGGACGCGCCTGAAGAATGTAAAGTTTCCCGTCAATCCCATCCTTTGCCCACTCAATGTCCATTGGCATCCATTTGCCTTTTTTTGACGAATAATGATTTTCGATAATCAGTGACTGCCGTGAAAGCTCTAAAACTTCATCATCTGAAAGGGAAAATTTACTTTGATCCGCTTTTGGTACAGGAACATTTTTGACAGGCCTTCCACTCTCCTCGCTATAAATCAATTTGAACAGCTTACTTCCACACCTTTTTTTAAGAAGAGGCTTAAACCCTTTTTCCAACGTCTGCTTATGGACATAAAACTCGTCCGGGTTAATTGCCCCTTTTACAACATTCTCGCCAAGACCGTACGAAGATGTAACAAAAACAACATCCTTAAATCCACTTTCCGTATCCAAAGTAAAAATAACACCGGCACTTGCTAAGTCGGAACGAACCATTTTTTGAACACCAATAGACAACGCAACATCCATATGATCAAAGCCATGGTCGATTCGGTAAGAAATTGCACGATCGGTAAAAAGTGAGGCTAACCCTTTTTTATAAGAATCAAGTAAAGCAACCCTGCCCCTAATATTTAAAAAAGTTTCTTGCTGTCCAGCAAATGATGCCTCCGGAAGATCCTCGGCAGTAGCAGAAGAGCGAACCGCCACATCACAATCCTTACCCATCTTTCCATAAGCCTCAACAACTTCTTTTTCCAATGGTTTCGGAATAGAGGCCTCGTAAATAAGGTGTCGAAGTTCCCCTCCAATCTTTTTAAACTCCCTCAAATCTTTCTTGTCCAATTTTTTCAACAACTCTTCAAGGCGGCCCTCCAAATTGTTTTCTTTAAGATAATATCGATACGCCTCCGCGGTAATGGCAAAACCTCCCGGCACCGTCACCCCTTTTGAACTAAGGGAAGAAATCATTTCACCCAAAGAAGCATTTTTACCTCCAACTTGTGGTAAATCTTTAAGCCCAACACCTTCAAAAAACCTTATGTATTTCATAACCATTCCTCACTTTTAAAAAACCGTAAAACACTCTCTATTTTTCTGCTATTCTAAACGGATGGATAATAAAAACAATCTAATTTTTATCATATACGACAGTATCTTCAACTCCGTCTTTCAAAGCCAAGTATTAGCACCTCTGCAAAAAATAGTAAAAAACAATCATGGCCTTAAAGTTTACCTTATTTCATTTGAAAGAAAAATTCCATCTCAAGAACAAATCAAAAAAATTATTCCAGAAAATAACCTTCTAAATTTTGTCTGCAAAAAGCGTCCTCCATTCTTTAGCCGGTTAAGTCTTTACCCTGCAATAAACCAACTAACCAAACTCCTTCATAAAATCCCATCAAAAAAAATCATAACCCGTGGGCCGCTTGCCGGATACATCGCAATAAAAACCTTAAAAAAATTCCCTCCTTTCCAAAACCTTACCATCCAAGCAAGAGGTTTAGCAGCTGAGGAATTTAGATTCTCACGCCAATTTACAAAACAAAACCTAATTAAAAAACTAATGTTTCCATTCATTTACAAACAGCTAGAAAAAATAGAAAGAGAAGTGTTCAGTCAAAAAGAAATCAACATCGAAACGGTAAGTGATGCATTAAGCAACTACCTGATTGAAAAATTTAACGCCAACAAGACAAAAATCTCAGTTGCAACTAACGACATACCACAACCAATTTGTACTGAAAAAAGAAAACAATGGAGAGAAGAAGTTCGAAAAAAATTGGACATAGCAAAAACAACAAAAGTTTTTTGCTACAGCGGATCTGCAAGACCTTGGCAATGTGGCCCTGAAACAATTAACTACTTCAAAAAACAGTACACCAAAGATAAAAGCTGTTTTCTACTAATTCTCTCTCAAGATAAAAACTACTTTGAGGGACTGGCCAAAGAAAATAGGCTACCTCAAAACAAATACCACATAACAAGCATTGCCCCAAAAGAGGTCTACAAATATTTATCCGCATGTGATTTTGGTTTACTTTTTAGAAAAGAAGATATCATCAATTGGGTTTCAAGACCAACCAAAATGCTTGAGTACAAAGCGGTTAGACTAAAAATTATTCACAACAACACAATTGAACTTTTAAAAAACTAAGTAACCCAAGTTGTAACCTGAAAGCCATTTTTAAAATAACTACAATAAATATTTTTCACAAATTTGTCGTAGCAATACACGCGATAAAACTCTAGCATTTGACCTTCTACCAAGCCTTTGATGCAATGCTCGAAGAAATGCAAGAATTTTTTAACTTCTATTTTCTTCTGCACTTTCTAAAAGAGTTTTAGTGAATTGTCTGCTTTATTTGGCCTATTAAATCACTGTTTTTACAGTTTTGTCCCAAGGTTTCAAAATTCTTCTTGATTTAAATCAAGAAAAGTCACGTTAAATAAAAATAGAGGCTATGGCCGCATTTAAAAGGTTGGCAAGAGTTCCACCAAGAAGAGCCCTAAAACCAAGTTTGATTAAAACGTCTCGCTTTTTAGGAGAAAGAGCCCCAATTCCACCGATTTGAATTCCTATGCAAGAAAAATTAGAAAATCCGCACAAGGCATAAGTTAAAATAGCCTGAGTCCTTGGAAGAAGATTTTGACTAACCATGTTACTGTAGGCAACAAATTCATTAATCGCAAGTTTCTGTCCAAGCAAGGCACCCGCTGCACGAAGATCAACACTCGGAATACCTAAGAAATAAGCAAACGGTGAAAAAACTTTTGCAAAAATATCATCCAAAGTATAAGAAATCGTAGCCGTCAATAGAAAATCCACCATTTTTATAAGCCCAAGAAAAGCTATAAGCATAGCTACAACATTTACCGCTAAGCGTAAACCATCAGTTGTTCCACGAGAAACAGCATCCAATGCACTTTTAGTCTCTCTTTCCATCCCAATAGGCTTGCTTCCTATAGTTTCTGGCAACTCCGTTTCTGGAAGCAAAATTTTCGCAATAAGAATGGATCCGGGGATCGCCATCACACTTGCAGAAAGCAAGTGAACCATCGGTACACCAAGTGAACCGTAAACTACTAAAATCGATCCGCTTATGGTTGCCATTCCACTAACCATTACAACTAAAATTTCAGATTTCGTCATTGAATCTAAATAATTTTTTACAAGGAGAGGTGCTTCCGTTTGTCCTAACATACTATTTGCTGTAG
>SDBT01020472.1_pt1 | contig 10343 bp, 7 predicted proteins | sample 2277101 | NCBI WGS metagenome assembly SDBT01 (sample SAMN10404973, study PRJNA504765) | marine sediment metagenome | isolation source: marine sediment core GS10_PC15, 103 cmbsf | place: Arctic Ocean: Southern Knipovich Ridge | collected 2010
GCGAGGAATCTCAGCCACTTTCGCCCAACCTTTTCTCCGGCGGTTCAAAACATTATACCGCCTACGACCATGCAAAAGGTTGGGTCTATAGTATCTCATTATGGCTGGGGTTTTTCGCTGATACGAGAGTTAAATCACGAACCATCATTCATTCGAATCACTTGACGAATTGAGGAAGAGGCGAAAAGTGACAAGATATAGATTCCAAAATCATAGGTCAAGCGCCGATCCGCCAGCTGGCGGAGAGGAGGCAAGCGCGGGTTACCTGTGATTTTGGTCAAATCTATACTTGTTACCTTTGAGCCGATGGCGAGATGAGGAACCGTGATAAGAAGGGATGATGGTGAGCGATGATAGCGATGCTAAAAAGTTGCATTATCTTAGATAATGATGTATATTTTTACCCGATGGATTTAACCACATCGTCTATAAAATCTATGAAGGAACTCCTTGCAAAGGAGGAATTTTATTTACCGAAAGCCGGAACAATCCTACAAGGCCAGATTATCAGTGTTTCAAAAAACAATGCGGTCATTGACCTCGGTTCAGCCGGCATCGGAATAGTTTATCCTGGAGAGTTCTATGATAATCCCGAGAGAATGAAAGTTTTAAAGCCGGGGGATACGGTTTCCGCCATATTGGTTGAGCTGGAAAACGAGGACGGCTATAGAGAATTGTCTCTCAGAGCAGCCCAGATGACAACCGCCTGGCAGGACATAAAAGAGAAGATGGATAAAGACGAAGTGGTGAGCACCACCGTCATCAATATAAACAAGGGTGGCCTTATTGTTGAAGTAAGTGGAATACAAGGATTTTTACCCCTGTCTCAATTATCCCCCGAGCATTATCCCAAAGTAGAGGGCGGCGATACAACCAAAATAGTCCAGGCACTCCAGAGATTTAAGGGACAGGAACTCAAAGTAAAAATAATTGACTTCTCCGAATCAGACAACAAGCTCATCGTTTCTGAAAAAGCGATACTGAAAGACCAGGCCAAAGAAGAGCTGAAAAAACTTAATGTCGGAGATGTTATTGAGGGAGAGGTAACAGAAGTAACCGACTTCGGGGCTTTCGTAAAGCTCAACGACAACCTTGACGCTTTGATACATTCTTCCGAGATCAACTGGAAATTCGTGGAAGATCCGCGAGAAGTTTTAAGCTCAGGCGATAAAATAAAAGCAAAAATAATCAGTCTGGCCGACGGTAGGGTTTCTCTCTCATTGAAAGCTCTCAAAGAAAATCCTTGGGAAACCGTGGAACAGAAGTTCCAAGTCGGCCAAAAGATCAGAGGCAAGATAATAAAAATTAGAAGCAACGGTGCATTCGTGGAATTGGCCAATGACATTGTCGGACTCCTGCCTATAGTTGAACTGGCGAACCCGCCTAAATTTTCGGAAGAAAAGCTTTGGCGGGCAAACAAAAAATTGGAAGAGGTCGTAAAGATAAACCAAGAATATGATATGGCTATTGTCAGTATTGACGCTAAGGACCACAAGATAGTATTAACTCTGGAAAAATAAAAGCCAGGTTCGCCCCGGCTTGATATCGTCAAACACCAAACTCTCTTTCCGCCCATTCACGCCATTGGGCATCGTGCTCCTTCTCCCACAATTCATTTTCTTCCTTAATAACCTGCGCAGGAATATTTATCTCCGATACGCTCTCAGGATTCTCCGCCGCCGTTTGGTGTACATCATGTGGTTCCAGTGCACAACAGTCCTTTTCAATATCTTCCTGAAATCGTTCATAGATAAAATCAAGATCAACCATGTCAACCTGATTTTGTGACATCCACTCAAAAAGTTCGTACCACCGCAAAGGAGTGATCTGATACCCTCTATGCGGAAAACGTGGGTCGCTTTTCCCGACAGGAAACACCAGTCGCCAAAAGGGATGCATTTTGTTCTCCAGTGATCGACTATACCTATTCGGGGGTATGTCATTGTTATTACGATCAATTTGCTGAATACCCAAGACGACGCGACGCACATGCGACCAGTAAGGCCGGTCCGGCCATACATCTTTGTCGGAGAACAGAAACGGCAACGATAAAGAAATATCCAGCCAGTTGACCATATCTATCTCATTCGCTTCAATGATAGGCCCACGAACAAAAGAATTCACATGCCCACAGAGCGTGATTACCTGGTGCATTTCATCTCCAGTTTCCGGATTTGCAGGAAATGTATAGGTCAGCAAACGGTACTGGTCGTCATCTGGTGGTATTTCAATTGAAAGGTCACTGTATCCGCTTTCATCCGCTAATTCGCGCAATCCGCACAAAACAATGGCCTTTTCGTGGTTAGACAGCCGCTGAAATCCTTTCGAATTGCGAAGTGTTTTCGCAACGGCCGGATGTGTTTGCTCACGCTGTTCCAACAATTCAAGCTCATTTGGCTCTAACCCTCCGCCGCCATTTCCCCAACCCGATGGTTTAGCTTGACCGTAATAACGGGGAATGTATTTTGGTTTCTTGTCTGCCAAATTATGCACCCACAAAATAGATCCTAAAGAATTAGGGTGGAAAGCTATAACCTGTACGGTCTTACTCGCCGCAAGTTCCGCTTCTGTAGAATTTTGCATGTCAAAGTTCTCCTTTGCAAAATAATATACTGTATTATCTAAACTTAGTCAACCCCAACTTGACATATTTACTACTTCTTGTTATATTAAGTCCAATTAATCTATTACTTAGTCCAAGTTGAGAGCGCGCAGAAGCGATGCTCGCAAACAGCATCTTTTCTGCGCTCTTTGCCAACGGAAGCGAATACAAAAAAATAAAGGAGAGTAGGAGATGGAATTTATAGCCGGAGGAGGCGGAAACGAGATTGGCGCTTCTTTCTATGTGACGATTTTAGACGACGGTACTGTGATTGCGGTGGACTGTGGCGCGCGTCCGTCCGCTGGATTTAACCCCGAGATATCAGTGGTCGGCGCAAAACCAACCAGTAAAGAGTATCGGGCGCCGGAACCTGACTTTTCTGTTGTGTCTAACGTTGATTTTCTTCTACTGACTCACGGCCACTTAGACCATGTTCTGATGGTTCCCGTTCTGGCGCGTTTACATCCGTCAATGCAGATCATGGCCACTGCACCGACCAAGGCGTTGTGTGAATTTCATTGGTCGGAGACCATAAAACTTGCTGAAAGAAAGCATATTGCCTCTCCTTTTTCTTCTGAAGAAGTTAAAAAGGCGCTGGAGCGCATTCAGATTATTGAGCCGTCTGTGGACGCAATCATTCATATCCAACTTACTGATCGCCTATCTATAGCAGCCATACCTGCTGGGCATATTCTTGGCGCTGTCTCATACGCTATGTACGAGAATGGACAGATTATTGGATTCTATACGGGCGACTATACTCCGTTTGATCAACACACCGTCAAAGGAGCTCCCCTGTTGTATTGCGACGATCTGCGTTTTATGGTGACAGCATCCACTCACCTAACCGACCAAAATAAGCCTCGTGAAGTTGTTGAAAACAAATTCGTATCGGCAATACAAAAAGCATCGCTCCGCGGTATGTCAATACGCATCCTTGGATTCGCTATCGGCCGGTCCCAGGAAACGTATCAATTGATCCGCGAAGCAATTGGTGTCGAGATGCCGGTGTATCTTGAGGGATCAGCAAAAACGATTTCTAACATTTACCTGAAGTATTCTCCCGACGGGCTGATTGACCCTCACATCCAAGAAAGCTATGTGAGTGATTGGGAACAACGGCGCTCAATTCTCGCCGCTCGTGAGCCGAACATCGTCATAATTCCAACGGCGATGCAGTTCGGAGGTTTCGGAGAGATATACGCCGGACACGGCGTTGCCAGGAACGATCATCTGTTCATGTCGGTGGGATGGTTAGATCCCTGCTCACCTGAATACACCTTCTTCGGAGACCACGCTAATGTACTGCGTATCAGAAATAGAACCATTCCTGTTCTGTGTCAGAGGGAACGATTCAGTCTGACCGCCCATTGCGACGGCGACGATGTCCTGGCGATGCACGACCGTATGCATCCTAACACTACCGTACTCATACACGGCGATGACACGCGGATGGACCAATTCTTAGCACAGCACCCAGGAAAAGGCTTTGTGAAAGGGTCCAATGGAACATTTATTTCACTCTGAATAAATCACCCCCCCCTCAAGCGATATACTGCCTGAGGGGGTTTCTATTTTTAGAGGTTGACCGAGCATCTATTAAACAATTTAGGTGCTCGGTTGACAAAATTATGATAATAGAATATAATACAGACAATGACAGCTGAGATGCTTCTTTAAAAACTAACTCTTTTCTTGCCAAAAGCGGTTAAGAGTATACAAAAACAGCTCAAAAACCTTAGTAGGGGGTTATAATGAGCACTTTCGGAGTAGGAAATATGAAAATCCTGAGACCAGGTGTCCCCACAGAGAAGGGCCATCAGCCGGCAAAGGTGGCACCGACCAAGAAGCTGGACATCGACGCACTTCGCGCTCGGCGGGCCGCCCGGCTCTCCGGCCAGACGCCTGATGGCGTCGTGGCTCTCTCACCAGAGGAGCTCGGGCAGTACGCCCGAGAGTACTTGAAGCTCGTCTCCGAAGAGAACGAACTCCAGGCCCAACTGGCGGCTCTGGACCAGCGGGAAGCCGGCAAGGTCGTCAACATGGTGGACCTGAACCACGAGGTTCAGAACCTCGAGGCGACACTCGCGGCGGTCTGCAAGGACCGCTCCGAGTTAGGCTCGTTCGCCGGCGTGATGGACGAGTCCCTGCGGCTGGGCAAGTTGTTCGCCTCAGCCGAGACGGTTGCCGAGACCGCCACCGGACTCATGCCCGGTCGGACCAGGCGGTCCGACATCAACCATCTCGTGAACTACGCCGTCAGCAACGGCGTGGCCACGAGTAAGGACGGCGTCATCACGCCGATCACCAACGACGAAGTTGTCGTCAACGCCGTCAAGGAGTTGACCGGCTTCCTGTCGAAGAACGAAGAGCAACGCGACGCCAACCGTTGCGCTGAGGAGCACATCTTCGCCAACCACCTCATGGAAGAGAAGAAGATGCTCGACATGAGGAAGACGGAGGGTGCCGCTCGGTCACTGACCGAGTTCTTCAACGGCAACGGTTTCTTCTTCGTCCTGCCCCTGCCGGGGCAGGACAAGTCCGGAAAAGAGAAGTTCTTCGGTTTCACCCTCCTGGAGAGGGCGGACGGCAAGATCACCTACGAGAGGGCCAGCTGGTTGGAGGGAGCCAAGCGGCTCTTCAGCTTCTTCAACCATCAGACGGAGGAGCGAGTCATCAAGAAGGGACCGCAGGTTCTGACCATCAAGGATGGCAACGTTTCGAAGGAGGGCAACAACCTTCTTCGGGAGGCCATCCAGAAGCAACAAGAGAAGGAGATCCAGGCCGCTAAGGTTCGCGAGGCGGCCACGAAACTCCGAGAAGTGGAGGGGAGGATCAGTTTCCGGGATCTCCGATACGGCAAGACCGGCACTTGGGTCGTGGACATCCGCGACTGGAAGCTACTAGCCAGGAGTCTGACCTTCCATGTGGAAGCACTGGACGGCGGATTCCGGGTGACCAACACGGTCCCCGGAGTCTTCGAGAATGAACCCCGGCTGAAGGGGTACACCGGTCAGTCCAGTCTCACAAAGCTGGATGAGCCGTTCTGGCGCTTCATTCTGGCCCACAACGGACGGATGGAGCAGTCAGTCGTGGCGAGCCAGAAGGGCGCCGTACCGGTCACCAAGGAGAACATCGGCGGCCTCCTGGAGCTGAAGGGCAAAGACGGCTTGTATAGCTTCTTCACCACTTGGTTCCAGAAGGAACGACAGGGTGGCAAGGATGTCCGCACCAAGGACATCCGCACCGACGTGTACTACATCATGGAGCGCTCCGGCGACCAACTCAAGGTTGTCTGGACAGCGGCGGGACTCTCGGCCAAGCTTATCAGCCGGGAGCACGAGGCGGCGGAGTCGTTCCCCGTCACAGATCTGCCCAAGATGGTCAAGACCGTCTTGCGGCAGGTGTACACTGGCGTCTCCAACCTTCGCGGCGCAGAAACCGTGAAGGCCAACACCCCCCGCCACCTGTGGCCGGAGGTGTGGCTCTCCGAGAGCGAGACGCTCTCGGAGGAGACCAGCACCAGTGGTGAGACCCCCACCCAGACCAAGGATGAGGTCAAGCCCGCTGCGAAGCCCTCCCAAGGATAGACGGGCCAGCAAGAAGACCACCAGCAACTAGATCTTTCACCTCTCCTCTGCAAAGAGGAGAAGTCCCGGCACCTGTCGGGACTTTTGATTTTCATACCATAACCGACCAACATCAGCTCAACCCTTACTCCTTTTTCTCACGAATTTTTTAGGACACCCCTGCAGAACGAAGGCATATACCCTTTCGAAATCTGCTCGGCCGAATAGGTAAAATAAACGGCTCACACCGTGTGAGCCGTTTATTTTACCTGGCCTGCGAGACCTTTTCGACAAGGGTACGATGCCTTCGCCACAAACTACATATTCAACTGGCAAAGATAGGGAAGGAGTCAAAGTGGTTAAATCAAAATTGGAGAGGGTTTCGCTCCTTCGCTGGTATTATTTCAACGGCTAACACGGGGTGTTAGCCGTTGATGGAGCGGGGCTTTATCGTCTTTGAATCACTTGATAAGACAACTTAGCGGACTTCGTCTCGCCGTAGGCTCGACTTCGTCCAGCCAAAGGCGGAAGACGAGGAACCGTGATGAGAGGGCGGTAAGACCGAGCAATCTATTTGACTTTTTTATATTAAATGATATACTACTAATAACAAAGGTGTTGTTTTAAAACCCGGAAAGGAACACATGGAGAAAGTATCCTACCGCAGCATCGTGTTGTCGGAATGTCCTCCAATTGATAAAGTCGCGGCCAAAGTGCTGACAGAACGTGCGTTGGGTGTTTCTCTCCCGATCGTCCAGTTCTGGGGACATCCCGTGTGCCCGCAAGAACAGCTAAGAAAATGGGAATCCGAAGACATTTTCCCCATTGACCTGGGAGAAGAAAAATATCACAGCGCCGGATGTAAATCGGCTACGGAAGCGGTAGCAAGTTTTTTTTACATCAATCTCTCATGGGCAGAAAGCCGCCTCCTGGATATCATCGCCAAAAACAACCGGTCCGGCTATCTGAAAGGACTCCCCTATCCCATAGCGTGGATAATGCGAGAGCTGTACAAACTCCCCGGCTACGACCATCGAGAAGTCCTGGATCACGCTGGAAAAGTAATATCTGCATGGCTTGACGGAAAGGAACTGTCCGTCAAGCGAACAGAAAGACCGGAAACCGATCCTGTACTGGAACGCCTTATCGAAAAAACAGATCCGCACCGGCAGTTCGCTCCGTTCACTGTCAGCCGATACATCCGCGATTTATGGCTTGCCGGCCAATCGCCAAAGTTCATTGCAGAATCAGCTCAATACTGGATTGACGGATACGATAAGGCCAAAAGAGCCATTGAGGAAGGCAAGCACAATTTTGCCTCCATGAACAAAGTTAAGTTCATGGCCGGCGAACTGAACGGCTGGGCCATTGAGACAAATGATCCGTTCGTAGTCAAAGCGGGTTCTTACGCCTCCGGCGTACTGATCGCAAAGAACGGCGCCGGGCAAGCCGTCATTCAAACAAACAGGATGAACGTAACTGCGTTGGCTCGCGAGTTAAAAGCTTGCGAAGATGGAAAATGGCATCATCAGGATCAACAGGGGATTATCATGAACGGCGGCTTCATGTACAGTCACTTGGAGCCGACTGACCTTTCGCTGGAACAGCTCGTCGCGCTGGTCCAACAATTCCCGCCGCAAACGCGACAAAACCACCGGAGAGTACTATAAGAAAAGGTGCCGATGACGGCACACGTGGCTACATAACAGTTTAAGCCCCGAGAGGCGACAAGCAATGCTTGCTCTCCTCTCGGGGCCATTTTTTATACAAAAAGAGCTGTTACCAGAGATTAACCTCCGGCATGGCCGCAACGCGACCATGATTCCCAGAAAGAAGCGGGGCAAGAATTATGGTAATTGTCCTGATTATAGCCAGGAAATGAAACACCTGCTCTTCATCCGCCCGAAGAGTTTCCCTAAATTTCTGCACAAATCTGTTTTCCTGTGTGGTCAAGCTACTTTTTAGTGTCTGAACATCGCATTCATCCTCCCAGGCATCTTGAATCTCCTTCCTCTGCATTAAGTCGCGAACAAGCGCGATATCTTCATCATCTCCGGCACATCGCCCGGTAATACAGACAAAGAGAAGTAGGTCTTTTAATGCGTCGGCAGGGTATTCGTCTCCAACTTTGCGCACCCACCAACCCAGAAGCTCCTGAAAAAATCCTTCCTCTAACTCTAAAAGTGCGTTGCATTGAAATTTCACGTTTGTGCGGAACTTCGGCCACAAACACTGCGCTAAAAAGAGAAGCTCCTCATATGAAAACTCAATTTCAACAACCTCCCAGTCAGGCAATACTTTGGCCATTGACTTCTTGGTTCCGACGGGCACAATCATGAATTTACGGAAATCTTGGGCAACTTGCAGTGCTTTATCAGCAAAGAATTTGTGTGTCCTGCTGTTTTTATTTGCAGCACGGAACATTTCAACAATCCGACGTACCGCTGCCTCTTGTCCGGCAAGCTGATCCTTGCGGATTAAATGCGCTTGCACCGATGCCTTAATCTCTCCCATTCCCCAGATATTTGCTTTTCGTCCTTGCAGAGAAATGAAAAGCAAATCAGGATTCCGCAATTTCTCTGCCAGAGAAGTCATTGCTCCATCCCCTGTACGCAATTCAGCTAACAGCATCTCCATCAGATGCTGAGCCATTAGCGTATTCTGCGGAATAACCTGCGAACGCTTTGCAAACTCCTCTACAAAATAACCGAACCCTGAAATCTTAGATCTCAAACGACCCCAGCCTGCTTCGTTAAAGTCAGCCACAAGACGGTCAGCCGCCGATTGCCATACATCTACGGTAATCTGGCGTTTTACACCCACTGCTGCAGAAGAATCGTAGATACTCGCACGCCGCAAAGTTGAAAAGGCATCCCGAGCATACTGAGCAAGATATTCACTTCTTGACAACGTTTTTGCTCCTTTCTTTCTATGATAGTTTGACAATGTACAATAAAGACACTATACTATATAATATCTGTTTGGTCAACTTTTTAACTGACTCCTCCCCACAATGGCGCAATATTCCACAATCGTTTTACCAACCCGCCCACAGCCGGACACGCTGGTGGCCATATTTATTTTGAAAAAACTCGGCCAGGAGAAGTTCCCCGGCATCCGAGATTGCCGTATAAATTTTTGGCAAGTAGTTCAGGACGGGGAAACAGAACATTCCCTACTTGCAAAGGGTATCCTGCTCATTGACCTTGGCGGCGGACAATTTGACCACCACGACAAACAGCCCAAAACCACAGCTTCGCAGTTAATCGCTGAACATCTCGGCGTAGTTGATGATCCTGCCCTTACAAAATTACTCATGTACGCCCAACGGGATGATTTTTTTGGCAAGGGGACAATCTCTCAAGACCCGCTTGACCGCACATTCGGGCTTTCGGCGCTCATCGCCGCGTTAAACAAGAGTTTGGTTAAAAACCCGGCGCGAGTCGTGGATATTATCATTCCACTGCTTGCCGCCCACTATAATGAGGAGGTCAAGCGGACAAAAGAAATGCCTCGAGAATTTGAGCAAAAACTTTCCAGCGGAGAAGCAGAGACATTTACCGTCAAGCAAAGGAGTAAAAAACTAAAAGCAGTTGTTGTAAATTCCGAAAGCGGAAGCTTGGCTGGATATTTGCGCTCACAGAACGGTGGCAGATTTGACGTTGTCGCCCAATGGCTGCCGTCTGGCCATGTTAATATTTTAACCAGGCCAACCAAGAGAGTTGACCTGCGATCGCTAACTTCCCTTTTAAGGTTAGAAGAGACAAACCTTGCCGGAGACGAAGTTACTCTTTCACCTAGAGAACTGGCTAAATTCGGCAGAATTAAAGAAGTTCCGGAATGGTATTACGACCCGGCCACTAATTCCATACAAAACGGCGGCCTGAACCCCAAGGAAGTAGGTCCTACTAAAATACCGAGAAATAACTTTCGGAAAATTATTGAGCTGGGCCTCTCTGAACAATTATGGAGCCCCCAGCAAACATAGGGAAGCAGGATTAGAACTATAATCAACATGAGAAGCTCAAAAATGAGATGATTTCAAGACGTGACGACGAAGATGTATAAAACATACTTCAAGGAGGAGTAACAAAGAAATCAGCCATTTTTGAGCTTCCCTTAGAGGGCGGGTCAATTTTATACATATTCTACGTTGTTCGTCGCTTACGTAC
>SDBT01020473.1_pt1 | contig 10343 bp, 11 predicted proteins | sample 2277101 | NCBI WGS metagenome assembly SDBT01 (sample SAMN10404973, study PRJNA504765) | marine sediment metagenome | isolation source: marine sediment core GS10_PC15, 103 cmbsf | place: Arctic Ocean: Southern Knipovich Ridge | collected 2010
GAACAGTGAACAGGGCTTACCTGAGTTAGAAATGGGAATTGGTCTCAATGAGACAGAGGTGATTGTAGGTAACATCGGTACCAGCAAAAGAAGTAAGTATGCTGTAGTTGGGAGTGGCGTAAACATGACCAGTCGGATTGAGTCTTATACCGTGGGGGGACAGATCCTTATTTCCGACTCTGTATATAAGAAAGCGGGTGATGTTTTGCGTGTTGACGGTCAGCGAGAAGTGCTTCCAAAGGGAGCTGAAACCCCCCTAAAAATTTACGAAGTTGGTGGCATTGCCGGACACTACAACCTTGTGCTGGAAGGGAAAGACCCAGCCATGGTAAATCTCGCTCGAAAAATTCCGGTTCTCTACACGGTGCTTGAAGGCAAACATATCGGAAAAAAAGGACTCACGGGAACCATATCTCAACTTTCCGAAAAACGCGCAGTAATTAGCTTGGATGAAATGCTCGAACCTTTGACCAATCTAAAGATGAACTTGACGGAAGTGGCTCACAAACTGAGTGTTAAAGATTTTTATGGAAAGGTGATTGAGCGTTCAGGTAGAAAAAAGCCGATCCATGTTATTCGGTTTACATCTGTGCCCCCCGAGGTCGACGCATATTTTCACGCACACATTCAATATTCTACAAAGAAATCCAATGAATGACTGTAACCGACTATTTGAAGGAAAAAGAGGTTGATAAAAGGGAAGCAGATGCATATACTCGTGTGCCTCTGGGGCATGTATCAGCTCCTTTGGGAGACTGACAGAATTGCCCCGGATCAGCAATATTGATTTCCTTTCAGGACCGGGTCACAGGGTAGCCGCAGAGGAAATGAATAGATACAAAAAAAGGAGTCACATATGGATTTTGAATTGACAGAAGAGTTAAGGATGTTGGAGGACATGGCATATAAGTTTGCCCAGAACGAGTTGGCCCCGCTCTCGCATGAGTGCGACCGGGAAGAAAAATATACACCTGAGATAGTAAAAAAGGCTGCTGAAAACGGGCTGGTGGGGGCCTGGGTCCCGGAGGAATATGGTGGGGCAGAAGCCGGCAGTTTGGGGCTGGCAGTGATAGCGGAGCAGCTTTCAAGGGTCGATATGGGCATCGGGTTAAACGTGGTTGCGGCCTCGTTTGGTTCGGAGGCCATTTATTTGTATGGGACCGAAGAACAGAAAAAGAAGTATCTGCCGCCGGTTTGCAGGGGTGAGATGGTGAGCGCCGGGGCATATACCGAACCCGATGCGGGAACGGACGTGGCCGGGTACCGAACCCGCGCCGTCAAGGATGGCGACGATTACGTCATCAACGGAAACAAGATGTTTATAACCAATGGGACGGTTTGCGACTTTATGGTTGTACAATGTATAACATCCCCCGAGGAAAAACCGCACAACAGCTTTAGCATGATTATTGTGCCAAGCGATACACCGGGAGTCACAAGCACCAAGATTACCGGGAAAATGGGTGTCCGGTCCAGTGACACAGCGGAGATCAGCTTTGAGGACGTGCGGGTTACCCAGGAGAACCTGGTGGGCGAAGAGGGGAGAGGTTTTTACCAGCTGATGCATTTTTTTGACACCACACGGCCAATGGTAGCGGCTCAGGGGCTTGGGCTTTCCCAGGCCTGTTTGGATGCAAGCATCAGGTATTCAAAAGAGAGGAGCGTCTTTGGTGCTCCCCTTGGTAACTTTCAGCTGACTCAGGCCAAACTAACCGAGATGGCCATCAAAATAGAGGCCCTGAGGGGGCTTGTGTATAAGGCGGCATGGCTGATCGACGAGGGACGTCCCGATTACACCCTGGCAGCCATGGCCAAATACCTGTCAGGCGAGACCGCTGTTTTTTGTGCCAATGCAGCGCTTGAAATCCACGGGGGGTACGGGTATATTGAGGAATATGATGTTCAAAGATACTACCGCGATGCCAAGATCCTGGAGCTTTATGAAGGGACAAAGGAAGCGGAGATCATGACCATAGGGAGGTTTCTCTTATCCAAATAGGCATTGGAGGTAAACACGACTTGAACCGCTTGGTTTTAGTCCCAAAAGGCACATTTATCCCTGGAGAAAGTTAATAGCCAGAAAAAGGAGTCCCATTTGGGATAATCCTTGCAGTTCCAGTTATCCCCTGTCACCATCTCCCCTGATTTTTTCCAGCTGTTCAGTGTACCAATCTACCTGACGGCAAACACCTCTGATGATCCGGACATCTCTTGCCCGCAACGGAAGCCTTGACAAAAACCGTCTGATGTTGAGCATCCAGTGCTCCGGGTTCTGGGGGTTGATAAATCCTATTTTGGTCAACACATCCTTCAGGTGGTCATACATCCCCTCCAGTTCGAAGCTGTTGGCCAGCCTTGGCAGTGCTCCGGGACTCTCTATTGCCGATGCCTGAAAGATCTCATAGCAAAAGAGCATCACAGCCTGGGCAAGGTTCAGGGAGGAGAAACGTGCCGTGGGTATCGTGGCGATTGTGTGGCAATGGGAGAGGTCCCCGTTGGAAAGGCCCCGGTCTTCGGGGCCAAAAACGATCGCTACCCGATTTTTTTGAGAGACGGAAATGAGATCTTGTGCCAACGCGCGGGGCTTGGTCATTGCCGGGCGGGCCGAACCGAGCCGTGTGGTGGTTCCTATCACATACTGATAAGGTTCCAGGGCTGCCCTCAGGTCGTTGTAAAATACGATCCCCTCGATCAGATCTATGGAACTTCCGGTGGCCGTCTTTTTCACACGGGAAAGATCGTAGTTCTCGGGATTTACCAGGGAGAGGCAGGTGAGACCCATATTGTCCATGGCGCGAACCACTGAACCGATGTTTTCGGGGATTTGGGGTTGCACGAGAACGATACTTATGTATTCAAGTCTTATCTTGTGTTTCATTTTGTAAAATTTTCAGGATATCTGCCATTAGCTCATCGCTGTCAAAGGAAAAGATTACGGTGCCGGCGTCAATCTCAAAACTCAAAAGGCGGCAATCGTATTCCCGGGCCACCTCTTCCAGCATTTCCTTAAATTGGGACGTCTCGGGACGCTCCAGGCTATCCACCTCTTCTGAAAAGAGGTCAATTTCTACGAAACCGTGGGATTGAACCATATGTTAATACCTCCAGGAGAAAAAGGACCGTGCCGAGCCCCACGATACCTGCCCCCAGGAAAAAGACGGTTTCGAAAGAGGTGAAATCCAGGAGTACCCCCGCAAGCATCGGGCCTGCGAGCATGCCAAGGCTGTGTCCCAGGGCCAGAAGACCCATGAGGGAGCCCATGGCATTGGTTCTTCGACCTTCTATCACTCCAAGCGCCATTATGGCCGGAGACGATACCCCCCCTGCCACCCCGAGCAAACCGTTTGCAAGGACCAGTTCCCCAAAAGAATCGGCCCTGTTCAGGTACAAAACGGATATGACGCCAAGAATTCCTCCGGCTACTATCAGGGCTCTCTTGCTGAATCTGTCAGCCAAGTACCCCATTGGCAACTGGAAAAGCCCCGATACACATACGCTGGTCATGATAACGACACCAATGGCGGAACTGGAAAGGGAAAGTTTTGTGTTTGCCTGCAAGGGAAGAAAGGCCCATATAATGCCGATGCAGGTCATGAAACAGGCCCTAAATGCAAAAAGGGCGAAAATCGAAGGGGTTTTTAACAACCGGGTATAAGAGAAAGTGTCTTTCGAGACAAGAGATTTTTTTTTAAGCGGTCCTTTTTCTGGCGGAAGTAGTAATAAACAAAGGAAAAAGGCCAAAAGAGCCAGTGCCCCCATGCCCAAAAACGAAACCGTAATATTGAACAAATCATTCAGCACCCCTCCCACCAGGGGGCCCACGGTTAATCCGCCATACAGTGCCATATTAAAAAGCCCCATTATACGCCCTTCTTTCTGAATAGGCGTTATCAATCCCACATAGGCCTGAGCCACCGGCAGGATCATGGCCGACGCGAACCCCTGCCCCAGCCTCAGCAGGATCAAAGCTCCCACCCCATTTGAGACGGCATAGAGGAGAGATAGAAAGAAATATATAAACAACCCGGTTGTAAGGAGTGACTTCTTGCCCCTTTGGTCGGAGAGTTTTCCAAAATAAGGGACAAAGAGTGTTCTGGTCAGCGAAAAGGCAGCAAAAATAAGGCCTATCTGGAAGGTCCCTGCTCCCAGTTCATGGGCATAGACGGGTAAGAGTGGCACTACAAGCCCGGCTCCCATGGTTGCGGCAAAGACTGCAAGGAATAGCGTTACGAATATTTTTACGTTGGCTGTCATTTCTTGCGATAAGAAGCAGTTCCTCTGGATGAGATTTTGCAAATATACACCCTTTGTTCTCCAATGCAAGGTCCAAAAAAAGAGATGTCCACGTTTCCCACGGCAAAATCCGTCTTGTTTTTCGGGGGGGCGGAAACAAGAAATGGGCCAGGGCCGGTGAATTGTTCCCAGTTGGGCTTTGATCTGATTGATCTATGATCTGTTTTGACGCCAACTAGTCTGAGCGCTTGCACTCAGACTTTGGTTATTCTATGGTCGTAACTCTCCTGAATGGCCCGGATAAGGGCCGTAAGAGTTTTGTTTACAGGGGTGGGGATATCAAGGGCCTTGCCCTCCCGGACGATGGCGCCATTTATAAAATCGACCTCTGTGGCCCTCTGGTTGAGCACATCCTGCAGCATGGAGGCAATGTTTTCGAAGGTGCCCCTGCAGACTCCGAGGACTCGTTCAAAGGCGTCAGGATAGGGGAGCCTAACACCCTTTGCCACGGCCACTGCCACGGCTTCATTTACGGCTTCTTCCATAACACTCCTTGTACCCTCTATCTCGGGCAGACGGCCGTTTCTGAGCCCTGTAATGGCTGTTAATGCGTTAATACCCACGTTTACAATCAGTTTGCCCCAGATAAGGTTGTTGGCCTCCTTTACGGCGTGGGTATCAAAACCTGCACCATTAAACGCGGAGACAATCTTCCCGAGAAAACTCCCCTCAGGGCCCATCACTGTCTCACCTTCCCCTGCATGTCTTATATGGCCCGGGCCCAGCGTCGTGGCCCCCTGGGCGGTCACTCCCCCGAAAATGGCGTGGTCCCCAAGCACCTCCCGGAATATCTCCAGATTGCCAATGCCATTTTGAAGGGTGAGGATATGCGTTTTTCTCTCAAGCCATTTTGCAAGGGTTTCCGCAACTTTTCGTGTGCGGTTGGCCTTGACACAGATCAGCACCGCATCGGGATCCCCGGAGATCCTTTCAGTTGCCGCGGGGACCTGCACCCTGTATTCTCCAGTGATGCCCTCCACACGGATCCCATATTCATTTATGTGATTAGCCCTCTCCGGGTTGTAATCCAACAATGCCACAACATGGCCTGCCTTCTTTAAACGTGCCGCAAAAAGACAGCCCATGGCACCCGGGCCAACGACCAGAAAATTCAATTGATTCCTCCAAGTACCTTGGTGAAAAAATCGTCGTTTCCAGGGCCTCACCAGTAGTTAACCACAAGTGTGCCGCACCAGACCCTGACTTTTTTCACGTTTTACGAGACCATCAACTTCAAACACTTCTGAAGTCACAGTTTCTTTGCTTCCTCCTCCTTCATCGCAAAAATGTGCTCCGGCCCCGGAAAAGTCCCTTGCTCCACTTCCTCCTTGTACTGGGTGAGGGCATCTCTTATCTGTGGCGCCAGGTTTACATACCGTTTTACAAATTTGGGGGTAAACCGCTCAAAAAGACCCACGACATCATGGTAGACCAGCACTTGGCCGTCACACTCCTTGCCCGCACCGATCCCAATGGTGGGGATATTCAATTCCTTGGTGATCTTGGCGGCGACGAGATCGGGTATGCACTCCATTACGATCATAAATACCCCTGCCTCTTCCAGGTCTTTGGCGGATTGCACAAGTTCCCTTGCGCTTTCCGCATCTTTTCCTTGCACCTTAAATCCGCTCAGTTTTGTGGCTGTCTGGGGAGTAAGGCCAATGTGGGCGCAAACCGGCACCCCCGCATTGACAATGGCCCTGACCACATGACATACCTCGCTTCCACCTTCAAGCTTGACACTGTCGCACCCAGCCTCTTTCATAAAACGGCCCGCATTCTCCACCGCTTTTTCCACGCTGACCTGGTAAGACATAAACGGCATGTCTCCGAGCACAAAAGTGTTTTTCGCCCCCCTGGTAACGGTCTTGCAATGGTGAAGCATCTCATCCATGGTTACCGGGACAGTTGAGTCATATCCGAGCACCACCATCCCCAATGAGTCTCCCACAAGTATGGTATCCATACCGACCTGATCCACGAGGCCGGCCGTGGGGTAGTCGTAGGCGGTCATCATGGTAATTTTTTCTCCTTTGTTCTTTTTTTCCTGCAAGTCTGAAATGGTAATCTTTTTTTCTGACATCTGTATCTCCTTCCTTATGTTGTTTAGGGACTGCGAAGTTATTTCTGCGCAGACCTTGGTAAATAAAAAGGGCCTTCCGGTGGAACCGAAAGACCCTTTATGATCTTGAGGGTTTATGTCTCTCTCCCCCTTGATATTTCAAGTTCGCGTAACCGTCCCGGTCTGTCCTAACGACCGATCCAGGCGGTACCACCATGAATAGCTATCTTCTTACGTCAAATTGCCCGTGACGTCTGAAGATAAAACTGAAGATTGCAAAGAACAATATCATGATAGGTGTCCTTTAGGACGGATCACCTTCATTTTTGTTATTAGTTTATGAAAAATTTAACTTATAAAAAACGTTATGTCAACAAAAACCCGGTCAAGAATTTTATTGAAACCATTTTTTTAGACATGCCAGATTAGGACAGTCCTGAACAGCTTCCATTTAAAGGTTGAACAAAACGCTTTTTTGTGTATAATAACCTCAAGTTTTAACTCTCCAGGCTGGTTTCTGGGGCGGCGACTCACATTATCAGGAGGGAAAGCCGTGGCACACATAGACGCCTTCTTTAAACTCATGAATGACCAAGGGGCATCTGATCTCCACCTTGTGGCAGGCCAGCAGCCCGTGTTGAGGATCGACGGGGACATGGAACGGGTGAAATACAAGGCCCTGGATGATGACGGACTGAGGGCAATGTTGTACGAAATAGCCCCCGAAGAAAAGGTCAAGCACTTTGAAGAGACAGGCGATGTGGATTTTGCCTATGAAATTCCCGGCCTGGCACGTTACAGGGCTAATTTTTTCCAGCAGAAAAACGGTGTGGGCGCTGTTTTCCGTGAGATCCCATCAACCATTTTGACTTGTGAGCAGTTGGGGCTGCCCCCGGTGATTCGAAAACTGGCAAGTCTTCCCAGAGGGCTTGTTTTAGTCACCGGGCCTACCGGGAGCGGAAAGTCTACAACTTTGGCTGCTATTATTGACGAGGCCAACAGGACCCGAAGGGATCATATCATCACGGTTGAGGACCCCATCGAATTTGTTCACAAAAGCGATAAGGCGATAGTGAATCATCGGGAGGTAGGCCTTCATACCAAGTCCTTTTCAGCTGCGTTGAGAGGAGCCTTAAGAGAAGACCCCGACATTATCCTGGTGGGAGAAATGCGTGATCTGGAAACGATTGCATTGGCGATCGAAGCCTCGGCCACGGGCCATCTTGTTTTTGGCACCCTGCACACGACCAGCGCCGCCAAGACCGTGGACCGGGTCATTGAAGTGTTCCCCATAGACGGACAGGAGCAGATCCGAAATACCCTTGCCGATGGACTCAGGGGCGTTGTTGCCCAGAACCTTTTTAAACGGATAGATAAGAAAGGCCGGTGCGCGGCCCTTGAAATTATGATTGCGACCCCCGCCGTCCGAAACCTCATCCGCGAAGGCAAGACGTTTCAAATCCCCTCCATGCTTCAAACAGGGAAAAAATTTGGAATGCAGACCCTGGATGATGCCATAATGGATTTGTTAAACAAGAAAATGATCAGCCCGGATGACGATTATGCCAAGTGTAATGATAAGGGCAAGTTTCTTCCTTTCTTGAAAAACCCACCGGCCGATTTTACGGATGTTTAAAGGAGGCAAGCCATGCGTCAACAAGAGGTAGACCATATTTTGACTGGCATGCTAAGCTCTCACGAGGACGTTTCCGATCTCAACATGACGGTTGACAAACCGTTTCAGGTGGAATCCTCAGGACAGTTGCTCCCGGTGTCATTAAAGCCATCCGTTGAAAAACTGACCCCTTTTCAGACCGAAATTATTGCCCTCAACCTGATAGCTGGAGACAGGCGTTTGACAAAAGCGCTTCTGTCACAGGGGTCTTGTGATTCGTCATACCAACTGGCCGGAAAGGCTCGGTTCAGAATGAATATCTTTTCTCAAAAAGGCTGCTATTCGATTGTCATGCGCCAACTGGCTACCAGTGTTCCGACAATCAAGGATCTTAATCTTCCGCCGGCCTTTTTCAAGATGACGGGGGAAAAGAATGGGATTATCCTGGTCACCGGTGCTACCGGGACAGGCAAGACCACTTCACTGGCGGCCTTTCTAAATGAAATAAACGAGCAAAAATCTGTTCATGTGGTAACCTTGGAAGATCCTGTGGAATATTTGCATCCCCAAAAAAAAGCCACCTTTAATCAACGTGAGTTGGGGATTGACTTTGACAATTTTGCATCCGGCCTGAGGGCTGCTTTGCGGCAGGCCCCAAAGGTGGTGCTGGTGGGGGAAATGCGAGATAGGGAGACCGTGGAAATCGGTCTTTCCGCTGCAGAAACCGGTCATCTGGTTATGAGTACCCTTCATACAGTCGATGCCGGACAGACCGTCAACCGCATAGTGGGTATGTTTGATCAGGTGGAAGAAAAGCAGATCAGGATCCGTATGGCTGATACCATTCGATGGATTGTCTGCCAAAGACTCCTGCCCAAGGTGGGGGGGGGGCGTATAGCGGCGTTTGAGATAATGGGGGCAAACCTGCGGGTAAAAGATGCCATATTGAATGGAGAAGAGGAAGGTAAAACTTTCTACGAGATGATTCAGGCTAGCCAGGCTTTTGGGATGATGACTTTTGATCAAAGCATCACTGATCATTATAAAAACGGGTTTATAACTGAAGAGACGGCCATGGCTTACGCGTCCAGAAAGGCTATTGTGGGAAGAGCGATTGATTCAATCAAATCTGAGAGGGGGGAAAAGACCAGCTCCATAGAAGGCCTTGCTATCGACGAAGAATATGGGAAAAAGACCACTGGAAGGAACTGGACTGATTGAGGATAAAGCGGAATGGAAGTAATATGTAAGCACTGCAGTGCCAAACTGAATATTCCGGATGAAAAGCTCCCCCATGATCAACGGGTCAGCGTTGTTTGTCCAAAGTGTAAAAACAAGCTGATTCTTGGCATTCCCGAAGCGGTTCCGACGGGTCTATCCCCCACGGTTGAAGATGCCGTCGGGTCAGAAAAAACACCGGGGGAGGTTGAATCGACGCAAGGTGAGGAGGAGCCCTGGGATGATGCTGCGGAAGAGGACATCCCACTTTACTCCTATGAAGAAGGAGAAAAGCTGGCCATTGTGATGGACAGCGATGCGGATCGTTCAGAAAAGATAAAAGAGGGTATAAGGGAACTCGGCTATAGATATGTTCCAGCCAGAGATTCAAGAGACGCGTCAGGCAAGATGCGTTTTTACAACTTTGATCTTATGATTCTAGCAGACCATTTTGACAACTCCCCGTTGGAACAAAGCCCTATTCTTCGATCCCTTAACCATCTTTCCATGTCCATACGTAGAAGAATATTTCTTGTCTTGATTGGTGAAAAATTTAAGACAATGGACCACATGACGGCGTTTGCGATGAGCGCCAATTTGGTTATTAACCCAAGGGATCTGGACAGAGTAACCGCCATTTTAAGGCGGGCCGTCTCAGACAACGAAAAATTCTACAAGGTCTTTTTTGATACACTTGAGGATGTTGGAAAGGCGTGAGCATTTTGGGAGGCTACGGGCTGCAACAGACGGGAATCGTTTGCCCGGACACACCGTAAGATATTTATGGCAGATCTTATTGGGAAACAAAAAGATATGGATTTGAAAAATAGAAACCGACTCAGGGTGGAAAGCTGTATAGGGACAATCATAGATGTGCACAAGAGCATCAACAACAGGATCGAAAACGAGGAACTCCTTTCCCACTTTGAAGAATTGGGAGAGGCCATTGAGGCGCTAGACATGAGCAGAGTCTCAGAAGGGGACATCCTGATGGTCGAAAAGGCGACAAATGCCTTGCTGGGAGAGTTTGGATCTCTCTTTGAAACAGGGATTTTTGGTTCTGTTTACAGTGTATTAAAACATTAATCCAACTAACCCAACACGCACGCACGCATCTTTGCATTATTTGACCCCCGCCGGATCCACTGCACAATC
>SDBT01020474.1_pt1 | contig 10343 bp, 10 predicted proteins | sample 2277101 | NCBI WGS metagenome assembly SDBT01 (sample SAMN10404973, study PRJNA504765) | marine sediment metagenome | isolation source: marine sediment core GS10_PC15, 103 cmbsf | place: Arctic Ocean: Southern Knipovich Ridge | collected 2010
TGCATGGGAATGGCGAATGGGGTAACTATGCCAGCGTGGCTCAATGGATGGAAGCTGACAAGCGCAAGAGCGAGAAACGCACACCTGTTGAAGAGGCGAAGCCAGAAGCAGCTTCTGAAGCGTTAAAGCCGCAGCGTGCCAAACTGACCTATCACGAGAAGAAGGAACTCGCCGCCATGGAAGAAACCATCCTGGAAGCAGAAGAGGCGCTGGAATTGGTGCAGGAGAATCTCGACGAAGCGAATGCTGCCGCCGATCACGTCAAGCTGGTTGAGCTGCATGCGGAGCAGCAAGAAGCTCAGAAACGAGTTGATGAGCTGTATGCGCGGTGGGAAGAGCTAGAGGGGAAGGCGGGCTGATTCCGCTGCCAGGAAGTTCGGTAGTGTGTCTCCGGAGAGCGAGATGTTCTAACTCAGTCGAGCTCATTCTCACCTCCGACAACAAAAAGATGGGGTTGTGAGGCGACTCGTTCCGCGAATGAGTCTGGCACTTGACGCCTCTTCTTCCATTCTTCAAGAGTCATGATATTTGGATTCACAGTCCGCCCTAGAGCAGACTCCGCGCCCTGCAAAACCTCGTACAGATCGGCAAGCCCCAAGGTTGCTGAGACGATCAACAGATCGATATCGCTTTCAGCGTGTGCTTCTCCCTTGGCCATCGATCCATATACAAAGGCGGCGGAGATTCTGTCGGATAGCGGTTCTAGCGCCTTTCGGATGGGCTCTACAAGACCAACCGTCTTGACGATCAGGCCTCTAAGTTCATCAAACGCTGGGCATGCTTGATTGGCTTGATAGTGTTTTTGATTGCCGACTGGAGTGACGGTTACCCATCCGGCATCCTCCAATCGGCGAAGCTGTCGATGCACGGCACCCGTCCCACTCTCAGCAAGGCGGATGAGTTCAGCGCTCTGAAATCGGCGGCCCGCGTGGCCAAACAGAAGGCCGAGAACCTTCAGCTGCACAGGCGAGAACAGTGCGCCTGCAAGGCCGGGAGAAGCATGCTCTGATATCGTACCCATATTGGGAAGGATCATACCCGATTTGGGAACGATTGTGAAGTCAGCTGGCCCCAAATGTAGACAGATCTTCACAGCAAGATCCCCAGACCATCGCCACCTGCTAGAGCTTTGAGTGTCCCTCCGCGTGTCGTGAAGGTTCTCAGTGATGTGGCATTGCAGGCCTTGACCCAGCACGAGTATGGCATTGCAAGACTTGCCCCCGAACCTGAGCGAGGTTCCCATCGAGAACGTGAAGGCCCCCTGGATGATTCGATGGTGATGAGAGCCTTCCCTGCAACTCAGGTTGAAGCTGTGCTTCAAGAATAAAGCTCTGACCCCGAGCCCAACCGGGATCACCCTTCTTGCCCAAAGACGGCACAGTTAAGGCCCTTGACATCCAACGCAACAATCGCCGTCTTCTGTTGCCAAGAAACTCCCGATTTGGGCCTATCTCGAACGTCTCTCGAGGCGGCTTAGAGCTCTATGTCCATGGCCGGTAGCTCAGAACACGGCATGCCAAAACATCCCGCCAGAACAATGACAAGCACAGCCACAACAACTAGTAATGCCACTAAACGCCAATGACCAAAACACACCAACCTTCTACCGACAGCTTGCATCATCGTCCCAGCCTCCTTGGACTAACTCCTCATCCCAGGCTACACCAACAAGACGTATCGATGCAATTCAGAGGCAACAAGAGCGGTCGTCGGTTGCCAAGTGACAGGCCAGGACGGTTGGTAGGGTCCAGACTGTAGAGGGCATTCGATACGCTACGTAGCGGTCAAATCAGCAGGTACTACAAGCCCGTGAGAAGTTTGAAAGTAGTCCGATACGGGGAGCCAGATAGGACGATGAGCACTGGATGGGGGGTCAGATCTTTATTCTTGAATTCCTGCCAGGTTCCTGCCAGCAGAAATCAAGACAAGAAACGCCGAGCAGTCTGCGCCCCTAGGACAATCACCGGAAGCCAAGACCTAGATTGACGTCAAACCTTCTCGATGAGACGGGACTTCGGTCCTTAGTGTAGCCGTCCTTGCTGCCGCGCAAACGCAATGGCAGATCCTGATAACGAATGCATTGCTGGGCGCCTCAATATGTGTATAATTCGTATACGAACTATGATAGAACAAGACAGCTCGACTACGATGAACTCAGGGCAGACTTCGTCAACAATGGCGTGCTTGGCAGAGTCGTTCTTCTTGTGGAGGCGGTATTGCCAGCTTCGCATCAAGCCACTGGGTCTGTCACTCAAACAAGCTTTCATCCTGCAACAGCTCACGCAATCTGATTTGAACCCTTCCCAGATTGCCGACCTGCTCTTCTCAGATCGAGCGACTGTCAGCGTCATGCTTCAGACGATGACCCAACGCGGGTGGATCCAGAGAGAGAAAGACGCGAACAATCGAAAATTCGTGTGGATCAGCATCACCCAACTGGGACGTCAGAAGCTTGAGGAGCTACGAGCTTTCGAGAGTCAGCTTCCCAAGCGAGAGGAGCCATTCAAGGGGTTCTCTCGACAAGAGACGGCAGATCTGCACAGATTGGCACAGCAACTCAGAACCCGAATGGAGATGCTAGTGCGCCCCGAACCGAAAGGAGAACATCAATGAATCCGACACTTGACACGCTGAAACGTCTGCGAACCATCCACGGCGATTTTTCTAATCAGCCGATTTCCTCCCAGGATATGGCGACAATCCTGGAGACAGCGACAAGGGCAGCAAATGCCTCCAATCGCCAGAGCTATTCGATCGTCGTTGTCGATGATCCTGAGATCATGAAGCAATTGACGGGCTATCAGGGAAGCCGCTTGCTCTTGTTCTGTGTGGACTTCAATCGACTGACAGGAACAGCCGCACGTTTGGGACATGAGTACCCGCTTCGCGGAGTGGCTCCATTCCTCACCGGAGCTATCGACACGTCGCTTGCCGCCCAGACGGCGGCCATCGCAGCGACATCTCTGGGAATCGACTCGTTGTTTACGAACGGCATTCATCGGGGCGATGTGCAGCGTGTTTACGACTTGCTCGACCTGCCTAAGACGTACTGCTTCCCCCTCATTGCCTTGATCCTCGGATATGCTCAAAGCGAGCCGAAGGCCCTACGCGGACGCCTCACAGGTCCGGGCGTCATTCATCAAGGATCCTATCAAGCAGCCACAGATGAGGAGCTACAGGCAATCATCGAGGCCTATGACGATCCAACCACAGGACTCAGTCCGGCGGCTCCTTGGAAAGAGAAGGGGTTTGACCACTTCTTGGATTGGTTCTTTGAGGTCTGGTCGAATCGCGCACCCGCAAGCACTGGCCGTTCGCATCTGTTCCAGCGCCTGGTCGATGCGGAATTCCTGAACGACGAGTGTGTGAATGCCTAGGTGACGTTCTCGCTACAGAAGATCGGGCTTCGAGATGGGCGCGACGCCGAGATCTGGGCAGAGTACACATACTCGGTTTCTGAAGAAGTCCTGAGGACACATCCTCACCGGGATACCCGCTCAATGGATGCGCTCGAAGCTCCCACGCGGGCGAGCTGGCAGGAATTCGAACGACTGGAGCCTGATGTCGTAGCCAAGGCGTGTTCTGGGCATCAGTGTTCGCATTACAGCGCTAGGGAGCCAGATTGTCTCTACTCCCACGAGGCAGTCGAGCTCAAGCACCTTGCCCAGGCATTGGAAGGAGCCGTTCCCTGCATAGATGTACGTGTATGCGAGATCGATGCCTTCGATCGTCCATCCTGAATTGCGGATGTCGTTGAAGCGCCACCGATCAGTCGGCACAGGAAAGTCCACTGAGGAGAAGGCCTTCTGAGATCTGTACAAACGCTTCGCGAGTACAAAGACCTCAAACAGGCCTTCGGCAGACGTCTCAACAATGTACGCTCCCCGTACGAGCCACACCTCGACATAGTCCGCGTCCGCTTGCGAGCAGTACGATATCACTAGTGACTCCCGCCCAATTGCTTGCGCGGCTTCCGCACAGACACTACGTGCATTCCACTGGAGTTGGTCCGCAAGGCATGCTGATGAGCCGATCGCAGCCAAAGAAACGACAAGAAGGATGCTGCGAAAGATGTCAATTCCCTTGCCAACGTAGTTGGTGTTCATTTCACATCAAAGCGTAAAGGCGAACCACGATGGAGTCTGGCTCAGGGGTAATGGCGCGAGGCGAGGAATGTCCCTACGCCAGCACGAACATCTGCCCCCCAGCCAGTGGGTCACCGACCACTGGCGATGCTCATGCGTCTCAGCGTCCGTCGAGTGACGTCAGATCTTCTCTACTCGCAGGATTACGTTCCCCAGTGGATCGGGACAAATGAAGGCCGTTTCGGTGGCCATCCAGTCATTAGGCTGCAGTGGGCGAACCATGGCCGGAAGCATGGGAAGCACAGCCTGTAGGGCATAGAAACAGAATGGCTGGGCCAGATAGAGGCTACTGTCTCTGAGGAGCGCCCAGTGTCCGACCTGCATGCCTTCGTTGCAGCGGCCGTCGATGCGCTCCACAAAGATCTTCAGGTCTCCGGACATCGGTTCGGGCAATGTCGGGGGATCGAGTTTGGTAGTTCCCATGGGGCGCTGATCGATGTGCCAGATGGTGCGTCCCTTCGGGTCGGGGCACTGAACCTGATGAACCTGTGCCATCCAGTCGCTGTTTGGATCGCCGTCCACAATACGCTCCTTGGCCGGGATCAAGGGCAAGATGGACTGCAGCGCGAACAGGCAGATGGGGCCACCATTCGGGAAGGCGAGTCTTCCATTGCGGACGAGAAACCCAGTCCCGATGCCCATCGGATGTTCGCTCGAACAAACGCCTTCGATTCTCTCTACCTCTATCCACAATTCGTGCATCTAGGCTCCAATCTCCAATTCGCGCAGCTTGCTCTCTGTGGGAAGCCCTGTCTTAAGGTCCCACCCTCTGGCGACATAGTACTCGTCCAGCATCTGATCCAATTCGACCACCGATCCCGCGCTTGGTGAATCCACCGGACCCGCCGGCTCCTGTAAGAACCGGTTCGGTAGCGTGTCGTGCCGACGGTCGATTCCAAACCGCGCGTTGATCATCCGCTCCGTATTGACGATGCGCTCTCCGGACATTCGTATCTGCTCGCCGGTCCAGGACTCCCCGGTTGCCGCTTCCAGCAACTCAGCGGTTTCATCCCAATCGAGTACTTCCATGTTGTTGTAGGTGTTCTTGCAGACGCCGAGAGCGTCGGCAATGGCCGCCTTCTCTTCGAAATCCTTGACGAGAAGGCCCTTCCCGCGCCAGGCCAGCCGATCGGCTGTATCGGCAATGCCGTAGCGTCTGACGCCTTCTTCGCGATCTCCTGAAAACTCAAACCACGGCTCGGATCTCAAGTGATCGGCACCGCGGCTTGCCACGGCGTTGCCTAAGGCATATCCCTTCATGGCACGCGGATCGGCCTGGAACAGCTCTAGCCCCTTGACTTCCATCGCCAACTCCTCACCAACACTCAATTGTTGTGCTGCTGCCCGGACGCCGTCAGCAAGCAGATCACCCAAGCCATCGCGAACGGCAATCTTCTCGATCAGCTCCAAGGCAACGTCACCGTTTCCGAACAGCAAGTCGAGGCCGTCTGATTTGGATGCGGGAAGCAATCCTCGTTCTGAACATTCCATCACCCAAGCGATGACTTCGGACACGGAAATGGCGTCCATTCCCAGTCTGTTGCAGCGGTCGACGGCGTGAAGGGCAAGTGCAAGATCGTCTACCCCAATGCGGACGGTGAATCCGGCCAATGGCTCGTACTCCGGCCCTTCCAGCTGCAATCCTGGGAAGCGATCGTCGTCAACCTTCAGATAGCGGCTGCAGGGAATGGTGCAGGCGAAGCATCCCTTGGAACGCACCTTGTAGTTGGCTTCGATCATCTCTCCGGAAACAGCTTCCGCCTTCTCGAAGGTGGTCGCCTGGAAATGGCGTGTGGGCAGTCCACCGATCTTTTGCAACGACATAATCAGCTGGGTCGTACCCAAGCGCACTCGGGTCTCGTATTCGGAATGGCCAAGGACTTTCTCCTGCAGCCGATCGATGGCAGCGCGGAAACGCTCGGAGTCATGAACATTCACTCCTTGAGTTCCGCGAACGGCAATGGCTTTCAGATTCTTGGACGCCATCAGCGTTCCCATGCCCGATCGTGCTGCCGCCCGCACCAGATTGGCGAATACACCGGAGAAGGCGACGCCGTTCTCGGCTGCAGGGCCAACGACGGCGACTTGAATATCGGGATCACCGAGCATCTCGTGGATCGCGGACGTCGCTTCTACGGTATCGAGCCCCCAAAGCTCGCCGGCATCGATCAAGCCCGTGGTCTCGTCATCGATCCACAAGATTGATGGACGCGACGCCCTGCCTGTGATAACAAGCTGATCGATTCCAGCAAATCGAAGTTCAGGTCCGAAGAAACCGCCTGCGTTGGAATCCCCCAGGATGCCTGTTTGAGGGGAGCGTCCGCTGACATTGAAACGAGCGCCACCAGGAAACGATGTTCCCACCAGCGGGCCGGCAGCAAACAACAGCGGAGTGCGTGGATCGAGTGCTGGAATTCCTGGATCCAGCGTGGCCAGCAGATGAGACATGTTGATGCCACGGCCCCCGATGTAGGTCTGCAGCAACCCTGTTGATATCGGTTTGCGCTCGAATCTTGCTCCAGTGAGATCAACGTGCAGAGCGACGGGGCTCATGATGCTGCCTCCAATGCACCCGTAACACACGCTGCGATGCAAGCCGGCACTCCGTCGCAGCCGTCGCAGGCCAGCGGTTGCTGGGACGAAGGATCGAGCCGTAGTGCATCGTATGGACAGGCCCGAATGCAATCGCCGCACGAGATGCAGGCAGTGGCATCCAGAGCGAGCCATCCTTGTACGGTCTGGGTCAGCGCTTCGGTCGGACAAGCAGCCACACAGGCAGCGTCCTTGCAGAAGCGGCAAACGCTGGGAAGATCGTGTCCCGAGACATCGTGCTTGATCACAAACATCCGTGAACGTGCAGGATTGAATCCGTTTCCGTGAGCATCGCTACAAGCAAGTTGGCAAGCTCGGCAGCCGGAGCATTTCTCAGCGTGGGCGCACAGCTTCAAACTCATGCGCGAAGTCTACCCCATGACTTACCATTGCCGAAAGGAAGGATCTTGCCCCCGCGAAGATCTCGACGTAAAGTGTCGTGCACTTAGTGGGGATTGAGATTCAAGGAGGGATGATGAAAACACGAACTTGGAGCTTGTTGGCACTCGTGCTGGCGCTTTGTCTCGTCTTAGCAGCCTGTTCATCGAATGACAAGTCAGACGTGGCGCAAACTACGGATCCTGCGCCAACTGAACCGGCCACGGTTGCAGCGGCTGATGAATCGGCACCGGACGAAACGCCGGTGCTGGGAACGATCGAACAGCCTGAGCCAAGCGAGCCTGACGTGCCGTTGCAGGTCGAGGTGGACGTCGATGTTGATCTGGGCATCGACCTGGCTCCCGAAGGCATCTTCGCGGGTGCCACCGCTGCGCTGGAGGCATTGGATTCTTATCGATTTATGACGTCATTCCTGTTCATGGGCGAAGAAGACGGAGAAGTTAAATCCGGGTCGATTGAGTTGTCCGGCGAGATCATGGATGCCGAGCACAAGCATTTCGTGTGGCGAAACCTCGACGACGGCGAGCACTTCGAGATCATCCAGCTCGAGGATCGTGCCTGGGTCTATGACGATGGGGAGTGGGATTCTGTTCCCGTACTGGTGGCGGACGCAATGTCGCAAGCGGTCCTGGTGTTCGCTCCGTCCGTCGTGTGGGGTGGCTTGTTCGGTGGTCTCGAGGCGCAGTCAACCTATGTCGAGTCGGAAACGATCGATGGCGTGCTCGCCCATCACTACACCTCAACGTATCAACAATGGGCCGGGTATTGGCAAGGTGAGTTGCTCGACGCCGCCGGCGATGTCTGGATCGCGGAGGCCGGATATCCGATTCGCTACAATTTCACAGCTACCGGTATTGACGAAGACGGGAGCCGAGGCAGCGTTTCTTGGACGATGGAACTAACCGACGTGGGCGAGAACATCGTCATCGAGTCTCCGATGTAGGAAAGGGCCTAGGCGGCGCCGTCGGGCAAGTGGATGGCGAACCTGCACCAGACGTCGTTGCGAAGTCCCGATTCCAGCACCTCGTATTCGAGCTGCTGACTGAAGATGACTTCCCACGGCTTAGCATTGAACGAGGGGCAGAAATCGCAAAATGCCGGCGAGATGGCTAAGTCATCGTGAATCATGGATTCCTTGACTACCGGGAAATGGCAGACGTGGTACTGCTTCATCTTCGTGTCGGTTGCCGCCAAGTATTCAATGGATTGATGAGGGATCTTGATCTCGATGATCGTGTCCCCCCGGCGGACGCCGCGTCCGATTTCCGGTGTCGCCCGAACGAATTCGATTACGTCATCGTCGATGAACTGATTGAAATAGGGGGTTCCTTCGTCTCGCTGTTTGATGAGGTTGTCGAGATGCCGCTTGCCGCGATCCTCGAGAAACGTGTCGATATCGGCAAATCCTTCGTAACGCTCCTTGCCAGGCAGATAGCGCTCGTCGGACAGGTTTCGCAATCCGGATCGAAGAATTCTCTTGATGGTTTCCGTATCTGCAGCCTCCTCAAGACGCGGAAACACGACGGCATTGACTCGAGTCCATTCGATGGGTGTCGTGCCCAACACAGGAAGCTCGACTCCGTCGAAGATGGCTGCTTGCGTCTCTTCGCCAAGCTCCTCACCGATCTTCCGCTGCAGATTTCCAAGGATCTCAAATCCATCAAGCAGTTCGAGCATGCCCACTTGCAGGTTGTAGTTCTTGATCATGCCGGCATAGTGATAGAGTCCCACGAAGCGATTCCGCTCGTTGAGCTCCCGCTCGATCAGGGTTGCGGAAAAGGATGGGACATCCTCAGCAAAAGCGGATTCGAGGGTCTTGGGCTGTGCCAATTCACTTAAGAATGTTTCCAACAACTCCACGCCGGACATGCAGTCGTTGATCTGCTGATCGTCGTATTGATGCCCAGTCAGCAGTTTGTGGAACTCGTCCCGTTTAATATCAAAGCCTCTCGGTTCGTTGTGCACAGCATTCCCCATCAACGTCACGGCAGCGTTTCACGAGCTCCTACGACTGGCAAGGAAGGTCGCTTGTTCAGCACCCGACCGAAGATCCAGAAGACAATTGACGTCAGCACACACAGCCCAGCGAACATCCAAACCCACCAGGGATATCCAAGGAAAGAGGTTCGAGCGTCACCCCAGTTCCAGACATCGTGTCCGACGAAGAATAAGACGGCGAATGCCAATGTCCATCCGGCACGCGCCCATGGCTTCAGGACTTGTGGATACCACGTGGTCGGTACTTTTCGTCGTTGGCCTGGGATCAAGCCGACGAGGATGAGGACGGCGGATGAAACGAGGATGATGGACACCACGGGCAGGGTGCCAAAGGTCGGGAGCAGTTTGAAGTGGTAGGCAATAACCAGGCCTTCCCCAACCAGGATCGAGCTGATGCCGGCCCAAGCGGTCATTCGTTTCCAATACAAGGCGGCGATAATGGTTGGGAACAACACCGCCAGGCCGGTGAACGTTTGGGTTGCAATCACTCGGAACGTGGCCGGTGGACGATAGGCAATCGCCAGCCCGACAAGAGCAAGCCCGACGACAAACACTTTCCCAACCCACGCAGGAAGTGGAGGGAGATCTGCCTCGCCAGATCTCCTTGCGAACCGATCTCTGATCGGTTCGCAAACATCTCGCACAAACATCGACGAGAGTGTGAGCAGTTGCGAATCGAGCGTAGACATCAAAGCTGCCAGGGCCGCCGTCAGGACGAGAGCTTCGATCACGGGTGGCACATGCTGCGAAAGCATCAGGGGCAGGATTTGGTCGGCTGACGTGCCTGCCGGAAGCTGCGGATAGGTGGCCCGTCCCAACACGCCAATGGTGATCGGCAACAGGAACAAGAATCCGGTCAGTAGCGGATAGAGCGACATGGTCGTGGTCAGAGCCCGTAAATCACGAGCTGCATAGAAGCGTTGAAAGAGTTGGGGAAACATCGGATCGCACAAGAACCACAACGCCATGTAGCCGAACCACATGCCTGGAGAATACAAACCACCTAGACCCGGCCGAGCGAACAGATCGGGATGCGTCAGCGCCACCGCCTGATTTGCGGCAGACAGGCCACCAAACTTGTCGGCTATGAGTGCTACAGCAACCAGCAGCAGCGTGATCATCATCCCGCCCTGAAGTGCATCGGTCCATGATACGCCTCGGAACCCGCCGAGAAACGTGTACACCAGCATGATTCCCGTGATCAGCGCC
>SDBT01020475.1_pt1 | contig 10343 bp, 9 predicted proteins | sample 2277101 | NCBI WGS metagenome assembly SDBT01 (sample SAMN10404973, study PRJNA504765) | marine sediment metagenome | isolation source: marine sediment core GS10_PC15, 103 cmbsf | place: Arctic Ocean: Southern Knipovich Ridge | collected 2010
GACAAGTCTCATCGTTATGCTCAAAAAATAATCCTCGGAATATCAAACATATACCTGTGGTTATTTTTTTCGCATGCCTTGATCTTGAACAAAAATCCTCATTTCTGGATGGACACTAACTATGTGCGCCTACCGTTATTTTTAAGCGGCGATTTCTGTTGCGATATCGAGCATCAATCACGCAGCCACCCATAAAGAAATGGGCAGCAGGAGTAAATTTGATCCATTGTTCCTTTAAGTTGATTCCATGTTTTTACGCGATTCTATATCTCTTTTTTTCCCTCTCATAGATGTCATTTCCGTGAACATCATTCGCCACGATGACGGGGAAGTCTTCAACCACCAGTCTTCTAATGGCTTCCGGCCCTAAATCATCATAGGCAACAACTTTTGCTTCTTTGATTCTCTTCGAATTTATAACGCCTATGCCTGCAAACCCGGCAAAGTACACAGCCTTATGTTTTTTTAAGGCCTCGACCACTTCTTTTCCTCTTGGTCCTTTGCCGATTACAGCTTTTAATCCATGGGCCAGCAGGGCCGGGGTATGGGGATCCATTCGGTAACTGGTTGTGGGACATATGGAGCCAACGACCGCCCCCGGTTTGGCAGGGGTCGGGCCCGCATAAAATATTACCTGATTTCTAATATCAAAGGGAAGTGGTTCTCCTTTGGCGATCGACGCTGCGAGACGCTTATGAGCCGCGTCCCTGGCGGTATAAATGACACCATTGATTAAGACCTTCTGCCCGACCTCCAATCCTTCCAATATTTCATTGGTCAGCGGTGTATGAACGACGATTGCTTGATCCATCATTTGACTCCTCAATATGCATGTTTACAAAATCGCTTCTTTATGACGATAGGAATGACACTGGATATTAAAGGCTACAGGAACACTGGTAATGTGTGTCGGATATACCTCCACATGGACATCCATAGCAGTGAATCGCCCCCCAAAACCCAACGGGCCGATTCCCAGTTTGTTGATTTCCATGAGGAGATCTTCTTCTAATTCGGCCACATCCGGACGGGGATGTCTTTGACCGATTGGACGAAGCAAGGACTTTTTGGCAATAAGGGCCGCTTTTTCCATGGTCCCGCCAATTCCCACCCCAACGACAACAGGAGGGCAAGCGTTGACCGCAGTTTCCTCCACTCTTTGAATAATGTATTTTTTAATCTCTTCAACCCCTATCGTTGCATGAAACAACAATACCTGGCCCATGTTCTCACTGCCGAATCCTTTCGGAACCACTGCCAACTTAAGCTTGTCCCCCGGGACCATCTCTAAATGGATAATAGCCGGCGTGTTATCGCCTATATTTTCTCTGACCAGCGGATCAAGGGATGACTTGCGAAAAAAACCATCTTTGTAACCTCGGCGGACTCCTTCATGAATGGCCTCATTCAAATCTCCACCTACGAAATGTAAATCTTGCCCCATTTCCGCAAAAACTACCACCAAACCAGTGTCCTGGCACACGGCTTGCGACTCTTCCATAGCCATTTCCGCATTATCCAATAAATACCGAATAACGTCCCTTCCCATTGAAGATTCTTCATTTTCAAGACACCTCTTAAAGGCTTGAATGACATCATCCCCCAAGTTCGTATTGGCTTCAATGCAAAGGTTCCTGACGGTCTCCGTAACTTTCTCGACCCCTATTTCTCTGATTTCCATGACTGTCGATCCTTTCGAGTATCTATTGTGTTGCTGTTTGACGGTGTTATTTCAAAAAACGGCGGCACGAAAATTACATCCGATAGTCGACTATCGAATATCAATTTTTTTTTGTCAAGAAATGGGGAATGCGTTACACTTGAAACGATTTTGAATCTACCGTGAATTCAGCATGATTGAATCTTTAGCTTGGGAATTTTTTAGGGAAAGAAAGATCCCAAATCTTGTCGATTTGAGGGGTCAAATCTCCGTTTGACCTTTGGGCCTGCCTTCCCCTGATATTATTGACATTGCCTCCGTTCTCTTGAAGAATCCATCCATACACCGAGCCGTAAATGTCGTAACGGGTTTATCATGGTTGAAACATATCTCAATTGCTTTTCCAGCCCGCGGAACCATAAGGTCATCAACTGGTATCCCGTTTTCATATTGCACCGAGCGCTGCATAAACCATTCATGGTGCAGCCGGTTACGTATTATTTTTGTTTCACCGCCCATTCTCTTCAGGCTTCGCTCTGCGAGCTTGAGGCTCCGCCCTTCGGGCAAGGTTTATTTGTATGTCGATTGCCGGAGGCATGATGGTTTTCGTTTGTCGGCTTTGCGGTGAATCGTTATAATACAATTTGAATAAAATACGTCATAAGATCTTCCCGAAGCATCTCACCCGGCTGGGTCTGCCTGACGGAACCGGAACATATTCATATTAACGGTGGCGGTGATTTCAAAAATAGCTTTTTGGGATGATTTGCAGGTATTGCGGTATTTTCATCGGACAATCAACCTGCCTGTTTTTGGCGTTTTGCAGGATTAAATATTATAACCGTCATTATCGGAACCACCAAGCCCAGCGCCATAACCGTGATCATCATCATACCGAGCTCTCCGTACTGACCGCGTTCAATAATGAAGATTTTATTTAAATATTTGGTTCCCAGATTGCTGGCTGAAAGGGCCAGATTGGTAAATGCCGCCATGACCGCAAAATAAGTGGCCTTTTTATCTCTGGGTGCTTCCTTGGCAATCCAGGCCAGCATGGGAATCATGGCAACTTGTCCCAGAGGAGAGTCCGCCATGGTATCGATGATGGCAATGGTGCGAGCGCCAAATCCGAGGTGTGCCGCCGTCCATTCATGCAATCCATGATACATACCAAAAAACGGCAGCGTCATTACAGTGGTATATATGGATAAAAACACCACAAGATATGGCACCGGACGTCGCGCCATCCAACCCCGTAAAGCAAACATGCCTGCAATCGCCAAGATGGAAGCGATTTGACGTAACGTACCAAAAAAGGCCTCATCAAATTGAAGCACATCGATCTGCCACCAGCTGGAACCGGCTCCCATGGTCGGCATGGCTCGAAATACGAAAATAATGACGGCAATACCCACAATTTCTCGACGTTTTTCAGGATCTAAATCCTTCAGCAGCTGGCGCATCAGATAAACGATGATGCCTAGAGACCCTGCAAATATCACTTCCTCTTTCAGTAGAAAGTTAGAAAGTCCGAGAATTAATGCCATTACAACAAAGATACCGCTGCCGCCTAAAATCTTCTTATTCGGACGAAGGTCACTCTTGTGCCTTCCGGTCATTTTATTAATTTCATCTTCTGTGAAACCCTCCTGAAGAAAGTGTCTCCTGCGCTGCCTGAGCATATAGCCCCCATACAACACCCCCATCACAGAGATAACGGGTATAATCAGCGCCATTTTATACATCGCCTGATAAGAAAACACTTTTGCAAACCAGCCACCCAGGCCGGCCACCAGTGCAACGCCACCGATAATGGCAATAACGCCCTAAGGTTTGCATGGTGATGTGCATGCGTTGAAGATCTTTTTCAGGTATCTGTGTGCCATCATCCCAGACGGTGGGGACCGCTTCAACGGTCATGGCATCGGCAACCACATCCTGCAGAACGAAACCGATGGGTGAAACCAGCACGGAAATGATATACCAAATACCCACAGGCAATATGGCGGCCATTCGATCCGTGTACCCGGTCACTCCCACCATGATGAGGAGACTCATGGTCATTAAAGCGGCGCCGAGATAGACGAACAAAGATTTCCGCTGCCAAAACAGATCTACCAAATGACCCAACGGCATTTTTAGGGCCCATGGCATCCCCGCCCAAAAACCGAGGCTGGCCAGGAATGCGGCGGACAATCCGAGGTTATCCTTTACGAAGAAACTTTCGATAATGCCTGTAAAGCTGGAAATGCCTGCTGCCAGATACACCAGGAGCGGTGGCAGGTAGCTCCACCGCATTTCCCGAATGATCCCCAAGAAATCGTTTTTGATCCAGTTCAAGCACCGTATGAGCAGTGTTGAACCGTTCTCTATTTGTGCGTTTAAAGATTCCATGGGACTCCGCAAACTCCTTTGTTCCCTATAGAAAATAATCAGGCCGGATATACGCCTTTTTCAATATTACGCAATAATTGATCCAACTTCATTGCCAAAAGAAACAATAGGGTCACCCATTCATGACAAAGAATAATGATGAGTGAAGAATGAATACCTGACCCTGATGAATACTGATGAATATTACAAGTTTCGTACCTCCTATTTTGCCAACACCCTACACGGGTTTCAAAGGGGCTTCTCCTAAAGACCGCCACGACTCCCACAGGGAAGCACCGGCCCTCCCAGCAGGTGTTTTATTAAGGAGTGCGGGAGGGCATAGGGGGATCGAGGGCGTTCTTAACCAGTCTTTCAGCCCCCTGCTCGGTGACCAGATATGCGTTCTCGATTGTGCCCGTGGTAAGATTGGGATCGACAAGAATTGACTCCAGGGTAAAGACCATCCCTGCATCCAGAATAAAATCCAATTGGCTTGGGAAGGGGTAGGCAGGACGCATGGTCCCCTGGCCATGGACCTTGAAATAGTAAAAGCGTTCCAAACCAGCCTCTTGCATGACATTAAAAGCCGCTGTCTGGAGAGAACGGATGGAAATCCCCGGCTTGATGTTTTCAAATACTGCCCGTTCGGCCGCTTGACTAGCTTCAATCAGCCTGCAAATGTTTGGGTGGGCCCTATCCATCACCAGGGAGCGAGAGATATCGAGATAATATCCATTGAGCTCCGGTTCAAGGTCAAAGAAAATTGGATCTCCAGCTGAAATCTTTCGTGAACTGGGAGGAACACTCTTGAACCGCGTCCGTTCCCCGGATACCAGAAATGGAGGAACGGTTCCGAATAAATTCTGTACGCCCTGGCGAAAGAGGGAACCCAAAATGATACCAAAAATTTCAGACTCCGTAATTCCCGGTGTTAAGGCTTCAAGGAATTCATTTATGGCAACGTCTATTATTTTCCCGAATCGAACAAACAGATCTATTTCGGCAGGGCTTTTTTGTGAGGCTACTCGGTGGAATAGGTGAGATCCGTCTTTCCACTTTTCGAGGGGGATTTGAGCACGCAGACCTTCATAGAGGTCAGGGTATAATCGTTCTTCACCAACAAAGCCCAGCACGTTCCGGGAAAGGCCGGCCCACTTAAGGGCATCCTTCAGCTCGGTCAGAAGCTCTTTCGGGTCCAGCAAATAGAGCGAGGTACTGCGGGTGTGTCTGACTTCCTCGATCCAGGTCATCCACATTCCAGCCTGCATGGGTTCCTGCCGGAATTGGGAATCCGTAACCAGAACAGGTGATCCAGACAATGGAATGATCACAAAGGTTGTACCGATGTAAGACTCGAAGTTGGCGATGTATCTAACGTAGCCTGAACGCTTTGGTGCTCCGCAAATAACCATACCCTCGAGGCCGGCTCTTTCCATCTCGGAACGGAGGCAGTTCACGCGCCTTTCATATTCTTCGAGGGGGAAGGGAAGATATTCTCGGTCAATAGTATGTATTAGCCTCATTACTATCGCCTTCTTTCCTGTTCCTGACTCTAACGCTCGCACTCGCAATTGTTTCGGACCCTCAGGCCACGGAGGGAAAATGGTCAGGAAAAATCCTGGAAGCCAGCTTAATAAAGAAACTGCGGCCGGGTCAAGAGTTTTGTAAGATACGGGACGTACTCAACTAAAAAGGGGTCCGTTTGACCTTTGCTAAGAATCCTGGACGGGGGTGACGACTTTATACAATTCAATAACGGATTTGCCTTCAACATAATATTTTTGATATTGTCTCCGAATCTGCCTTTGAAAAAGGCACCCATTAACACGATGGAGACAGATAGGGCACATCCTATAATTATTAACCATTATTTAATATAAAACCATATGCTTTCTTAAATCGATTGAATCTCTTAGGAAACAGGAGGTATACATGGCACAACTTAGTTCAAAAGTTGCACTGGTTACTGGCGGTGCACGTGGGATTGGGCGGGGAATAGCCGTTGCGCTAGCAAAGGCCGGTGCCGACATCGCCATTGCAGATATTGAGCAAATATCCAGTCCCACGCAGCAGTATGGTACAACAGCGGTCGGTGGCTTCACGGCTGTTCAAACTACCGTAGCCGACATTACTAGCCTTGGTCGGCGTGCGATAGCAATCCATGCAGACGTAAGCAAGAAAGACGATGCCCAGAGGATGGTCGAGGAGACCGTCCGACAACTTGGCAACCTTCATATCCTTGTTTGTAATGCCGGCGTCGTGAGCTTCTCGACCGTCGAAGCGATGACCGAGGATGCTTGGGATCTTACTTTTGCCGTCAACGTGAAAGGGGTTTTCCTCTCGTGTCAGGCAGCAATTCCTGTCATTAAAGCCGGAGGCGGTGGGTGCATCATCAACATAGCGTCAGTGGCAGGGAAAACCGGGCAGCCGAATATGGCGCACTACTGTGCCTCGAAGTTCGCAGTCGTCGGCTTTACGAATTCTCTTGCGAAGGAGTTGGCCGCCGCCAATATTCGTGTCAACGCGATCTGCCCGGGAATCGTGCGTACTCAGATGTGGGAATACCTGGCGGACAAGCGGAAGCAACCGGGGGAGTCGAAAGAGAATTCGTGGCAGCGTGCTATCCAGACACGAATTCCTCTTGGCCGTCCCCAAACGCCCGAGGACATGGGCCAACTTTCTGTGTACTTAGCAACAGCCGAAAACGTAACCGGTCAGGCGATCAACGTCGATGGTGGAATCGAGTTTCACTAAAAAATAAGAAGGTCCCCCGGCTATGGAATCAATCCAATACGTATTGTTCCACCATTTTTGGTTTCACCTTATCACGTTCAATGTTTCAAGCTGCCGGTGAATGTCTGCCTTGATCCATAGTGGCTGGTGATCTTAGAGTTTTTAGCTTATTCTATTTTGAGAGGCGCCCACCTCCTCTTCATTCCAAGCGTCTGATGCGCGGGACAAAGAGAATCGTCGCCAAAGAGACGATAACGAGAATCACGGCCAACCCGCCAATAGACCACTGAACGCCGATCTCTTCAGCCAGAAGGGCAGCAAGAAATACACCGAAACTCCTCAGGCCGAATTCCATGATATAAATGCTCATGACCCGCCCTCGATATTCTTCGTCGACATAGTATTGCAGCAGGGTATTTGCAAGTGTTGCCCGCCCTGCTTGCCCCATGCCGACAAAAACGATGAGGGCCATGGAAAGATAGTAGGAACTTGAAAAAGAAAAGCCGATCAGCGCCAACCCCATCAGAAGGCTGCTTGTGAGCAGGATGGCACCCCGCCTTTTGTTGGGCAAAGAGGCCAGGATCACCGAACTTGCTATGGCGCCGATACCGGACAGACTAATCAGTGTTCCCATGCCAGTCGCCCCCACCTTCAGGATGTCATCCGTAAAGATGGGCATCAGAGACATGTAGGGCATGGAAAGACAGATCACGAATAGCGTAAAAACCAAGAGATACAATATCGTAACATTCTGGCGCACATACTCCAGGCCGCCTTTTAGGTCTGACAGGACCGTGCTTTTGCTGCCCGCCGCGGCGCCTGACCGTGGGATGAGGGAAAAAAAGATCCCCGCCATCATATAGAGGCCGGTCATGATATAGTAGATAATCGCAAATCCGATCGTATCGATGAGAAAACCGGCCGCTGCCGGTGCCATGATCCGGGCCGTATTCATACCGAACACGTTGAGGGCTACCGCATTCATCAGCAGTTTCCCCCCCACAAGCTCCGGGATGATCGCCTGTCGTGAGGGATCCATCAACCCCATTACGATCCCTTGAGCCAGGGAGGCCGCCAACAGGATCCACCAGGAACCGGCATTTTCAGCGCTCAGATAATCCAGGGTCAGGGAAAGAGCGACCGTCAATGCGACGACGGACAGACAACCGTGGCCGACAACGAGCACCAGTTTCTTCGGTAACCGATCGGCAATGACCCCTCCGAAAAGGGAAAGAAACACCATGGGCAGCGCGTGGGATAACGCCAGCAACCCCAGAATCGCCGCAGAGCCGGTCAAGCGGTAGAGCAGAAGCGACCGGGCAATAATCTGCATATTCATGGAAACCATGTTACCCAGAAGACCCAAATAATAGGAGCGGAAGGCTGGGTTCTTGAGGGAATCGAAGGTCTTCAGGTTTCTGAGAATACCGCCGGGCTTTCTTTGAAAAGATGGGTGAGGGCTCGTGCCTTCTGAATTGGTGCTCTTATGCTGCATGCGGTGTCCTTAAATGCCGAGGTGACCAGCGGTCTTTCTTTTATCATTTCCAGAAAATCAGACATTGAGCCGTCCCTTAACTTATCGGCATTAATGATTCAGACCAAACTCTTGAAAATCAGGATCCGATCCCCTATGAAAACTATCTTGTTAATGCTTTATTCCGAATTCGATGTCAAAGTAAAAGGTGTGATGCGGCGGCATCGCATGTTATAATATTCAAAATATTTTATGTTTGCCATCCTATCGACGTTGTTTTATCTACCGCAACGGTTGACGAATGATCATGACGGATCTGCCGGTTGAAACGATTATAGAAACCCTCCAAACCACCTTGCAAAAGGGGGGCAGTGCCGTTCTGCAGGCGCCGCCCGGTGCGGGCAAAACCACCCGGGTGCCCCTGGCCCTGCTGACCGAGCCCTGGATGGCTAAAAAACGCATGTTGATGCTGGAGCCGCGTCGTTTGGCCGCTCGAGCCGCGGCCGCCCGCATGGCGTCCAATTTGGGCCAGCCCGTCGGTGAAACCGTAGGGTATCGCATGCGGCTGGAACAGTGTGTCGGACCCCGGACCCGGATCGAGGTGCTGACCGAAGGGGTTTTAACCCGCATGCTGCAGACCGATCCCTCCCTTGAGGGGGTCGGTCTCGTGATTTTTGACGAATTTCACGAACGCAACCTGACGGCGGATCTGGCCTTGGCCTTGTGTTTGGACGTCCAGGGCGTATTAAATGAATCGCTTCGAATGCTGGCCATGTCCGCCACCCTGGACAGCCGGCCATTGGCGCAACTGATGGGGAATGCACCGGTAATTACCTGTACGGGAAAAGTATTTCCCGTTACTACCCGTTATGTGGGACGCGGAAACGGGCCCTCACTCTTTAAGCATGTGGCTGAAACGATCCGTACGGCCGTCAAGCGCTATGACGGCAGCATCCTGGTCTTTTTGCCCGGGGCGCAGGAAATCAGAAACGTGCAGAATTCGCTGGATCGCTCCGATCTCGGCCCCGGGTGTCGGGTCGTGCCGCTTTACGGTCATTTATCCCGGGAAGAGCAGCAGCGTGCCATCGATCCGCCGCCTGGCGGCCTTCGAAAAATCGTTTTAGCCACTCCCATTGCCGAAACCAGCCTGACCATCGAAGGCATCGGCGTGGTGGTGGACAGCGGCTATCGGCGGGCCCCCTGTTTCGATGTGGCCTCCGGCATGACCCGGTTGATCACGCTGCCTGTATCACGCGCCTCGGCCGATCAGCGATCCGGTCGTGCCGGTCGTCTGGGGCCGGGCGTTTGCCTGCGGTTATGGGATCAAAACGCGCATCATTTGCTTGCCGCCCACAATCGTCCCGAAATTTTGGAAACCGACATGACCCCCCTGGCCCTGGAACTGGCGGTGTGGGGGGTAAACGACCCGGAGCAACTCAAATGGCTGGAACCGCCCCCAAAGGCGGCCTTTAAGAAAGCGCAACGCCTATTGGGCGATTTGGGGGCCTTGTCCGTTAAAGACAAAGAGACGGGCGACGGTCCTGGTGTCGGCACGGTGACGGCTCATGGGCGTCAGATGGCAGAATTGGCCATGCACCCGCGGCTGGCGCATATGGTGCTAAAGGCACGGGACGCCGGGGCGGGCGCGTTGGCGTGCCGAGTGGCGGCGATCCTGAGCGAGAGGGATTTTATTCGTTTTGCACCCGGGGCCTATGACGCCGAGTTGCGGTTGCGCCTCGATGTGCTTCAAACGATTCAAGCCGGTCGGCGTTGGGCAGAGCCTGCCGTTCAAATCGATTACACCGCCTGCCGCCGGATTCGGAAAACCATCGAGTTATTTATAAAACGGCTTGGCATCGCCCGACAAGAAGATGGTGAAACCCGGGTGGGCAAGATTTTAGCCTGGGCCTATCCGGAACGCATCGCAAGGCGGCGCCCCGGGACCCGGGGACGGTATCTCATGGTAAACGGGGGCGGGGCCTATTTCAACTTCCCCGAACCGCTGAGTGCGGAAGAATATCTGGTGGTGGCCGCCCTGGACGGTAAACGGCGAGAGGCGCGAATCTTGTTAGCCTGCGATTCGCGTCCAGGATGTCCGTATGC
>SDBT01020477.1_pt1 | contig 10343 bp, 8 predicted proteins | sample 2277101 | NCBI WGS metagenome assembly SDBT01 (sample SAMN10404973, study PRJNA504765) | marine sediment metagenome | isolation source: marine sediment core GS10_PC15, 103 cmbsf | place: Arctic Ocean: Southern Knipovich Ridge | collected 2010
TGGCACTTCTTGCCATGCATAAGGAGAAGCTTATAAAACAGGCCCTTGTGCTGGATATCGATCTACATTTCGGTGACGGAACGGTAAACATCTTGGGGGATAAAGACTGGGTAGAAATCCATAATCCGTCCACACTGACACGAGAGGAATACATTCAAGAGGTTGAACAAATTTTGTCAGGGGTTCAAGTCGATTTGATCGGTATCTCGGCCGGCTTCGATTACCACACAGAGGACTGGGGAGGCCTTCTTACTACTGAAGACTATATAACCATTGGTTCCATGGTACGAGAAGCTTCCCGTGCCTGTGGAGGTGGTTGCTTTGCGCTCCTTGAGGGAGGCTACAACCATGACGTCTTAGGTCAAAATACTGCTGCACTGTTAAAAGGACTTTCTTCATAATTGTATGCGTTCACAGGTTCAGGGTTCAGAGGTTCAAGGTCACCGAAAACCCGCCTGCCATCCGTCGGGCAGGTCTGAAGCGTTGATTTTTTAATTCTGACTAGAGAAGGCATGAGAATAAATCGATTTGAGGATATTGAGGCATGGCAGCTGGCACGGAATCTAACTCGCAAGGTCAACGAATGAAAGGTAACCCTGAACGGGGAACCTTGAACCCTGAACCTCAGAACTCTGAACCTCAGAACTCTGAACCCTGAACCTCTGAACCCGTAATACCTTTAGCTGAAATAAGCTCTCCTATAAAGCTTCCAATAATCACTTTGCTCTTTATTTTAACGGGAATCCGTGATTTATCTGCCGTTACCCATAATTTAATTTTAGCATTTTTACTTTTCTCAAATACACCGCGAAGATGCTTCAGATCGGGTTCCAATAGATAGGTGTCATACGTTCCGTTTTTCAATTTGATTTTTTCCCTTTTAATGACTTTTGCTATTCCTATTACACATTTTTTTCCGTCAGTTACCGGCCTCTTGATTTCTTTTATATCTTTCAGATCAAAAAAACGAGAATAATAAAACACAGATAACGGATCAAATGATCCAGGTAATATGGAAATGGATTTTCTCTTTTTTTTAAAATTTGAATATTGAGCCTCTTTTTTTCCCCAATCGAAATTCACAACAATATTTCTTTTGGTTTTTCCTTCCTTCTGTTTTTTTTGATACAGAATTGAGTGGGTCATATCTAAGTCTGAATAGGCATCTATCCTGTCGCGGACTTTATAAAATAAATCTACAAATGAGTTAGATTTAGCTGTAAGAACAAAGTGATATGATTTAACACCATTGATAGTTACGATGGGAAGCACTTCAAGAACGGCTTCTCCGGCAGGTATGAAATTCCATCTAAGCTGAAAGGTCAGTTTTTCACCGGGATAAAAAGGAGAATCTTGTTCAAAAGCCTTGACGTTTTCAGAAAAGCCGGAGATCAAAATGATTGCCGGCACTAGAAATGTTAAAATTATTTTTTTCATATTTTTTAATAACTGCCAAGGCGTTTTGCTCTCCAGGCGTAGGCTCTACGAGCCGGAGGCCACAAAGGCACCCCAGTACCATCTTCTGGAGCTACGGGGCAGGCGAAGACACCAAGATTATATAAATTAACAAAAATGATCAATTTCTTTTTCTTTATGCCTTTGTGTCTTAGTGGCTTCCTAATTACAATTTTTCCAGTAAATCACAGAATAATCTTACACCAAATCCTGTTCCACCGGCTTCGCAATAGGCATTTTCCTTTTTGATATAAGCAGGTCCGGCAATATCGATATGAGCCCACTTTACATCTTTGGCAAATTCTGACAGGAATAACGCACCGGTAATTGCACCGCCCCAGCGCGATTTGCCGACATTATTAAGATCAGCCAAATCGCTCTTGAGCAGCTCTTTATAATCATCCGGCATCGGCAATCGCCAGCAGCGCTCATAAGTCTTTTTGCCGGATTGAACGATAGCTTCGGCCAATTCATCATCAAAGGAGAATACACCTGCGATCTTCTCTCCCAGTGCCACAACACAGGAGCCGGTTAGTGTTGCCACATCAATGAGGGTTTGGGGCTTATATTTTTCAATCGCATAGGATATGGCATCTGCCAATATAAGTCTGCCTTCAGCATCTGTATTGCCTATTTCAACAGTTTTTCCTTCATACGTTTTGATAATATCTCCCGGGCGGGAAGAACTACCGGAAGGCATATTTTCAACAACAGGAATGATGCCGACAATTTTTGCTTTAGGTTTAAGTTTTGTTACTGTGATAAGCGTTGCTGCAACTGCGGCTGCACCGGACATATCAGTTTTCATTTCTTCAAGACCGGTGCTAGGTTTTAAATTGATCCCTCCCGAGTCAAAAGTTACCCCTTTACCGACTAAAACGATCGTCTTTTTGGCACCTTTTGGATTATATTCTAAAGTAACCATCCTCGGATTGCTATTACTGCCGGCGGCCACAGCGAGTATGGCTCCGAACTTTTTCTGCTTTAGCGCTTTTTCATCCAACACGTTGACCTTAAGATTTGCTTTTCTTGCCAGTGCTGTAATTGATCTTGTAAATTGTTCGGGCCTTTTGTCATTAGAAGGTGTGCTAACCCACTCCCTTGCAAGTATGGTTCCTTTACAAATAGTTGACACACGTGACGGGAGTCTGGCAAACTGTTTTGCTATATTCGGTTTTACAAATAAACTGATGTTTTTAAGTGGCTTATGCTTTTTTTCCTTTTTATATTTATCGAACAGATGATTTCCAAGGTACGCACCTTCCAACAAGACTTCAATTAGCGATGACATTTCTTTTTGTATCTTTTGAGCCGAAGGAACAGAAATCATTACTTCAGAAAGGTTCTTTTGTATGCATTTCTTCACGGCCTTGCCCGCCAGTGCTCGTAGCGTTTCGAGATCGAGTTTTTCAAGTTTTCCCATTCCCAGAAAAATCACTCTTTCCGCTTTAACTTCAGGCAGATTGAACAAGATCAGCTCATCACCTTTTTCACCTTTAAATTCCTTGAGTTTCTTTGCTTTTCTTACTAGTGAAGCTATTTCCCTGTCATCATGTATATCTTTATCCTCACAAACAGGGATAACCAGGGTTCCTATTTCTTCTTTTTTTAAATCAACGGATTTTAGCTTAAGCACGTTCTCCTCCTCCTTTATGATAAATACTGATATTTGTTTGTCTTATAGTAACTATTCCGCCACTAAGACACAAAGTCTCAAAGATAATATGAGACCTTTGTAAAACGCCCCCTTTTGTCTCCCGCTACTGCGGGATGTTAGGCTCAAATTTTAATCCTCGAAATACTCAATGTATACCTGTGGTTAAAATTTTCGCTCGCCTTGAACTTGAACCCCGGTTAAATATACAAACAGATTTAACGGGGCAGGCAAAATTGAGCATTTTTCAAAGGTCTCAATATTAATATATATTTAATAACATTACACGAGGTAGTAAATGGATATCAAGTAAAATAAATGATTCTGTAATCTTGGTGTCTTGGTGACTTTGTGGCCTCCAGAAGTAATCCTGCGCTGATGTCAAGTTATGACTTTTCCGGCTTTTTAAGGATTTCATCGATAGGTTTAATTATTTTTTCCACCCGATGTTTAGAAAGTAAAAATGGATAATCGTTTTCAGAAGATATGCCAGGGTAATTTTGGTCGTCTTTTTCATTTTGTGTAAATATGGACAGTGTATATTCTTTCACTCCCTTTAGTTCAAGGGTGTAAATCGGATTCAGAAAATCGCTTTTTTTGTGATCGCCAATGTATTTTTCGCACTGCAGATTTGATAGAGCAGCAATGATTCGGCGCGTGATTGATGAATCGATCTCCTTGCCGTCTGCGCTATTCCAGACCGTTTCCTCTTTTGGAGGTGAGGAACTCCGTGCATCAGACTTCTGATCGGCACTGATTTCCACAGGGACTTGTTTTCGGCTTAGCACCATCGATTCTCCGCCTTTGGTGATGCGTATTTCTTGAATTTCGATTTGCTCAAAAGAAAGGACGCTCTTGTCCCGAAGATCATCAACGGTCTTATCAAACTTGCCTCTGAAATTGTCCCTGGCGTGATAGACACGGTCATCGCCGGCTATTTTAATGAAGGTGTGTCTATAAGATGTAGCTGTTTTGCCCACTTCAAATTCTCGGCTCAGTGTATCATCCGACCAGGCTTTGATGTTAATCTTTTTTTCGTTATTAAGATCGTAGCGCTCAAAATTTTTTGATTCGGAAACTAATGCCGTCAGATTGAGATTCTCGATAGTTTCCAGCATGTTTTTGACTTTGTCGGTATTTGCCAAATATCCCTCAGGAGAAATATACCACTTGTCATCCCTTTTATTCAGGATAATGGTACTGTTTGTACGGGCAATCTCGATCTTAGAGATGCTTTTGCCGGAGACATCGGGAATTTTTGGCAATTCGTAGTGGATTCTGTTAGGGTTCCTGAGGATCAAATATAATGAAAGCGCGATAATTATGATGACAAGTATGATGTATTCTTTCTTTATCTTCATGGATATCCTTCCTTTATTTTTAGACAGGATAAACAGGATTAACATGATAATTATTTCATAACATACAAAAATTATGGCATTTTTTCGTAAGCGCTTAAAATCTGAAAAGGTAATGCCATAACTTTTGAACGTTACTAATTATTTAAATCATGTCTATCCTGTTATCCTGTCAAACAGGTACACTTATTTTTGAAATATCATTTTAATGCGTTTCATACGAGAATGTCGTTGGAACCAGACCAGAAACCCGCATAGCACTACCAGTACCGGCAGACCCGCAATATTAAAGGATTTGACAAATGTTTTGGTTCCTGCTGTTGTGTCATTTAATGGATTAAAGCGCTGTTCTTTGCTTCGCATGATGGCTATATCCTCTCGATTATTCAAGAAATCTATTACATTCAGTATGAACATGGTATTTGGATTTCGTCCTCTTTCGTCGAGTAGATTGTCTTTAAGCATTTCTGAAGAGGCTAAGATAAATATCTTACCCGGTCTACCCCTTGACAGGACTTTCCCTTCTCCCTCAATTTTTGATAAATCAATTTCAGGTTTTTCAATACTTTTTTCTTCAGGGCCCTCTTTTTTCGATTCCGAATCACTTTCTGCCGATGTTTTTTCAGGTATTGGTTTTCCAGCAAAATAACTGGGAAATTCACCCTCCAGGATATAGGCAAGCGGCAGGCTCTGCCGGTTTTCCGACGATTGCGGTGGCTGGATGAACATGGGATTGAGGTTAATTTGTCCGTTCATTTCCCAGGATTTCTTGGATGAGGCAAACAATCTGTGTGCCTTTAGACCGTTTTCGGTGATGCGTTTTTTATTCAGCTCCAAGGGGGAAATTTTAACAGCAATCAAGCCTTTAATGTTTCTCATAAATCCGAGATCATGGTTGATATGCTTGTTTTTAATCAAAGGAGCAAAATAAATCGTTCTTTCACCACCCCCGAACTGCTTCGGAAGAATCTGTTTGTAGCAATTTTCGTCCATAACAAAAGATTTTTTCACGCGTATACCGTAATGTTCCAACAGTTTTTCCAGTCCCGTATTTATGGGGACATACCTAGGTCCCTGGTTGCTTCCGAACAGCATCCCTTGCTGGCTGGCTGGCATGACTTCATTAAAGGCGTCTAGGAAGACGGCTAGACTTTTTCCCCTCATTAAAAACTGGTCAATTTGAAACAGTTCATAATCGCTAAAGGTTTCTGTTGGTCGTGCAATTACAAGGCAGTTGAGGCTGTCCGGTATTGTGCCGGTCTTGAGATTGATATCTTTCAAGGTGTAATTTTGTGAAATCAGGTTTCTAAAGGTGGTAATAGTATCCTGTTGCCCCATGGAGCCCTGCGGTGAGGCACCAGTAGTATTGAGTGTGCCGTGATCCGCAAGATACCCCAAGTCTTCGTTGATATCGATGAGTGATTCTATATTCTTGTTTATGATTTCTTCTATATTATTCATATCAACCATCTCGTAATGCGTCCCTATGAGAGGAAGCTTTATTACTCGTATCAGCTGAATGGTTATTGTTTTGTTCCCATATTCCATTACAAGGCCACTGACGCCTTTTCCTGGTTGAATTTTCCCTTTTGAAAGTGCCGGCCATTTAAGGTTCAGAAGGTTGTATTTTTTTGATACTCCTTCCAGACTCTCATCTTTTGTGGGGTCCAGATGTTCGAATTCCAGCTTTCCATAGTTTTTTGCATTCAGTTTTTGTATAATGTTTTCTATTTTCCCTGGAAGTTCTGAAAGTTTTTTCAAACGCATATATGGCGCGACACTTTCCAGGGAAGAAGAGAGGAACAGCTTAATATGGATTTTTTCCGGCAAATTCAGAAGGGCGCTGATTTTGTTGTTTAGTTTCTGGATGGCCGTGGTTAAACGATATTCCAGCCCTTCTATGGAAATAATCGTGGGAATCTTTTCGATGATGTCACCATGAATCAGCACCAGACCCATGTAAGCCTTTTTAAATTTGATCTCATCTTTTTCGACTACTTGAATCTGAATTGGAAAAATCCCGTAGTTTTTTGCTAATTTCTGGTTCTCCCTGGCTTTCTTTGAGATGCCGCCCTCCTCCGGGCTGACGTCATAAAAGCGATAGTTGAAATATTGATTGGCATATATAGAATATTCTTCAAGAAGATCATGAAGATACCTCTCCGTATTATTGTATGGTGCGGGAAGGTTTTTGGTAAAAAAGACATTGATGGTAAGCGGTTCCGAAAGCGTGGATACAACCTTTTGGCTGGCTTTGGAGATGGAGTAGATCTTGTTTTCAGTCAGATCTATTCTGGCAAAGAGGGTAATACCAACCGCATTAATCAGGACGATGACAGTCAGATATGTAAAAAATTTGATATATTTTACCGATAAAATTTTTCCGGACATTTTTTTGTCTCCTTAATTCTTTTCCTGCATAACCAGGTGTGCCCCGCAAAGACCAACGAAACAGACACTTAAAAAGTACAGAACATCTCTAGAATCAATGATGCCTTTTGAAATATTCTGAAAGTGAGTATCGGCTCCCAGATATGATAGAATTCCCAGCAATGTTTGGGGAAGGAAAAAGAGCATTTTATCAACCAGGACCAGACTGAAGCAGATGGCCGTACCAATAATAAAAGCAATGATCTGATTTCGAGTAAGCGATGAAGCAAACAGTCCGATTGCGGAAAAGGATGCGCCGAGAAGAACCGCGCCGAGGTATCCGCCCACGACAGGGCCCCAATCTAACTCTCCCAGAAATGAAACAGTAATGGGATAGGAAAGTGTTGGAGCTATCATAACTGCAATAAATGCAACAGCGGATAGAAATTTACCCATAACCACATCAAGAAATGTCACGGGCATTGTAAGTAAAATTTCATATGATCCTACATTCAATTCTTCTGAAAAGAGCCTCATAGTAACGGCAGGAACTACAAAAGAAAAGATAATGGGAAGAAGAGAAAAGAAATTTCTTAAATTCGTCTGGTTATAAAGAAAGAATGTTGTAAAAAAGAACCACCCCGTTACCAGAAGAAAAATCGAAATAACAATATAGGCAATAGGGGATACGAAATAAGTTCTGAATTCTTTCTTGAAGATATGTACAGCCTGTTTCATATCAGCTCTCCTTGGTAAGTTTTCGAAATATGTTTTCAAGAGTTTGTGTTTCCTGATAAAATTCCAGAAGAATCCAATCGTTCTTTTTGATTTTTCGGTATATGTCACTTCTAAGGTCGTTAGAAGACTTACAAGTTACCCTTATATGCAGAATATCCTCATCATCATTGACAGGAGCAATTTCTTTAACTCCGTCAACAGAAGCTATTTCTTTTTCGACGGATTTAAGATCTGTGTTTTGAAGGGAAATATTGATGAAATATTCTTCGCCGGCCGATTGCTTGAGGCTTTCCGTGCTGCCGTCTGCAATGATTTTCCCCCGGTTAATAATAATAATACGATCACACGTTGCCTCGGCTTCGCTGAGGATATGTGTGGAGATAATGATGGTTTTCTCCTTTCCTATTTGTTTGATGATTTCCCTAATTTCAACGATTTGGTTGGGATCAAGACCCGAAGTTGGTTCGTCAAGAACAAGTATTTCCGGATCGTTCATCATAGCATGGGCCAGGCCTACCCGTTGTTTGAAGCCCTTTGAGAGTTCGCCTATAGGCATATGCATGATACTATTAAGGCCACAAAGGTCAGCCAGGTGGCGAATCCTGGAAAGTTTTCGATCCTTGCCAAGTTCCCGGATGTTAGCAACATAGTCCAGGTAGTCATACACCAGCATATCATGGTAGAGTGGAGCCGATTCAGGAAGGTATCCTAAGAGTTTTTTGATTTCGAGAGAGTGTTCATCAATGGTGTAATTTTTCACCCTAATACTACCGGAAGTGGGACGCAGAAAACCGGTAAGCATCCGAAGTGTGGTGGTTTTACCGGCACCATTGGGGCCTAACAGCCCTAAAATTTCTCCTTTTTGGATGTCGAAACTGATCTGATCCACCGCACATAAATCTTTATAATATTTGGTTAAATTCTCGACATGGATCATGTTAATCTCCTATTTATGAAAAACTTCATGTTTAGACCTCGTTAAGTCGTCGACTCAACCACTTAACCACTCAACTCTTTGACGATGTCTGATGTTAATATGAGACCTTTGCAAAACGCCCCCTTTTGCCTCCCGCTACTGCGGGACGTTAGGCTCAAATTTCAATCCTCAAAATACTCAATGTATGGATGCCTGTCCCGATTTCATCGGGGTGGTTAATCCGCCTGAGGCGGATCGCCTGCCTTGAACTTGAATCCCGCTAAAGCGGGAAGCATTTTTCAAAGGTCTCAATATATCAACAAAATCAAAAGGCCAGGAACTTCATTTTAAGAAAATTCTCTATAGAAAAAACCTTTCCATATGTCAAGTAACAAATGATGGTTGCGGCACATCAAAGGAGAGTGAACCGGCTTTGGACTTGACAACCCATCTTCTCTTTCGGTATACACCGTGAGACCTTTGCAAAACGCCCCCTTTTGCCTCCCGCTACTGCGGGACGTTTTTCAAAGGTTTCGAGTTGTAATGGTGTAAATTTACTTAGAATGGAGGAAGAATAAATGAGTTCAGAAGTTTTAGCACCTATGCCCGGAAAAATCATAAAAATACTTGTTAATGAAGGAGATGAGGTCTTTGAATTTCAGGAAGTAGTGATTCTGGAGGCAATGAAGATGGAAAATGCGATTCCAACGACTGTTTCCGGGAAAATCAAAGAAATCAAAGTAAATGTGGAAGATACGGTGGCTACAAATCAGGTCTTGATGCTCATAGAAGAATCAGAACAATAAACCTCTTCTGTTCTACAGGACCATTTCTGGAGGCCACAAAGTCACCCCAGTACCATCTTCCGGAGCTACGGGGCAGGCAAAGACACCAAGATTACAGAATCATTTATTTTTCTTGATATGCATTCATTACTTCAGGTAATGGAATTAAATATATATTTAAATTATCTTTGTGATTTTGTGTCTTAGTGGCTGAATAGTTACAAGTATCATACTATTGAATATTTAGGTCCCCCTCCCCCTTCCGGACAAGTCCATGTGATATTTTTATACGGGTCTTTTATCTCGCATGTCTTGCAGTGAAGACAGTTGGAGGGATTGAGCATCAAACGTCTCGCGCCTGAATCTTCCTCTATCATTTCGTAGACTTCCCCTGGACAGAAGCGGATGCATGGATTGCGGTAATCATCATAACACTGAGTTGTGCAAAGATCCAGATCATGTACTTTTATGTGAGATGGCTGATCCTCAACGTGCTGGGTCCCTGAGAGAAAGACTCCAGTCTTTTTGTCCACACAAAGCTTTTCATCAAAATCTTGGTTAACCTGGGTTTGGGCTTTGCTTGCCTTTTTCTTTGATAGCTTTTTTAAAGTCGAACTATCTTCTTTTATGGATAACGGATCCTTTATTCCCCTCCCTCCGGTGAAATACTGAGCGCCAATATGAACGAATTTAAGCAGCCCTTTTTTAGAAAGCGCCTGTGCAAAATTACGTGCTTTATAACGCTCTTCCATGATCCAACTTTTCTCGACATTCAATTCATAATTTTTCAGGATCTTACGAGAAAAATCATTATTTTCGAATGCTTCTATAATAGTTTCAGCCGCCAACATGCCGGATTTCATGGCTGTATGAATTCCCTTTAGTCGCTGAGTGTTCAACATGGAAGCGCTGTCTCCGACAAACAAGGCCCCATCCACCGCAAGTTTGAGCATGGTATAGTATCCACCTGCGGATAGTGTATTGGCCCCTTGTTGCAGCACTTTTCCGTCTTTGATAATCCCGGCAATAAACGGATGTTTCTTGAACCGTAAGAGTTTTTCATAAGG